>ENA-OZFU01000008-OZFU01000008.1-human-gut-metagenome-genome-assembly--contig:-NODE-8-length-70554-cov-7.071732_pt1 | contig 70554 bp, 48 predicted proteins | sample MGYA00244650_ERZ653646 | MGnify/ENA primary metagenome ERZ653646 (study PRJEB26926, sample SAMN06164982) | human gut metagenome | biome: ENVO:00009003; feature: ENVO:2100002; material: ENVO:00002003...
ATCTACACTTCTAGCTTCGTCGGCAGCGTCAGATGTGTATAAGAGACAGGATGACAACGGTTCCATGCTGCACTTGTACCGCAAGCTGTTGCAGCTACGGCAGACGGTGCTGACAGCGACCGGAGACACGTCCGCCGACCTGCTGGACATGGGCGATACGGTGGTCGCCTACTCGCGTCCGGCCACGGAAGGCCGTCGATTCCTGTCCGTCACCAATTTCGGCGACGAGCCGATCGCCCTGCCGGACGATGCGGTCGCCATCGCCAATTCCGTGCCGTTGACGGACGATGGCAAGCTGGATAGCGACGCCTCAGTCTGGCTGCTGCTGGGCTGATCGACCGCTGAACCTGGCCGCTCCCAAATCGCCTTGCATATATGAAAAATTCCGGCCCTCCACAAGGAGGACCGGAATTTTGGTTTGTAAGGAAAGGGGAATGGTAAGTCTAAACGCTACTTCTCGCCGTTCATGATGGCGGCAAGCGATTGCACGCGCTGCAGATCGAACACTTCATCGGTGTGCACCACCTTGAGGTCCGGGCCTGCCAGCGGCACACGCCAGTTGGAGTATTCACTGGACGTGCCCGGCTGGTTCTGCGTGCGCGTCTCGCCCACGCCATCCACCAGCGCGGCCTGCAGCAGCACGGACGGCGACTTGAGCAGCATCTTGTGCATCGCCTCGACGGTTTCCTGGATGTGGCCTTCCACATCGCCCGCCACTTCCGGCGTGATCAGGCCGGACTCCACGAGACGGTCCATCATCGCGTCGCGTTCGGCGGTGGCGGAAGCCTGGAACTCCTCGACCGGGCCGGACAGCAGGTGCAGCTGTTCGCGCAGCTTGACGTGCTCGAACTGCAGGTAGCCGGCGGTCGGCGGCAGGTCGTGCGTGGTGACGGAAGCCAGCGCGTACTTGCGGTACGTGGACGGATCGGCGTACGGGTCGCCGGCGTTGGGGGAGTCGTCCACGCGGGCGAACCATTCCACCATGCAGCCCAGCAGGCCGTGCTCGCCGAGTACCGTGCGTACGTAATCAGGCACGGTGCCCAGATCCTCGCCGACCACCAAACCGTTCACGCGGGACGCTTCAATGGTCAGGATCGCGATCATCGCCTCATAGTCGTACGTAACGTACGCGCCACCGCGCGCGCCTTCGCCCTGCGGAATCCACCACAGACGGAATAGGCCGAGTACATGGTCGATGCGCACCGCGCCCGCGTGCGAGAACATGTTGTGCACCATCTCGCGGTACACGCCGTAGCCGGTTTTGGCCAGATAATTCGGATTGAACGGCGGCTGGCCCCAATCCTGACCCTGCTGGTTGTAGAAGTCCGGTGGGCAGCCCACGGTTACGCTGCCTACTGCGAAACGTTCCGGATTCCACCACACGTCCGCGCCGAGCGAGTGCACGCCCACGGCCATATCCTGCATGAGGCCGAGTGCCATACCGCTGTCACGGGCGGCGTTCTGCGCGGCTGTCACCTGCTCGTCGGCGATCCACTGCAGCCAGCATTCGAAATCGACCATATCGGCGTGCTCGCGCATGAGCTCCACCACTTCAGGCGAATCGCGGTTCGTGTCCTTGAACCACGTGCCTTCCCACGGCGCGCCCCACACCTGGAACGCCACCGACCATGCGGCGAACGCGCGCAGATCCGGACCCGCGGCCTCCTTGAACGCGTCGAACGCGGCCTGACGCTCGACGGAACGCGGCACGTTGTACACAAGCTGCAGCGCCTGGCGCTTGTGCCACCAAGCGGAATTGATGTCGAGCGGCTCGATACTGTCGTTGGCTGGCGAGACTTCCGCGTGCAGACGCGCCACTTCGGCCTGGTCCGCCTCGTTGAGTTCCGCATATTCAGCGATATCCTGCGGACGGATGTACGTCACATTGAGAAAACGACGCGATTCGGGAAGATACGGCGACGGCTCCAGCGGCGGCACCGGCGCGGTGGCGTGAATCGGGTTGATAAGCATGAAATCGGCATGCGATTTCGTTGCCGCGTCGGACAGCAGCAGCTTCAGATCGCCATAGTCGCCCACGCCCCAGGATTCAGCGGAACGGATGGAATACATCTGTGCCATCCAGCCCCAACGTTGCTTTTCCGCTACTGCTGGCGGCAGTTCGATGCGTGCCGGTGCGCAGATCAGCGCGGCTTCGGCGTGCAGCGGGCCGGCATCGACGGCCAGCGTGTGGTAGCCGGCGGGAATATCGTCCGGCAGCGTCAGTTGCAGCGAGCCGTCATCTGCGTTCGAGCCCGTCAGATACGCGGTCAGATCGCCCGCATATTCCGTGCCGTCTTCCAACGTCAGCTTCAGCGCCACGTCGTTTCCTTTCGCGCGGATTGGCGTGACGGCTTCCTTGCCGATGAACTTCACGACGGTCGGCTCAACAAGTGTGTCTGCGATGCGCTGCTGGGTCGCCGCATAGGAGGCGGTGATCGCTTCGTCGCTGGATGCGTCCACGCCGAGTGCGGCCAATACGGAGACGAGCACTTCGTCGCGGATTTCCACATAGGTGCCGAGCTGGTCGATATACGACGTGGAAATGCCATTGAGCTTGGCGAGCTGGATAAGAGGCCGTGCGATGCGTTCTGCGCTTTCGGTCTGCTGGGTCTGTGTCATAGGTCCCTTCTTTCCGCGCCGTTTGTGACGGCTGACATGCTACATTGCTTGCGATTGCCGCAGCTTCGATGCTGGTGGCATTCGCACCAAAGATAACTATATCACGGTATGATATCGTTTTCAAAGCGTGTTTTGCGGTAAGAGAGTGTTGCTATATTGCGATTTTGCTCTAATTTCAGGAATATAGATAACCGGAATTGTTTTTCCATATTGACTATCGTTTGCAATACGAAGGCGCAGCGCTCCGCATTGCAAACGATTATTCCAACGGGGCATTGCTCGTCTGCTACTCGGCTTCGAGAATTGCAAAGCTTTGCAGACCTAGACGCAGCGAAGTGCCGCTAATTTCGTTTTCGCCGATGCTGAAAATCGTCCGATAACTACCATCTGGTAACTGCAAAGCTTTGCAATCGCGGCTTGGATTGACGGCTATGATCAGCTTCTGCAGGTGGGTGGAACGCTCGAAAACGAACACTCTATCGCGTTCGATTGCATGGAACGTAGCCCCCGACCGCAAGGCGTCGCATTCCCCCTTGACGTGGAGTATGGAGCGCACCGTATGCCACAGTGATTCGGCGTCGGCCTGCTGTGCGGCGACGGTCGGGGCGTCGGCGGACGGGTCGGCGGGCAGGTAGCTGCCACCGGTCACATCGCCAGCCCGAGTGTCCGATTCTGCAGAATCGGACACGTGAAGTGCTCCGGATGCGTCGTTCGCATCCCACTGCATCGGTGTGCGCGAACCGGTGCGCACGTAGCCGCCTTCTTTGCCGGGCAGTGCGCGGTATCGCATGCCGATTTCGTCGCCGTAATACAGGAACGGCACGCCCGGCATCGCGAACAGCGTGCAGTATGCCAGGGCGATTTCGCGCTGCGACAGTCGCGGCGCCACGCGTGCGGTGTCGTGGTTGCAGGTGATGAAATTAAAATTTCCGTCGGCCGTCTCCGCTTCGCGCAGACGCGGCTCGTACTCGTCCAGGAATTCGCTGATCGGCGTGCCGGAATCGGCGTTGAAATAGCTCTTGTCGCCCTTGCGGCTCAACGGGTCGTCCACGTTGCGCAACAGCATGTTGTAGCCGTTGGGAACGCCGTCCCAACGCCAATCGAGATAGAAATCCATGTCGAAGCCGGCGGCCATCGACTCCTCTGGCCGTCCCCATTCCGAAACGAACGCGGCTTCGGGGAAGGCCGGGCGGATCCGGGCGAACATGTACTGCCAGGTGCGGATGGTATAAGGCTTGCCCTCATCGTCCTTTTTGACGAGGCTGTCGGCCATATCCACGCGGAAGCCGTCTGCGCCACGGGAAAGCCAGAACCGCATGACGTCCACCATCGCGTCGCAAGTGGCCTTCGCGTCCGGACCAAGGGCTGGCTTCTGCCAGCTACGTTCGGGGTGCGCGAAACCGTAGTTGAGCGCCGGCTGGCATTTGAAGAAGTTCAAGATGTAGGTACCGTTGCGGGGCGATTCGCCGCCGATGAATGGCAGTCCGTCGCCACCGGAGATCCATGAGTCTGTCCAGATGTAGCGGTCGGAATAATTGTTTCGTTCGACCTTGCAACTGCGGTGGAACCACTCGTGTTCCTCGCTGGTGTGGCCTGGCACGAGATCGAGGATCACGTGCATGTCGCGCCGGTGGGCGGCGTCGAACAACGCAATGAGATCGTCGTTGGTGCCGTAGCGTGATGCCACCTTTTTGTAGTCGCGCACGTCGTAGCCGGCGTCTTTGAATGGCGAGTCGAAACAGGGATTGAGCCAGATCGCGTTGCATCCGAGATCCTTGATGTAGTCCAGTTTTAAAGTGATTCCGGGGATGTCTCCGATGCCGTCGCCATTGGAGTCGACGAAGGACTGTGGATAGATTTCATAAAAAATTGCGTCGGCAAGCCATTTGGGGTGGGGGTGTTTCGCGGGGGGAAGCATGAGGGTGTGTCTCCTTGATATTTCGCGGTTTGCGGTGTTTCTTTGAAACAATCATAGCGCTGAATTGCAAACGTTGGCAGAAACGTGCTACACTAACAATCACTGATACATTTTTGGTGGCCCCAGTGTTGTTGGTAATCATCCAAGAACGATGATGTGAACGTATGCAGGGTTTTGGTCCGTACCATTTAACCGGAGATGTTGAGGAACACAAGGTTATGTGAGGAAAGGAAGATCAATGAAGATCGATTGGAAGAAGGCAATCGGACTTACTGCTGCCGTTTCTATGCTGGTTCCGCTCGCTGCGTGCGGTGGCTCCTCCGACGGTGGCGATAAGAACGCTTCCGGCTCCACCGAGGCCGTCACGCTGAGCGTGTGGGCCCCGCAGGAAGACCAGGCCAAGGACACCAACTGGCTGGGCAAGGTCGAAGAGAACTTCGCCAAGGCGCATCCGGAATACAATATCACGTGGAAGAATGACGTGGTCTCTGAAGGCGATGCTTCCAAGCAGGTCAGCACTGATCCGTCCGCGGCGGCCGATGTCTATATGTTCGCTTCCGATCAGTTGGGTGTTCTAATGGACGCCAAGGCCATTGGCCAGCTGGGCACCGACGCTGAGAAGCAGGTGAAGGAACAGAACGGTGACCTCGAAGTCAACTCCGTCACCGGCACCGATGGCAAGCTCTATGGCGTGCCGTACACCGACAACACGTGGTTCATGTACTACAACAAGTCCAAGATCACCGAGGATGAGGCCAAGGACTTCGATACCATCCTTTCCAAGGCCAAGGTCGCGTTCTCCCTGCAGAATTCTTGGTACATCAACGGCTTCTATGATGGCCTGAGCCTGTTCGGCGAGAAGGGCAATGATGCTGACGCAGGCATGGTCTTCCCGAAGGACGGCGCCGATATCACCTCTTATCTGGTTGATGTGGTCGCCAACCCGAACTTCTCCAACGACGATGGCGCTTCCGGCCTCGCAGCCATCAAGGATGGCTCCGCCGACGTGCTGTTCTCCGGTACCTGGTCCGCTAAGGACGTGAAGGAGGCCCTGGGTGACAACTACGCCGCCACCTCTCTGCCGACCTTCACCGTGAACGGCCAGAAGAAGCAGATGAAGTCCTTCGCCGCCACCAAGGCCGCTGCTTACAACCCGAACGCCAAGAACCCGAAGGCCGCCGCTCAGTTCGCGGCTTACCTCGGCTCCACCGAAGCTCAGAAGCTGCACTACGAGATGCGCGCCATCCCGCCGACCGACAAGTCCCTGTCCGACCTGACCACCGACGACATCGCAGCCAAGGCCCAGGCCGACACCATGGCCAACACCGCCCTCCTGCAGTCCGGTCTGTCCGGCATGAACGATTGGTGGACTCCGGCCGAAACCTTCGGCAAGGCCCTGGTCAACAAGGAAATCACCAAGGACAACGCTGCCGCCAAGTACCAGGATTGGGTCAAGCAGGCCGGTGGCAAGATCGCTGAGTGAAATCAGTAATCCTAAAAATCCAATAACTGAAGAATGCAGGTGGTTGGCACTGCCAAATCCCCCCAGCCATCCTGCAGCTTTGAGAGACGCTTCGAGTCGCGGTGTCTCTCTCCACTTTGCATAGTGGCTCACTCCTCCTCCGAGCTTTGCATTCCCGGGCAAGGTTTTTAAATTCTCCTTCCCCTTGTCCGGGAGCAAAGCTTTTTTTATCTTTCAATATCCATATGAGAGGGCAGTCGAAATGACAGCAACAACTCTTTCCCCACGGGAGATGAAGCGCCTTCGGAAGCAGGGTGCTGATTATGTTTCTCCGTCGCCTTACACGGTAAGGGCGGCGTTCCGGCGTGGTGACCTGTTCACTAAGCTTTCCGCAGTGGTGTTTGGTCTTGGCGATATCGTGCGCAAGCAGTATGTCAAGGGCATTGCCATGCTGGCGCTGGAAATCGCATACTTCGTGTTCATGGCAATCAATGGTGTGGACTATCTTTCCAAGTTGCCGACCTTGGGCACCAATGCAGGCGGCAAGAAGCTGGTCGACGGCTTCTGGGTCTACACCGAACCTGACCGTTCCGTGGTCATCCTGTTGTACGGTGTCGCCACTCTGGTTATCACCGCTGCCTTCATCGGCCTGTGGGTCATGTCCGTGCGCTCTGCATACAAGTCCCAGGTGCTGCTCGAGGAGAACGGCAAGGCTCCGAGCTTCATGGACGATGTCCGCGAGCTGCTCGATGCCAAGGCGCACGTTCTGCTGATGTTCCTGCCCACGCTGGGCATCGTCGTGTTCACCGTGCTGCCGTTGATCTTCATGATTTCAATGGCATTCACCAGCTATGACCACAAGCACCTCGTGCTGTTCCACTGGGTCGGCTTTGAGAACTTCGCCAAGGTTTTCTCCAACAGCGGCGGCACTGTTAACGCTGCACTGTTCGGACGCGTGCTGGTGTGGACCTTGGTCTGGGCTTTCTTCGCCACTTTCCTGAACTTCTTCTTCGGCATGTTCGTGGCCATGATCATCAACCGCAAGACCACCCACTTCAAGGGTTTCTGGCGCGCATGCTTCTCCATGTCCATCGCCGTTCCGCAGTTCGTGTCCCTGTTGGTCATGCACACCATGCTCCAGCCGCAGGGTGCGGTGAACCGCATGCTGCAGACGTGGGGTTGGATTGACGGCCCGTTGCCGTTCTTCACCAACGCCACTTGGGCCCGCGTCACCGTGATCATCATCAACCTGTGGGTCGGTATCCCGTACACCATCATGCAGATCACCGGTATTCTGCAGAACATTCCGGCCGACCAGTACGAAGCGGCGAAGATCGACGGTGCCAACTGGTGGCAGATCTTCACGAAGATCACCATGCCGTACATCATCTTCGTGCTCACTCCGTACCTGATTACCACCTTCACGGGCAATGTGAACAACTTCAACGTCATTTACCTGCTGTCCGGCGGCGATCCTACGCCATTGGGCGATTCCGCAGGCTCCACTGATTTGCTTATCACCTGGCTGTACAAGCTGACCGTGGACAAGCAGGATTACAATCTCGGTGCCGTGATCGGCATCATGACCTTCGTCGTGTTGGCCATCGTTTCGCTGATCACCTACCGCAATTCCGGCTCCTATAAGAATGAGGAGGCATTCCGATGAGCAACAAGCATTCCGCAACCAAAGTGGAAAGCCACGGCCTTCTGCACGACCAGAAGATCCGCCGTATCACCGGCGACGTGTTCGCCCACTTGTTCCTGGCCATTCTGGCCGTCATCTGGCTCGTCCCAATCGTATGGGTGTTCGCGGAGTCGTTCAATAAGAACACCGCCCCGTACACCAGCTCCTTCTTCCCGAAGGAGTGGACTCTGGACAACTATAGGGTGCTGTTCACCGACCGCAACGTGTTGGACTTCCCGAAGATGTTCGGCACCACGTTCATCATCGCCTGCTTCACCTGTGCGATTTCTCTGATCTTCGTGCTCTCTGTGGCATACTGCATGAGCCGTATGCGTTTCCGTGTGCGCAAGACTTTCATGAACGTTGTGCTGATTCTTGGCATGTTCCCGGGTATCATGGCCGTCACCGCCATCTACTTCATCTTGAAGGCCTTGGGCCTGTCAAGCGGCACCATGACTACCGTGGCGTTGATTCTCGTGTACTCCGCCGGTTCCGGCGCTGGCTTCTACGTGATGAAGGGCTATATGGACACCATTCCGACCTCGCTGGACGAAGCCGCCCTGCTCGACGGTTGCACCCGTTTCCAGGTGTTCCATAAGATCATCATCCCGATCTGCAAGCCCATGATCGTCTACCAGGCCATCATCGGCTTCCTGACCCCGTGGCTCGACTTTGTCATGGCCAAGGTGATCTGCCGTACGCAATCCAACTACACCGTGGCATTGGGCCTGTGGCTCATGCTGCAGAAGGAATATATCCAGAACTGGTTTGCCCGCTTCGCCGCGGCCGCGGTCGTGATCTCCGTTCCGATCGCCATCCTGTTCATTGTGATGCAGCGCTTCTATCAGGAGTCCATGTCGGGCTCCGTGAAGGGCTAAAGAAAGGCAAAGGATATGACGCTCGTAGACAGCTTCGCACAGCCGAACACGAGCGTCGCCGAACCGTTCCCGCTGTGTCTGGAACGGCTGCTGGGTGCCGTTGTTACTGAAACCGGCACCCAGTTCGCTCTCTGGGCTCCTTCCGCACAGAAGGTGACCCTGAGACTGTTCTCGCGTGGCTCCATGGGGGAAAGCGGCGACGCTCTGATTGGACAGTACACGATGCGTCCGGAATCCGATGGTTCCTGGACGTACGATTTCGCCGACAACATGCACGGCGTGTATTACGACTTTTTGATCGAACGCGATTGCGGTTCCGTCGACCGCATCGCCGACCCGTGGGCGCGCGGGGCCGGTGTGAACGGCCGGCGCAGCATGGTCGTGGACTTCAGCCGCACCAATCCGGATGGTTGGTACCGCGACCATATGCCGGACGTGCCGCTTGCGCAGACGGTGGTCTGGGAAACCCATGTGGGCGATTTCAGCAATGATCCCGCCGGCGGTTTCCCCGAATCGCATCGGGGCAAGTATCTGGCGTTCACCGACGACGGTACGTCTCTGGACGGGCATCCCGACTTTCCCACGGGCATCGCATATCTCAAGAAACTTGGCGTCACCGCGGTGCAGCTCATGCCGATTTACGATTTCGGTTCCGTGGACGAAGAGACCTGCGATCGCTACAACTGGGGGTACGATCCGGTCAATTACAACGTGCCGGAAGGCTCGTATTCCACCAATCCGTTCGACGGGTCGGTGCGCATCCGCGAAGTGAAGCAGATGGTGCAGGCGCTGCACAACGCCGGCATCAAAGTGATCATGGACGTGGTCTACAACCACATGTTCTCGCCCGATAATTGGTTTGAGCGGTCGGTGCCGGACTATTTCCTGCGCCGTAAGCCCAACGGCGCGCTGGCCAACGGATCCGGCTGCGGCTGCGATATGGCCACCGAACGCAAGATGTTCCGCCGGTTCATCGTGGAATCCGTGACGTTCTGGGCGCGCGAATACCACATGGACGGCTTCCGTTTCGACCTGATGGGTCTGATTGACGTGGACACCATGAACGCCGTGCGCGCCGCGCTGGACGAGATTCCCGGCCGTGGACGCGACATCCTCATGTACGGCGAACCGTGGTCCGCGGGCGCCACCGCGCCGCTGCCCAGCGACACCGTGCTGGCTGACAAGTCAGGCCTGTCGAAGCTTGACAGTCGCATCGGCCACTTCTGCGACACCACGCGAGACACCATCAAGGGCCATGTGTTCTTCTCGGACCGCCCGGGTTATGTGAACGGTGGCATGCACGAGAACGTAGCGGCTGCGCGTGAGGCCGTGGACGCGTGGCGTCGCGGCAAACATTCGGAAGGAGTGGCAGGCCAGGTCATTCAATACGTGTCCGCGCACGACGACCTCACGCTGTGGGACAAGTTGTGCGCGAGCTTTGCGGCTGGTTCGTTGGGCAGCACCGTGGCCGAAGGCGTTAACGAAAATACCGTGGATGTGCCAAAAGTCATGTATGACGCCGATTTCTCGGCGGAAGGGCTGGCCGGTGTCGGTCCGCAGATTGCGGCCGCGCTGACCGACGTGATGGACGCCAACAAGCTGGCTGTGGGTATCACGCTTACCTCCGCTGGCATCCCGTTCATGCTGTCCGGCGAGGAGTTCGCACGTACCAAATTCGGCAGCTCTGATTCTTACGATTCCGCCAAAGAGCTTAACTGGCTCGATTGGAACCGTGCATGGCAGAAGCGCGATTTGATTGAGTATTACGCGAAGTTGATTGCATTGCGCAAGTCTGATCCACAGTGGTTCGACGGCAATCGCAATATCGTCGATACGGAAGGCGACGAACTCGTGTTCCGCGTCGGCGATTATCTGATGGCCGCCAATCCAGGCAGACACGTCGGCGTTATTGACGTGGCCGTAACGGGTTTGGAACCGATTGGCGGAATACGGAGATACTGGTGTGGTCTCGGCTCGTCCGTCAGTCCGGTGGAAGGCAATGTGAGCGCAGGTGATGGCGATTATTTGATTGTTCCACCGCATACGTTTGCAATCTGGCGGTTGCAGTAATACTCTCAGTAGGGAAGCTACAAAACGGCGACCGCAAAGCTGCGGTTGCCGTAACAGATACGGCAATGGGGCCGGAAAACCAGAAAGGATACGAGAAGTGGGAGCCGGAGCTCATAATCCACGATATGAAGTGGTATTTTTCGACCTCTACGGGACGTTGATCGACATTCGTACAGACGAACAGAGCGAAACCGCCTGGCAGGCGCTATATGACTGCGTTTGCGAACTGGGTGCCGACTACGAATCGGTCGACGAAATGCGCGAACGCTTCGAAAAACTTGAGGCCCGCGAAATGGTCCATCAAGCCGATCGTGCAATCGTCCGTAACGGATGGGATGAATTCGATATCCTGCCGGTCTACCGGTCGCTGCTGATGAACCGTAGTGAGGAGGCTGAAAAGAAACTGGCACTGCCGCAAGCCGCGCTGAAAGCCGCATGGGCGTTCCGGCAGGGCAGCACCAGCATGATCCGCCTGTATCCGGGCGCACTCGACATGATCGAAGCATTGCAGGAGGCCGGCGTCGTCGTGGCGCTGCTAAGCAACGCACAAGCCTGCTATACTCGCCCCGAACTGGAAATGACCGGCTTGGCGAACGTACTGGACGACGTGATTATCTCCAGCGAAGAGAAAATCCGCAAGCCTGCCCGCGACTTGTACATGCTGGCTCTCGACCGCGAGTTCGTAATCGCAAAAAACGCGCTCATGGTGGGCAACGATGAAGCAAACGATATTATCGGAGCCAATTCCGCCGGTCTCGACGCAGCATACTTCCGTACGGAAATTTCGCCGATGAGCGACCCGCCCAAGTCGGAGCATGCGGTATGTTCGTTTACCGGTGCCGACTACGACGGTCTGCTGAAATTCGTGCTGAACGCGTGAAACGCGTGTAGGTTGCGTCTTGGGCGTACTGGGCGTCTTGGGCGCACGAAAGGCCGTATGCGGAACTGAGGAGGACATATGGAAAGCTATGCCGAGCAGGGTGCTGGAGCTGATTCGATTGAACAGATCGGATTCGGCGGCGCTCGCCGTACCAAGAAGAAGCACCGCGGACTGACGGTGTTCCAGCTCAAGGTCATCGGCGCTGTGGCGTTGGCTCTGTCAGCTGGTAGCACCACCATTGTGCCGCTGTTTTTCGGTTCCGACGTCAATAATATGACGTCGCTGACGGCGATGGTCTTAAGCGAGGTCGTATCTTGGTTTGCTATTCCGATTTACGCGTGGCTGCTGGTGCAGGGTTTCCGTGAAACACATAGTCGCGTCGCGTATGGTCTACGGCTGTTCATCCTCGCCGTGGTGTGTGAGGTGCCGTACGACCTCTGCACGTCGCATAAGGCTTTCGATTTTGGCTCGCAGAACCCTGTTTTCGGTCTGTTCATCGCGTTCGTTGTGCTTGCCGTGTTGGATTGGGTGGCGGCGCGCTACCAGAAGTCAATGAAGATTGTGTTGTCGGTCGGTCTGGTGTTGATCGGACTGTTGTGGGATCTGCTGCTGCGCGTCGGCCTGCGCCAGCATATGATGAGCGTCGGCTCGGTGACGCTTGGTTTCGTGCTGATTTTCACGTTGATGCGCCAGCATGAGAATTCGATGATGTTCACTGCCGGCCTGTTTGGCGCGGTGATGATGATTATGCCTGGCATTGGCGTTGCATTCGTGCATTATTACAACGGCGAGTTGGGTTATAAGCGGCAGTGGACGAAGTGGGCTTTTTACGCGGCTTATCCAGTTATTTTGATATTTTGTGCTATTGGTGCAACATTAGCGTGATTTTTGACAACGTTCGCAGTATAATAGTAGCAATATGGGAGAGCATTGCCGCTCGGGCAAGTGTTTCCAAGGCTGGGAACGTTTGTGATTATGATGCAGAAACCGCAAAGGGGTTGAGAGATGGATAGAGCAGGCATTCGCGAGGTGGCCAAGGCCGCGGGTGTGTCGATTTCCACGGTGTCGCGCGCGTTCACGCGTCCGGAACTGGTGTCCGAACGTACACGTCGCAAGGTGCTGGAAACTGCCGACAAGCTTGATTTCAACATCTCACGTTCCGCGACATCGTTGAAATCGGGTCAATCGTACCGTGTGGCGATGCTGATGAATGAAGAGATCACTAGCTGGTTCAATACGGAAGTGTTCGCTGGAATCGAATCCGTCATGCATAATGCCGGGTATGACGTATCGCTGTTCCAGCACGTCGACACCGCCGAAAACCGCCGCGACTTCTTCACGAATCTGCCGGTCCGCCGCAACGTGGACGCAGTATTCGTGACATCGTTCGGCGTGGAGCCGAAGGAAATCCAGCAGCTCAAGCGCATCCACGTACCGATTATTGGCATCAATACGCCGACGCAAAACGGCTTCGACGCCACCATCTCCATCGACGATGAGGACGGCATGTTCACCGCCGCCCAGCATCTGATCAATCTGGGGCACAAGAATATCGTGTACGTGTGCTCCGATGCGGTCGATTCCATTAATTCCTCCATCGATGCGCGAGGACAGGGCTTCATCCGCGCCTGCAAGACGATGGGGGCCTCCCATGACTTCAAGTGGCGCGTCGTCTCTGTGCCGCGTGGCAAGACCTTCGCCGACTCGGCGTTGACCGCGCTGCTTGCGTTGGACGAGTTCCCGGACGCGATCTGCTGCCAGATGGATATGATGGCGATTCCGCTGGTGTTGCGTTTGGAACGTTACGGCCACCACACGCCGAGTGACTATTCGATTATCGGCTTCGACGATTCGCCGTACGCCGACACTGTGAACCTGACCACCATGCGCCAGGATCCGTATGCGATGGGTCGCGCGGCCGCACAAAAGGCCATGAAGCTTATCGAAGGCAAGCCGCTTGAGAACGCGCATGAGATTGTGCGCGCCCAGCTCGTACTACGCGGCACCGATTCCGTGTACGGCACTGGCCGCTGAGAGCCGAGTCTCATTACCCTTCCGCAGCCCGTCAATGCCGACGGGCTGATTGTGATGGCCTGGGGTGGATTGATAAGGGATACCCCCACTGTAGTCACGGTGTGTGGCATACGTTTTCAGGAAAAAAATGAAACAATTTGCAGTGATGTGTTTCATGACACGCCAATCGGGGGCTGATGAATGATGAATTTCATTCAATGATCAGCATGTGTTTTTTGATTTTGCAATCGTTGACAAACCGTTGAATATCAGGCTTTAAAGCGTTGCCCCCGTGAGAGGGGACGAAAAAACGTATCGGGGGAGGGGGTGTGGGTTCTTTCTGTTTCATTTTGTTTTCATAACTGCAAAGGTTATCATAGTAAACCGTAGGTCAGAGAAAAAGGGAAAACAGAGGTTTCCGGCTGTGTTGCCGGAGATGGGAACAGCGCAGAAGCTATACGTAAAACAGAAGTGATAACGGCATTATGCAAAGGATATCAACCCTCGAGTTGAGGGACTCAGAAGGGTGAACACTTTGCGGATAGGGGACAAGATGAGGCAATGGCGTAATGGTGTCGGCAACGCACCACGACACTATGCAGGAACGCGATCGGCAACCGGTCGCGTGCTTTCGCGTACCCGCTCCCTGACCGCCGCCGCCATAGCGGTAGCCATGATGGCCACCGTAGCAGTAACTTCCCTCCTCCCCACCTACAATGCCAAAGCTGACGAAAGTCGCAATGACGGCGCAATCTGCACACCTACCACAGAACCGTTAGGCGATCAGACCTCCGGCAGCGGTAACGATGAAGGTATCGCTACTTTCGTTGGCGGTGACATGTATGTAGGTGGCAAGAAGTCGGGCATTACTTCTGCCAATAACAACAATGCGCCTGAGGGTTCTTACGCTGTTGAGGCCGAAGGCTTGACCGCTGTGAACGGAAAGCTTTTGCTTCATCCAATGAAGCAGGCTTGGAACATCTGGAATAAGGATGGCTCATTCAATCGTTCGCGTGGTTTTCGTTGGGGCATCGTCGGTTTTGGTTCGCAGTTCCGTCCGAAGGACGGTTCGACTGTGCTTTCGGTTGGCGGCAATAGCACCAATTCCGAGTTGAATTGGTTCGGTGGTGCTCAGGGCTGGACGGATGACGCTAATCAGGGATCCAGCTGGCTTGGAACCGGAGCGGGGAATGGCGCTACCGGCGAGACGAATGACCATAACTTTAACGCGAACATTGCTGGTAATCAGACCACAGTGCAAAGCCGCAACACTTGGAAGAACGGTGAACAGTATTCCGTGTACGACATGGGCGGCAACGGCAAAGTCAACTGGAATCAGAGCAACACCGTTATTTCCGGAGTGAAGAACCCCTCGACGGGTTCGGATTACACATATTCCGAATATAAGAATTATGTGACTACGCTGTCTGGCAAGCTCGCGAAGATTTCCTCCAGCAACACTGTTACGAAGGGCAATGAGGATAATTACACAGGCAAACGTTATTCATACAGCTACAACACTTACGCAAACAACGTTTACCGGTTCGATATTGAGAACAACTCCCGTCAGACGGAAATCACGCTGACCGGCGATGGCAAAGACGAGTTGCAGGTGTTCAATTTAGACGCATCAAAGCTGAATAGCATTGGTGATGCCGGCGTGGTGTTCAACTTCAAGAACATCTCCGACAATGCTTCGGTCGCCATCAACATCAACGGTAATGGCAATGATGTGAAGTTCCGTAATGGCTGGCAGTTCAAGTGGAACGACGTTGATATCTCCGACGGCTACGTCATGATGAATTCGACGGGCACAAACCGCTACAACAATACGCATGGGCAGGAGTACGTCAAGCGCGCAAGCCAGCTGATGTGGAACTTCTATAACACCAATACCCTTACGATTCTTGGTGGTAAGGGGTCGGGGCGCATCAACACCGGCTGGTACAAGGATCAGAAGCATGGCGACAAGGAAGACTGGTATGGCGTCAATGTAACTGATGATCCGTCTGCCGCATGGATGGGTTCCGTTATGGTAACGGGCAATGATTTTGGTGCCAAGGGCAATTTCCAGTCGCATGTCTCCACTAATGGTCGTGTGTGGACTACTGGCGATTTTGAAATGTACAACAAGGATGTCGTTACCACAAACAGCGGCAATTTCGTCAACGCCGAAGGCAAATATTCCACCTCTGCAGTGGATATGGATCAGGAACGTCATAACCTGTCTTGGTATGGGCAGATGACCACCTCCTGCGCCGCAATCAAGTGGGATAAGGTCGATGCCGAGGGCAAAGCCCTGAAAGGTACTTCGTGGACGGTGTACGGCACGAGGGATAATGCCATGAATGGCACGAACCCCATCACCACGGTTGCCGATGGCGGCTGGAATGATGCGGATGATGCGGATAACGGTAGCGTCACTTTGGGCAGTCTCGCAAAGAAGGCCACATACTACCTGAAGGAAAGCGGTACCGGCAGCAGCCAGTATGCGTTGAACACGAACATCTATCGCATCGTCACGCACGACAGTACGGATACCGTTTCAACCATCGACAAGGTGTACAGCGCTACTGGCGCTGAAATCACCGATGACACCGCCAAGCAGCTGCACAATGGCGCCATTGTCAACGTGAGTGCCGGTACTTCCATCGCATGGTCGAAGGTTGACGCAGAAGACCAGAACACGTTGCTCGCGGGTTCCACTTGGGAATTGACCAAGAAGGGCGATCCCGACCAGTCGTGGACTATTACGGATGATGATTCCGACAGCGAAATCGCAAACATCGTGGTCAAGATCAATGAAACTGAAGTTAGTTCGTGGAGCTTCACGAATTCCACTCCGGTAAGCATTTCTTATGTTGCCGTGGATAAGGATGGCAAGGAGCTCGCCACGAAGGTGCAGTGGAAGTCCGAAAGCCCTGCCGTTGCAGGCATTGCCAGCGATGGCACGCAGTTGCAGCCGTATAGCAACGGCACTACGAACATCGTGTTCACGGCCGGCGACAAGACTGTGACGTTCCCGGTTATGGTAACCGGCGTAACCGTGGTGGGCTCGGTCAGCATTGACAAATACACCGAAGGTCAGGAAATCAGCTTGGAACAGGGCAAGACCATGACGCTGACGGCTACCGTGGCGCCTGAAGGCAACACGGTGAACTGGACTTCGAGCAATACGGATGAGGTTTCCGTAACTCCTACGACCGGCACCATTGTCAGGGTGACCGCCAATCGGGTGACCTCGGGCTATGTGACCATCACCGCCACCGAGCAGCATAGCCGGGAGAAGGCCACCCTGAAGATCAAGGTGACGGAGCCGATGGTTTCCGTGTACTTCAAGAAGTCGAACGTGCAGTGGAACGACTATTGGCTGAAATATAAGAAGAGCACGGACAGCAATAACTGGAGCGGCGATGTGCAAAGTTCCAGCGCGTGCGGTGACTATGTGCGTTTCCAGCTGCCGAAGAGTTCTGTTACAACAAATTACCAGTTCTATCTTGGCAATGCTAAAGGGTTCGATCTGCCCAATGACGATAAGTACACCGCCGCGGATCACGGTATGTTTACCTTTACGGGTAAGGATGTTCAGGTTGTGGAGGCGTGGAATGATTTCCAAAAAGAAACAGTCCCCTCCGGCTGCACGGTGACCAGCGCATACGTGGAGAATCGTTCCCATCGTTCCGCGGTGAAGAATGCAGTGTTCTACGATCAGCCGGTGGTGCGCGCTATTACCAACACGACTGCCAAGGCAGCTGACACGCGGCAGGATGAGGATCCGAAGGGCGGCCAGTTCAAGGTGTCCGATCTTACGAATGGCACCTACACGCTGAAGGAAATCAACGCCCCGAACGGTTTCGACGCCAGCAAGGCGAAGACCTACACCATCGTTATCAAGAATGGGCAGGTCACGAGCTCCGATCTTCCCGAAAAGGTCGAGAACCCGCGTCTTACCGGCAAGGCGACCTGGCAGAAGACCGACGATTCGAGTGAACTGAAGCTGCTGGCCGGTTCCGAATGGAAGCTGTACAAGACCAAGAACTTCTCGTGGGACGCCAACGGCAACGCCGAATACACGGAAGGTGATAGCGCCACGCCTATCGCAACCATCAAGGATTGCGTGAATAGCAGTGAGAAGACCTGCTCCGCGCAGACGGAATGGTATACGGATCGTGATGGCGACGCCGGTAAGTTCTCCATCGTTGGTCTTGAGTGGGGTGAATACCAGTTAATCGAGTCCAAGGCTCCTGACGGGTACAACATCGATACGACTCCGCACGTGTTCCGCATCGGGCCGGCCGAAGGCGCGAACGTGAAAGGCACGTGGTACACGTCTTCCGGTTTCAAGCCGGAGACTACCGCCGACTATCAGAAGTCTGCCGCATTCACCGTTGACGGTGGTTCCATTACCAACACCCCCGGCGTCGTTCTGCCTGGTACAGGCGGCGAGGGAGTAAACAAGATGTACGCTGCGGGATTCCTCGCAGTGGCGATTGCCGTGGCCGGTCTGGCCTTGAGCCTCAGGAGGCGGCAATGATGAACTCGTCTAGGGCAGGGGGCTGGACCGTAGCGTAGCGACCCAATGCCCACTAGGCAATAACTGAACACACATAACTGAAGATTCAAGATTTCAAACAAGAAAGAAAGGGAGAACAATGAATAAGGTTCTCAAAGGCCTCGTCGCTGTGGCAGCCACCGCGGCAATGGCCGTCGCCGGTTTCGCCGGTGCCTCCACCGCCATGGCGGCTGAAAACAACTACGACATCACCGTGCCGACGACCGACACGCACACCTACTCCGTGTACCAGGTCTTCACCGGCGATCTGAGCGAAGGCACGCTGAGCAATATCAAGGCCGGCCAGAACTTCAACAAGAACAATACGGCGAACAAGTCCGCTGCCGATGCTGCTGCTGAGATTGCTCAGGGTACTTATGCTGACAACACGGCAAAGCTGGCAGCCATCACCCCGTACGTTGATTTGGCTGGTACTGCCTATGGCGAGGTTTCCGCCAAGACGGCTTTGTCCGCTCCTGCTGGCTACTACCTGCTTAAGGATAAGGATGCTGTGACCGGCAACGACGCGGCAACGCTGTTCATCGTCCAGGTCAACGGCCCGGTGACCGTGAACCGTAAGGCCGACAAGCCGACCTTCGAAAAGAAGGTCAAGGACGTCAACGACTCCACTGGTGATAAGACCAACTGGCAGGATTCCGCCGATTACGATGTGAACGACGAAGTGCCGTTCCAGCTGACCGCTACCCTGCCGACGAACGAAGCAGACTTCGCAGCCTACAAGACCTACAAGCTGGTCTTCCACGATCAGCAGTCCGCTGGCCTGACCTTCAATAAGAAGTCCGTGGTCGTCAAGTACGGCGACAAGACTCTTGGCGCTGGCTCCTACACTGTCACTGAGAATCCCGAAGATAAGGACACCTTCGACATCACCATCGCTGACGCGAAGGCCGTCAAGGATGCTGAAGACAACGCAATCACCGTTGCCGCCGGTGGCAAGTTCACCGTCGAATACACGTCCACGCTGAACGAGAACGCTGTGATCGGCTCTACGGGCAACCCGAATGAGGCTTCCCTTGAGTTCTCCAACAACCCGAATGTTGGCGGCGAAGGCGAAACCGGCAAGACCCCGACCGACAAGGTCATTGTGTTCACCTACCAGCTGGACATCAACAAGACCTTCAACGGTGGCACCCCGGCTGAGAACGATCTGCCGAAGTTCAGGCTCTACAAGTTCGATAGCACCACGAACGATTACACCATTGACCGTGGCGAGGTGACCATCACCAAGACCGAGGGCGGCAAGTACACCGCTTCCTTCAAGCGCGTTGATGACGGCAAGTACAAGCTCGTGGAAACCAAGACTCCGGCAGGCTTCAACACCGCCGCCGACACGCTCTTCGAAATCACCGCTGACCATGACGTCGAGTCTGACAACCCGCAGCTTACGGTGCTCAAGATCAACACCACTGCCGGCAACACCACTACCGGTACGGTTACCGCCGATGTTGTGAACCAGAAGGGCTCCAACCTGCCGTCCACCGGTGGTATGGGCACTGTGATGCTGTACGTGGCTGGCATCGCCGTGTTCGTGCTTGCTGGCGCGACCCTGGTGATGGCTCTGCGTCGTCGCAATGCCTGATCCTCCGGATTCCATAAGAATCTGAAGTAACCATGCAAAACCCGTGAGCCGCGTTGACGCAAGTCAGCAGCGGCTTACGGGAATCGCAATACATAATTTAAAAACTGAAAATTAAATAATAACTGAACCCACATATGCTGGGCTGGACCACCTCAATCCCTTGTACACTGCCTAATTTTCTTGAGTATCCAGCCTGGCTCCATATATTTTCCGGTTTGCCGTTGGGGGGCGAATCAAACATGCTTACTTTCCAATCCACAGAAGAGGGGTCGGCAATGAAGGAACGCACGATCGCAAGCCGCGTCATCGCCGCATGCTGCGCAATCGCCGCCACATTCGCCGCGGCAGCCTGTGCATTCACTACTCGCGATGCCGTCGCGGCTCCAACAACAGACTCTGCCAGCGGCAGCATCGCCATTTCGTACCACCATAAGAGCTCGGACTCCGAAACTGGCGACGATTCTACCAACTTCGCCATTTCGGACGCCAGCTTCAACCTCTACAAAGTCGGGCAGATCCCGGCAAGCGGCGGCGCCACCTTCGAACCCGTCGCACCGTTCACCGACTCCACCGCCTACCCCGTCGACTGGTCGAAGATGACCGGCAAGGACGCGCAGGTGTGGCGAGACATGGCCAACACGCTCGCCGGACTCATCGCGGTGAACCAACCCGACGCCACGGCAACCGGTGTCACCAACGCTTCCGGACATCTGACCTTCACCGAACTGTCCGACGGCCTGTACTTGGCCGTGTCCGACAGCGTTGACGTGAAGGTCGCCAACGCCTCCGGAAAGAACCAGACATGGACGTGCTCTTCCGGCAGCATGCTCGTCGCAGTGCCCGAAGACGGCGTCTCCGGCGGGTCGCGTGTGCTGAGTATCGAACCGAAAACCGAATGTGTGGCGCAACCGCCGAAAACCGTGGAACGCACCGTGCGTAAAATCTGGAATGACCGGAACAATTCTGACGGCAAGCGCCCCGAATCCATCACCGTGAAACTCCTGCGCGACGGCGAGCCCGTGGAAAACGTGAAACTGGACGAGTCCAACAAGTGGACGCATTCGTGGACGGATCTCGACGCGGACCACGAATGGACCGTGGTCGAAGCGGCGGTGCCCGACGGCTACACCACCATCTCCGATGTGGAAGGCGACTCCACTGAAATCACCAACACGCACACGCCACCCACCACGCCGGACCAGCCGCACACCGGCGCCGACGTGCAGCAGGCCGCTTGGATTGCCGTGGCCATCTTGGGCGCGGGCTTGGTGCTGCTGATCGTTGCCAAGACGGCTTTGCGGAAGCGGGCGTAGCATAAATAACGTGACGGATGAATCGGACGCCAAGCCAGCTGCGCAAGTCGAATTGGATGCGCAGGTTAAACCGGGTGCGCAGGTTAAACCGGCTGCCAAGCATAAGAAATCGAATGCGCTGCTCAATGTGATGATTGCCATCTCCGCAATCGCCATGATCGGTGCGCTGGGTCTCATCGCGTATCCGACATTCAGCGACTGGTGGAACCGCATGCACCAGTCATACGCCGTAGCAGGCTACGTGGAACAAACCAAAGACATGTCCGGCGCCGAACGCAAAGCCATGCTGAAAGCGGCGCACGAATACAACGAACGGCTCGCCGCGAACGGCGATCGGTGGCACATGACCGACGCGCAGAAGCGCGAATATGATGAAACGCTCGACGTGACCGGCACCGGCATCATGGGATACGTGACCATCCCGCGCATCAAAGTGAAACTGCCCGTCTATCACGGCACCAGTGACGGCGTATTGCAGATCGCCGCCGGACATTTGGCCGGCACATCGCTGCCCGTAGGCGGAGCGACCACGCACGCGGTGGTCTCCGGACACACCGGCCTGCCGTCCGCCCGGTTGCTGACCGGTCTGGACGAGCTGCAAAAAGGCGACACGTTCGCGTTCCACGTGCTCGACGAAACCTACACGTACCAAGTGGACCAGATCTCAGTGGTGCTGCCGAGCGAAATCAGCAAGCTGAATATTGAGTCCGGGGCCGATTACGCGACGCTGATTACCTGCACGCCGTACGGAGTGAACTCGCACCGGCTGCTGGTGCGCGGCCATAGGATTCCGAACCCGAAGGTCCCGGACACCACGCAATACGACGAGCCGGGGGAGATGACGGCTGTGGCGGCTGTGGTGATCGGACTGCTCGTGTTTGTGGCTGGCTGCGCTTTTGTGGGGCTCGCGCGGCTATGGCGACGCTCCTGGATTGTGCGGCACGGGTTGTGCGCCGGGGCCGGCGCGCGCCATTCGTCTGGTGTTCGGGGGTAGTGTCTAGCCTAGCGCCGCCGCAGGCCGGTGACATCGCTTCTCCGGTGTGCGGGGTGTGCGTCTGGTCGTGCTTGGTGTGTGGTGCGTGGTGTTTGTGTGCTTGTGGTACGTGTTGCGTTTCAGTGTGTGTACTTGTGTTTGCGTGCGTGTGCATGTCTGATGTTGCGCAGGGGTGTTGTTGCGGTGCGCATATGGCCTGAATCGTGCTGAAGCATGGGTTGTGAGCGGATGGGGGTATTATTCGGCCTGTTTCGGACGCTTTTGATGCCCCTTTTGCTCATGACTTGCGGTTTTGACGGTTTTGGCGCGGTTGTGAGCGGATGGGGGTACGATTCTGGATGTTTCGGGCTGTTTTGATGTTGGGTGGCCTCCCCTTTTGCTCACGACTTGTGAGTTGGGCTGGTTTTGCTTGTCTGTGAGCGGATGGGGGTGTGATTCGGCCTGTTTCGGGTGCTTTTGATGCCCCTTTTCGCTCATGACTTGCGATTTTGTCGGTCCGCGCGCGGTCGTGTGCGTACGGGGGTGTGTGCAATGGGTCTTGCGTGGGTGTGGGCGCGCGGGTGTGCCGGTGTAGGCGTGGGTGTAGGCGTGCGGTCGTGGTTTTGGCTGGATATCTGGCTTATAGATGGCGGATTTGGCCGGGCGTCCGGTGGTATCTCGCTTATAGGTGGCGGGTCGGTTTGGGCAATAGGTCGTTAGGGGGTAGCATGCATGCCCCCTAGATGTCTTGTTTCCGCAAGGGGTCGCCATCTATAAGCGAGATACCATCCGTCGATCCCGCGAATCCGCCATCTATAAGCGAGAAAGCGCGTGAACCGGGCGCTGCGGCGGCGAAATCGCAAAATTATGGAATCGGCTGATTGCTGCGCGCGGCAGGTGGGTAGTATCGGGCGCGGAAGACGTGGAAGGAGTTGCCATGTGTGATGAAGGGGAAACTGCGGATCGGGCGGATGCCGTACGGACGGAATCGCAAAAGATGGAATCGCGAGCGGGGGAGACGGCGCTTGATGGGTCGGCGCGCAGCATCATCGTGCTGATTGTGGTCGGCATGTTGGTGGGTGTGCTGTCCGGCATGTTCGGCATTGGTGGCGGCACGGTGATCGTGCCCGCGCTCGTCTGGCTGGGTCTGTCTCAGCGCAACGCGGCCGCCACGTCCATGCTGGCGATCGTGCCGACCGCCATTTCCGGCGTTGTTTCCTATGCGGCCGGCGGGAATGTCGACTGGCTTGCCGCGGCTCTGCTGTTCTGCGGCATGTTCGTAGGCGGACAGGTCGGCAGTTGGCTGCTCTCGCGGTTGCCGGAATTGGCGTTGCGGTGGATTTTTGTGGTGTTTCTTGTTTTTGTGGTGGTCGACCAGGTGAGTTTCGTGCCGTCACGCGACCACCAGATCGCCATGACGGTGGCGACCGGTGTCTGCCTGGCGCTACTGGGTGTGGTCATCGGCATGCTGGCGGGGCTGCTGGGCATTGGGGGTGGTGCGCTTGCGGTGCCGTCGCTGTCGATGCTGTTTGGCGCGTCCGACCTGGTTGCGCGCGGCACTTCGCTGTTGGCAATGTTTCCGAATTCGATCACGACCAGCGCGGCGAACTTGAAGCGCAGGCTAGCGCATGTGAAAACCGCGCTGATTATTGGTGTGACGGCGGCTGTGACCGCGCCGCTCGGCACGTGGATTGCGGGGGAGGTTTCGCCACGAGTTGGGGCGATTATGTTCGCCTGCTATCTGTGCGTGCTGCTGGTGCGGCCCGTGTTCGTGGCCGTAAAGGCCACGCGCGCGGCGCGGGTTGCGCGGGGCTAAGTGGCGCGGGCATTTTTCCCAGTGGCTGGATGATTTAGTCGCGTGAGTGGTGCGTCAGAGGTGGTTTTTATCCAGTCACTGGGATTTTTGGCGTGTGAGTGGGGTCTGAGAGGTTGGATTTATCCAGCCAGTGGGGGATTTTGGCTTGTGGGGTGCGGTGGGGGTGTTGTTTGACGGAATATGGCGATTTTATTGGCCGTACTCCCCCTGTTCATGCGGTGGATATGTTGCGGTCATCATATGGCGATGAGTGTTCATCTGTCGTTCTTCTGTAGTGCGGTGTGCGTTGGCTTGCGGCGCATAGCGTGGGCGGTGGAATCGAAAGATCCAAGCAAATGCAGTTGCGGAAAGGTTCCGCATAGCTGGAAGGTATAGCCGAAAACGGGACTCCGAAATCGGGAAACCGAATCGGGAAACCGCCTCGATCGCAACGAATCGACGAAACCGGACGGCACAGACGAAACTGCATGGAAGAAAGAAGAAACATGAGCAAGCACAAGGCTCTCACGGGCGCAATCGCGGCCCTCGCCTCCGTCGCAACGCTCGGCGCGCTCGCCGCACCGGCGCTCGCAGCTGACACCACCTACAGCCCCAACGGCAAGCCGGTCGCGGAACTCGCCAAGCATGGCGGCGCGCAGCGCATCGCCACCATCGGCAACAAGAACGCGAAGAACGTCGTCCTGTTCCTCGGCGACGGCATGGGCGATTCGGAAATCACCGTCGCCCGCGACTATCTGAAGGGCGCCAACGGCCACTTCGACGGACTTGACGCGGTCGGCCAGCCGAGCGCGCTTGACGACGTGCAGGCCGGCACCGGTCAGTACACGACCTTCTCCGTCGGCAACGGCAGCAAGGACAGCGCTGTCGGCAAGGATGGCGACGGCAAGCTGGTCGCCAACCCCAATCCGGGCAAGCTTACCCCCGTAACCGATTCCTCCGCATCCGGTTCCGCATGGGCCACCGGCACCAAGACCTACAACAACGCCGTTGACGTTGATATTTACGGCAATCCGCAGCTGAACCTCTTCGAGCTGGCCAAGGCGGCCGGCAAAGCCACCGGCAATGTGACCACCGCCGAAATCCAGGATGCTACCCCGGCCGTGCTGGAATCGCATTCGTCCGAACGTGCCTGCTACGGCCCACAGGGCAAGACCGACGGCACGTCCAACAATGCCTCCAAGCAGTGCCTCATCAACCAGCTTAAGGAAAACGGCGGCATCGGCTCCATCTCCGAGCAGCTGCTCGACACCCGCGCCGACGTAACCATCGGCGGTGGTTCCAAGTACTTCCGTCAGACCGTGCAGGGCGGTGAATACAAGGGCAAGACTGTGTGGGAGCAGGCCAAGGAAATGGGCTTCCAGACCGTCGAGAACGATCCGGCCGCGATGAACGCCCTGCAGTACAAGGACGGCCAGCCAGTGCTCGCCCTGATGAGTGACGGCAACATGCCGACCAAGTTCAACCCGTCCAAGGCCACCGCCAAGGATCCAGCTAAGGACGCCAACCCGACCGTGTGCACCCCGAACGCCGACTGGCTCGGCAATCAGGGCTCCTCGCTCAAGGACATGACCAAGAAGGCGCTCGATTTGCTGAATGACAACCCGAACGGCCAGAAGAACGGCTTCTTCCTGCAGGTCGAGGGCGCCTCGATCGATAAGCAGGACCACGCAGGCAATGCCTGCGGCCAGATTGGCGAGACCGACGACTTCGACCAGGCCATTGCCTACGCCATGCAGAACGTGGACCTCACGAACACGCTGGTGATCGTCACCGCCGACCACGCGCACACCTCCCAGATCCTCAACGCCCAGCCGGCTTACGCACTGTCCACCGTGCTGAAGACCGCTGATGGCAACAACATGGTCGTCTCCTACGGCACCGCCCAGGACGATTCTCGCGATGCAGACGGCGGCTACAACGGCGGCGACATGGAGCACACCGGCACCCAGCTGCGTATCGCGGCTTCCGGCCCTGGCGCACAGCGCGTCATCGGCCTGACCGACCAGACCGACAACTTCTACACCATCGCTGGCGCTCTGGGACTGGCCACTTCCACCGAATCGCAGAAGGCACTGTCTGACAACGGCACTGTGAAGGTCTCTGCTGCCGACGGTAAGTTCACCGCGGACGTCGATGGCTTCAACGGCGACGCTGTGCTCAGCTACGAGCTGAAGGACAAGAACGACAAGACCGTGGCCGCGTCCGATTCCTCCACTCCGCTCTCCGGCGTGCGCGTCAAGACCGCACAGACCACTCCGATCGCGCTGGACGGCGTCACCGAAGGTTCCGAATACAAGCTCACCGTCACCGGCCGCCAGTCCGGCAAGGCCGTGACCGTCGACTTCCAGGCTCCGGCCGCCAACTCCGCCGATAAGAACAACGGCAAGCCGGGCGCTGGCAACGCTGACAAGAACGGCGTGATCGCTTCCGGCAAGGTCAACAACGATACGAAGGCCGGCCCGTTTGGCGCCGCACTGCTCGGCAAGACCGGCACCGCTGTGCTGGCTGCGGCTGTTGCGATCGCCATGCTGGTTGCCGTCGCGATGCTCATCAAGACCGCGAAGGCCGCCAAGAACGACCGCTGATTGGCTGAATAACCTCCGATAATCCCCGAAACCGCCGCCGCTGAGATGCTCCCCAGCGCCGGCGGTTTTGGGTTTTGCGCAAAGTTGAGTGAGGTGTGCTCAAGAATTTTTGCGATTTCGGGAATAATAACTTGCGATTCAAAGTTGAGTGGTGTAGGCTCAAGTTTTGGAAAGCATGAGAGACGGCAATCCGGAAACGGCGATCCGAAACTCGAGCGAAGAACGAAAAGAACGTATAGCGAACCTATCTACAAAGGAGACAAGTTATGGGACGCGCAGTTGGCATCGATCTGGGTACTACCAATTCCTGCATCGCAACTCTTGAAGGTGGCCAGCCCACCGTTATCGTGAACGCCGAAGGCGCTCGCACCACACCGTCGGTCGTGGCTTTCAGCAAGTCCGGCGAAATCCTGGTCGGCGAAGTCGCCAAGCGCCAGGCCGTCACCAACGTCGACCGCACCATCAGCTCCGTCAAGCGCCACATGGGCACCGACTGGACCGTTGAGATCGACGGCAAGAAGTGGACCCCGCAGGAGATTTCCGCCCAGGTCCTGATGAAGCTCAAGCGCGATGCCGAGGCATACCTTGGCGAACCGGTCACCGACGCCGTGATCACCTGCCCGGCATACTTCAACGACGCCCAGCGTCAGGCCACCAAGGACGCCGGCACCATCGCGGGCCTGAACGTCCTGCGTATCATCAACGAGCCGACCGCAGCCGCACTGGCCTACGGCCTTGAAAAGGGCAAGGAAGACGAGCGCATCCTGGTCTTCGACCTCGGTGGCGGCACCTTCGATGTGTCCCTGCTGGAAATCGGCAAGGACGACGACGGCTTCTCCACCATCCAGGTGCAGGCCACCAACGGCGACAACCACCTGGGCGGCGACGATTGGGACCAGAAGATCATCGACTGGCTCGTCGGCGAAGTCAAGAACAAGTACGGCGTTGACCTGAGCAAGGACAAGATCGCCCTGCAGCGTCTGAAGGAAGCCGCCGAGCAGGCCAAGAAGGAACTGTCCAGCTCCACCAGCACCTCCATCTCCATGCAGTACCTGGCCATGACCCCTGACGGCACCCCGGTGCACCTGGACGAGACCCTGACCCGTGCCCACTTCGAGGAAATGACCTCCGACCTGCTGGGCCGCTGCCGCACCCCGTTCAACAACGTGCTGCGCGACGCTGGTATCGGCGTCTCCGACATCGACCACGTGGTCCTCGTCGGTGGCTCCACCCGTATGCCGGCCGTCAAGGAGCTCGTCAAGGAGCTCACCGGCGGTAAGGAAGCCAACCAGTCCGTGAACCCGGATGAAGTCGTGGCCGTCGGCGCAGCCGTGCAGTCCGGCGTCATCAAGGGCGACCGTAAGGACGTCCTGCTTATCGACGTGACCCCGCTGTCCCTCGGCATCGAAACCAAGGGTGGCATCATGACCAAGCTCATCGAGCGCAACACCGCCATCCCGACGAAGCGTTCCGAAGTCTTCTCCACCGCTGAAGACAACCAGCCGTCCGTGCTCATCCAGGTCTACCAGGGCGAGCGTGAGTTCGCTCGCGACAACAAGCCGCTGGGCACCTTCGAACTGACCGGCATCGCTCCGGCTCCGCGTGGCGTCCCGCAGATCGAAGTCACCTTCGATATCGACGCCAACGGCATCGTGCACGTGTCCGCCAAGGACAAGGGCACCGGCAAGGAACAGTCCATGACCATCACCGGTGGTTCCGGCCTGCCGAAGGACGAGATCGACCGCATGGTCAAGGAAGCCGAAGCCCACGAGGCCGAGGACAAGAAGCGTAAGGAAGACGCTGAGACCCGCAACCAGGCCGAGTCCTTCGCCTACCAGACCGAGAAGCTCGTCAACGACAACAAGGACAAGCTCTCCGACGACGTGGCAAAGGAAGTCACCGACAAGGTCAACGAGCTCAAGGAAGCCCTGAAGGGTGAGGACATTGAGAAGATCAAGTCCGCCCAGACCGAGCTGATGACCTCCGCCCAGAAGATCGGCCAGGCCCTCTACGCACAGCAGGGTGCCGCCGACGCCGCCGGTGCGGCCGGCGCTGCTGGCGCAGGCGCTGCCGGCTCCGCTTCCAACGGCTCCGACGACGACGTGGTTGACGCCGAAGTCGTGGACGACGACAAGGACAACAAGTAATCATGTCCGATTTCAACAAGGACGAGTACCTGAACGACCTGCCCGACATGGATGACCTGTCCGGGCAGGCCGCCCCGGCCGCCGCTTCCGCTGCTGACGGCGCTTCCGCCGATTCCGCCGCTGCCGCCGCTGGCGCAACGCAGGAAGGTGCAGCTCAGCCGGCTGCCGCGCAATCGCAAGAAAATGGCGATTCCGCTGCCGCTGACGGTGCTGACAAGGCAGGCGCTGCCGACGGCAAGGCCAACGATACGCTAACCCCCCTTGGCCAGGCCAAGAAGGAAGCCGCCGAATATCTGGAGGCGCTGCAGCGCGAACGTGCGGAGTTCATCAACTTCCGCAACCGCGCGCAGAAGGAGCAGGAACGCTTCCGTCAGCACGGCATCATCGACGTGCTGACCGCCCTGCTGCCGGCCCTCGACGACATCGACCGCATTCGCGAACACAGCGAAATGGACGATTCGTTCAAGGCCGTCGCCAACAAGATCGACAAGGCGTTTGAGAAGTTCGGCGTTGAGAAGTTCGGCGAAAAGGGCGAGGATTTCGACCCGACGAAGCATGACGCGATCCTGCATAAGCCGGATCCGAATGCCGAGAAGGAAACCGTCGACACCGTGGTGGAAGCCGGCTACCGCATCGGCGACCGCGTGATCCGCGCGGCCCGTGTGGTCGTGGCTTCTCCGCAGAACTGATCGCGCATTCGCACAATCCGCGTATCCGCGCGAAACGCATGTGACGAGTAATCGGGCCCCTCTGAAAAACGAGGGGCCTTCGATTACCTGAAACAACGGTTCAACGACAACTGTTTGAAAGTTTGAAAAACTGTACTTTTTACTGCATGAAAACCTCACGAAAGGAGGCACATCATGGCTGAGAATGAATGGCTGAGCAAGGATTTCTATAAGGTCCTCGGTGTCTCCAAAGACGCCACCGACGCCGAAATCACCAAAGCGTACCGCAAGCTGGCGCGCAAATACCATCCCGACCTGAACAAGACCAAGGAAGCGGAGGAGAAGTTCAAGGACATCTCCGAAGCGTACGACGTGCTGAGCAACAAGGAGAATCGTCAGAAATACGATGCGATCCGCCAGTTCGGCATGGGCGGCGCGCGTTTCGCCGGCGGTTCCGGCCAGGGCGGCTTCGACGCGGGCGCGTTCTCCGACATCTTCGGCGGCGGCGCAGGCATGGGCGGCAACGGCTCGCGTATCCGCTTCCAGACCAATGGCGGCGGCAATCCGAACCTCAACGACATCTTCTCGATGTTCGGCGGCGGTGCGGGCGGCCCGGGCGCAGGCTCCGCCTACGAACGCTACGGCGCTGACGATTACGAGCAGCCGCAGCCGGAAAACGGCGAGGACCGCAACTCCAAGATCCGCCTGACCTTCCGCCAGGCCGTCAAGGGAGCCACGGTTTCGCTGTCCGCGGACGGCAAGAAGTTCAAGACGCACATCCCCGCCGGCGTGCACGACGGGCAGAAGATCCGTCTCACCGGTAAGGGCAAGCCGGGCCGCAATGGCGGCAAAAACGGCGATCTGTACCTGCATATCACCGTCGCCGAAGACCCGAAATTCACCCTGCGCGGACGTGACATCATCATGCCGCTGCCCATCACCGTCAGCCAAGCCGTGAACGGCGCGAAAGTGACGGCGAAGGACATCGACGGCAACGAAATCACCTTCAAAGTGCCCGCCGGCTCGTCCAGCGGCGCGGAAGTGCGCATTTCGGGCAAGGGCGTGGTGAATCCGCACGAGAACGGCGATTTGGTCGGTCGTGTGGAAATCCGCGTTCCGGAGCATCCGAACCTCGTTGCCAAGCATGCGGCGAAGGAATTCGACAAGGCATGCGGTGACTTCGCCGACGAGCTCGCTCGGGAGCGCTGACCGCCATGGCACGCTCATCGCGGACTTCCCAAGCCTCCCAAGCGCGCGCCGCACGGCAGATCAAGCGGCTGTATGAAATGTGCGCCATGGCGATCGTGGCCGGCCGGGCCGACCTGGACGGTGCCGCCGAAGTCGGTTTCGACATCGAGCTGCCCGTCTTCTCGGTCGGTGCGGCCGGCGAGCTCGCCAACGTGCATCCGCAGACGCTGCGCCAGTACGATCGCCTTGGCTTGGTCGTACCGCAACGTACGGAAGGTGGCGCGCGACGCTATTCGCTGCGCGACATCTCCCGCCTCGCGCAGGCGCAGCAACTCAGCCAGGAGGAGGGCATCAACCTGGCTGGAATCACGCGCATCCTCGAACTTGAGGAAGAGAACCGCGAGCTGCGCCGCCAAGTGGAGCGGCTGCGCAAGCCGGCCGGTTCCAGCGTGTTCGCCGCGGACGCGGACGGTGGCATCGTGGAAGTCGAGCGGTCCCAGCGCGCGCGCATGTGGCGCAGGCAGCTGCGAGCCGATGCACGGCAGCTTCCGTCGCGCGAATCCGTACGGGCGGAACGTGCGGAAGAGGGGGACGATATGGGCTCCAGGTCAGTGGTAGTTTGGGGAATTCGCTGACAGCCCATTCGCTGACTTTCCTGAAAAGCGCTGGAAAACCCTAAAAAAATCTAAAAAAACAGCAAAATCGGGCATATATCGCGGGGGTATGCCCGATTTTTGGTATGCAACTACTCATAACGCCGCATCTGTCTCGCAATGATGTCTCTATTGTGAGGAATAATATTACGTATCCGCGTTGAAGTTCGTATTTCTTCCGGCTGGCCTACAGCTTCGATGAAATATGACTGCTTATTTCCGCGAAGAATCGGGGGAGGGCATGCGGTGGATACAGAAAGGTTAGGAGCGTACAGTGCCAAGAGTTGCGTTCACCGCAAAGACCCGCAAATACCTGGGGTCTCTCGATGCTGTGGAATCAGTCACTCAGTATCGAATTTGCTATTCCAAGGAATTCCGTGACGACTGCATGCGCAGGTATGCCGAGGGTGGCTCGCCTGCCGCGATTTTCCGCGAGGCCGGCTTGGATCCGAAGATCATCGGCTACAAGCGCGTCGAGCGTTGCATCGCCCGCTGGAAGGCGGAGAATGCCGAGAAGGCCGCTCAGGAGCAGGAGGCTCAGGAGTAGTCGCACGCAAGTCTTGCAATTCGTCTAAAAGGGGTCTATGACGGATTGCTGCGATTGCGGCCGACCGATTTCGTCGGATGCGTTGTTCGTTGCGGAGGCACTTGGGGGATTTCCAAGTGCCTCCGTTGCTATGGGTTGGTTGCTGCGTTGTCTTGCGCGAATTGGCTTGTGCATGAGTCGGTTTGCGTGAACCGATTGGTGCGAGCTGATTGGTATGAACCGATTGGCGGACTGGCTTGATGGAACCGTCCTGTTTTTTCTGCGCGCTGAAGCGCTTCCGTCGTGCCGCTCTGCTGAAATGGTCGTAGCTGACGAAGAATGTAGCTATCGGAGAACGAAGCGTAACGATTGCGAGGAAACGTAATGACCGAGCTGAACAACGGTATCCAGAACGGCGCCCAGGAAGTTTCGAAGCTGATGCTCAAAGCCGTGTTCTGGGACATGGACGGCACGCTGATTGATTCCGAACCGTATTGGCATGAAGGCGAGCTGAAAATCGCAGCCGACCACGGCGGATACTGGGATGAGGACCTCGCTTGGCAGGGTTCCGGAACGCCGGTTCCGGACGTGGCCCGCCGCATGGTGGAGCACGGCTGCAAGCTGTCGATCGAAGAAATCGGCAAGGGCATGATCGATTATGTGGCGCAGAAGGAATTCGAACGCATTCCGTGGATCGATGGCGTCGAAGACGTGCTGCTGTCGCTGAAGGAGGCGGGCGTGCCGTCGATGCTTGTCACCACATCGCCGCGTCATCTGGCGGAAAACCTGATCGCGCAGGCACCGGCCGGCACGTTCGCCGGTTACGTGTGCGGCGATGACGATGTCGAGAAGAAGCCGTCGCCCGCACCGTATCTTGCGGCGGGCCGCAAGCTTGGCATCGCGCCCGAAGACATGAAGTATTGCATCGCGGTGGAGGATTCCATGTCCGGCCTGCGCTCCGCGGCCGCATCCGGTGCCACCACGCTCGGCCAGACCGGCTTCATGCGCATCGACAATTCCGACGGCCCGCAATTCGCCTCGATCAACGGCTACGACGGCATCACCGCCGCCACGCTCGACGCCTACGTACGTAGCCGCAACGCCTGACGCCTCCGCAATGCGTGTGGTGCGTCTGCACAACCGGCGCGCCACACGACATAATCGCCATTATTAATGTTTAATCGAAGTCGATATCGCCGTCGTTTTGCAGAAATTCCATGAGATTGAGGTGACGTACGCCGTCGCGCTGCAATGGTAGCGGATCCAATGTGAACAGGTATTTCGGATACCCGTCCGCCAATTTGCTGAACGGGCGATATTCGCGTTCCTCGACCTGCGGATCCTGAACGCTCATAGACACTTGGATATAGGCGTACTGGTTGCGCTTTCGGACAATGAAGTCACATTCAAGTTTGCCGATGGTGCCGACGCTGACGTCATAGCCTTTCGACCGCAGATGCGTATATAGCGCGTTCTCCAGTGACGGACCGTAGCTGACTCGCGTATCGGTATTACGGGCGAACCGGATACCGGGATCGGCAAGATAGTATTTTTCCCCGCCCCTGAGCGACTTGCGGGATTTCAGATCGAAGCGAGGACACTTGTAGAGGATTTTGGCGCTTTCCAGCAAACGGACGTAGCTGGCAAGCGTTTCGCGTTTGATGCTGATGCCTTCGCTGTGTTTCAGATACGCGATAATGCCGGAAAGATTCGTGGGCGCTGCGAAATTATTGATGAGATAGTCCTGCACACGGGTGAAAGTATCGCGATTGCGTACTTTTTTGTGGGCGGTGATGTCCTTGTTGAAGATCTGCCCGATGACGTCTTGAATATATGCGGCTTTTGCGTCGGGATCGTCATATTCCAGCGATTTCGGGAACCCGCCGTATGTGAGATAGTCGCGGAAGGCTTGCGATACCGGAATTTCCGGTTTGTTTAGGAAATTCCGCATGCCGAGGTATTCCTGAAAGGAAAGGGTGAACATTTCCAGCTTGATATAGCGGCCGGTAAGTTTCGTGGCAAGCTCTCCGGACAGCAGATAGGAATTTGAGCCAGTGATGAAAATGGAGCAATTACCTTCCTCCCGCCAGCCGTTGATGACGGTTTCGAAGCCTTTCACGTTCTGTACTTCATCGATGAACAGATAACGCAGTCCTGCACCGTAGGCATTCGACATGGCTTGTTCGATGAGTTGATCGAGTTGGTCCGGAGTGGTCACATTACGGTATTCGCGGCGATCGAGGTTGAGGTAGATGAGATTGGTTTCAGGGATTCCCTGCTCAAAGAGCTCGTTGAGAACTGTGATGAGCAGGCTGGATTTGCCGCATCTGCGGATGCCGGTGATTACTTTGATGAGACCGGAATCGTTGTAGAAAGGACGGAGCTTGGCCAAATAGTGCTCTCTGCGATAGGTGCTCATGTGGTGCTCCTTGTGACTTTTTAGATACCGATAATCCCTGAGATATGGTTTAACGGGGTCAAAATTGCGAAAATTGCAAAAATGACCCCGTTAAAACGCTAGTTTAACGTATTTTTGGGTTTGTGTGGACTGTTTGACGTGGACTATCGTACGGGTTTTGCGAAAAATGCGATTTTAACGGGGTTAAAATCGTAAAAATCGCGAAAATGACCCCGTTAAATGGTTTTTAGAAGTCGGCATGTATGGCGATTCGGCTGGGTTGCGTTTGCGTGGCCGGTGCGGACGGCGCGGTGCGTGCGTGCGGACGGGCGTATGCACGGTGCGAAGAGCGCTGGAAAGTGCGTATGGGAATCGCAAGAAATGCCGGAAACCGCGGAAAACAAAAGAAAAAGCCCGCTGCGGTGGAATGAATGCAGCGGGCTTCGTGGAGCTGACGGTAGTCGAAACCGCGACCTCTTCGATGCGAACGAAGCGCTCTACCAACTGAGCTACAGCCCCATGTGCGTCACCTTGTTTAGCAAGACAACTCTCGAAATATTAGTACGGAGTGTGGAAAAATGCAATTCCACACTCCGCGTGTTGTGCTTGCGTTGTATTCGCCGATACTTTTACGACGATTGAACGCTGCTTATTCGGCGTCGGCGGTTTCCGCAGTGTCCTCGGCAGTCGGCTTCTTCTTGCCGAACTTGGCCTTGAGCAGGCCAACGATTGTCGGAATCAGCGACAGCACAAGAATCGCAATAATCACTAATTCAAAATGCTTCTGCACGGCCGGAATGCCACCGAAGAAATAGCCGAGCAGCGTGAACAGCGTCGACCAGCACAGGCCGCCGAGCACTGAGAACGGCGTGAAACGGCTCCAACGCATACCGGAAATACCGGAAATGAACGGCATGAACGTGCGGATGAACGGGAAGAAACGGCCAAGGAACACGGCCAGCGGGCCCCACTTCTCAATCATCTTCTCGGTTTTCTCGATGCGCTCCGGGGTCATGGCCTTGACTTTGCCGGATTCAAGGATGCGACGGCCGAAGAAATGGCCGATCCAGTAGTTGCACTGGTCGCCGATGATCGGCGCGCACCAGACCACCGGCAGTAGCGCGAACAGCGGCAGCGCGGACACGCCGGTCTTCGCGTCGGGCGCGGCGAAGAAGCCGGCCGCGAACAGCAGGGAATCGCCCGGCAGGAACGGGAAGAAGACCACACCGGTCTCGATGAAGACGATGAGGAAGATGAAGCCGAGGGTCGGGGCGACGCCCATCGCGATCCAGCTGGCGATCGCGGTACGGGGGTCCTTGATGAGGTTGACGAAGAAATTGATGATATTCATGGGTCTCTCTGTGTGTTTTTGCGCGGTTGCGCGGGGTCGGTTCGTGTGGCTTGCTTTTCCATCGTGCGCAACGAATGTGCCGTTGCGAACCAATCACAGACTACCAACGGGTCTATGCAGTGTGCGTCGCAGTGCGACGACGGGTGGCAAATCTGCACAAATCGTCAATATGTGCCTATGGGAGCCTATGTGCGTGTGCTTGTAGGTGGTGTTCGGCCGGTGGTGCCCGGTGGTTGTTCAATGGTTGTCCGGCAGCTGTCCAGCGTGCTCAGCGGCTGTCCGGTGCGTCCGGCGCGTCCGGCGTCCGCGTGGGGCACGCCGGCGAATCCTGGCCTGAACTCGTTGTATTACGGCGATCGTCAGATGGTGCACGAGTCGCGTTCCGTCTGATTTTGGCGATTAGGTGGCGCGAAACGTCGCACGTCTTTGATTTTTGGCGGTTATTTTCAAGTCGTGCGACGCCAAATACCCCCTAAGTGCCGTTTTCGACCGGAAAATGCCGGTTAGGGGGTATTTTTACTCGATTAAATATCGCACGACTTGTTTTTTGGTCCGAAAAGCGAAGTCGTGCGACAAAAAAGACGTGAAAAGACGCAGAAAAAACGCAGGAATGGCGATTATTCGGCAATCGCGTCGGCTGTGGCAGAGCCGGTCGTGGCAGCGTCGGTATCCGCAAATGTACGACGCATCCACGCGATCGCAAGTTCCGGCCAGACCTGCACGCACGGTTCGATGCCGTTGACCCCCTGCCATGCGGTTTCGGCGGTGCCGAGTGACAGGCCGTGGCCGCCGCTGGGGAACAGGTGCGCCTCGACGCTCACGCCGGCCTTCTTGCAGGCGTCGACGAGCATCAGCGTGTTCTCATACGGCATGCAATCGTCCGGAACGGTATGCCAGACGAACACCGGCGGCGTCTTCGCGTCGATATGCTTTTCGATCGAAACGGCGTCGAGCGCTTCCGGATCGGCCTTGCGGTCGCCGAGCAGCGCATCGAAACTGCCACGGTGGGCGAGCGGGCCGGACGTGACCACAGGGTAGGCGAGCATCAGGCCGTTCGGGCGCACCGCATCCGCATCGTAACCATGTGCCGCGAGCACGTCGTCGCTGGCGGAAGTCGCAAGATTGGCGGCAAGGTGACCGCCGGCGGAGAAGCCGATCATCGCGATCGCGTCGGCATCGCAATGCCATTCGTCGGCATGCGTACGAATCCGCCGCATCGCTTCAGCCGCTTCCAGCAACGCGACCGGGAAGATGGACGGTTTCACGGAATAGCGCAGCACGAACGCGTTGAAGCCGGCTGCAAGGAATTGCATGGCGATTGGTTCGGCTTCGCGGTCGGACGTCATTTCGTAGCCGCCGCCGGGAATCACCAGCACGGACGGGCGCTTGCGATTCGGGTCGATTTCGCTGCTGTTGTCAAGGCAGTAGCCGACGAACGTGGCCGTGCTGCCGTCGATTCCGGAAATTTCATCTTCAAAATAACGCATGATTCCATGCTATCGATGGCATGTCCAAAGTCGTGTTGAATCGCCGTCTCACCCCCGTCTGAGAAAATCCGAATCCTACGCAAAGGAAAATCCGAATGTCGTACGAAGAAAAATCCGAATGCGTGGCGGGTGGAAACCCGGATGTGTGAGGGGTACATTTTGATTTACCGGTGAGGACGTGTGGCGTCGTCGGTGGTTTGGTCGGGTTTCGATTGGTCGGTTGCGAAAGGCGGAGAAATGGCGGGGGCTGATGGTTTGGGGACGCTGTGGGCGATACTGGAAATATGGAGAACTTGAGCGAACAGACTGATGCCGAGAAGGCTGGTAACGCCGTGAAACAAACCGTGAAAACAAATATTGGTCAGATTGCCGAAATCGGCGAGAATGCGGAAAATGCCGAGGAAACCGCGCAAGCCACGGAACGTGCCGAATTCGGGCTCGACGGACTGGTCGCCGACGTCAACATTCCGCGCGGAACGGTCGTGCTCGCGGCCACGCCGATCGGCAACACCGGAGACGCGTCCGCCCGCCTGATCGCCCTCATGGAAGGCGCCGACATCGTGGCAGCCGAGGATACGCGCCGCCTATACGCGCTCGCGAACCGCCTCGGCATCCGCGTGCCCGGCCGCGTCGTCGCCTACCACGACCACAACGAACGCGACAAGGCCGACGGCCTGCTCGACCAGGTCGAACAAGGCGCCACCGTGCTCGTCGTATCCGACGCGGGCATGCCCACCATCAACGATCCGGGACTGGCGATCGTCCGCCGCGCCATCGAACGCGGCCTGCCCGTCACCTGCGCTCCCGGCCCGTCCGCCGTGCTCGACGCGCTGTGCCTGTCCGGCCTGCCGACCGACCGCTTCTGCTACGAAGGCTTCCTGCCGCGCAAGCACAGCGAACGTGTGCAGCACCTGCGCGCGCTCAAATCGGAACGTCGCACCATCGTCTTCTACGAAACCCTGCACCGCATCGACGAATCCATGGCCGACCTGCTTGACGTGTTCGGGCCGAATCGCAAAATGGCGTTGTGTCGCGAGCTGACCAAGGATTACGAGCAGATCCGCCGCGGAACCATCGCCGAAATCCGCCAAAGCGTCGTCGACGATCCGCCGCGTGGCGAAATGGTGCTCGTCATCGCCGGCGCTTCCGAGGAGGAGGCCGACGCTGCCGCGCCCGCAACGCTGTCCATTGAGGATCTGGCGGTGCTGTCAGTCGACCGCGCGCAGGAAGACAACCTGCGTATCAAGGACGCGATCTCCCAGGTTGTCGCCGAACATCCGCTGTCTGACGGCTCGCTCGCCAATCGCAAGCAGGTCTACAATGCCGTGCTTGCGATGAAGGGCTGATCGCTTCCGGAACCGTTCATTTCCAATGATTTCAGCAATATCCGCAGCGCTTCGGGAACACCTGGCCCGCCGACCTGCGCAAGATATTCCAGCATTGCAGGCGTCGCCGAAGGATTGGCGACCAGCCACTTGCGCAATCGCGGCGCATATTCCGCGATATGCCACAGCACATCTTGCGCGGTGTCGGCGCTGCACGCCACCAACGGCGTCAATTCGATCGGCGGCGCAGGCGGTTCTACCAATGCCCGCTGCCGCGCGTGCGGCTGATATTTCGGCGGTGCGCGACGTCGTTCGTGGCGTTTGCCATGGTGTCCATGCTGTTCATGTCGTTGCCCATGACGTTTGCTACGTTTCGCGCGCTCTTCATATCTCTTGCTTGCCGTGCGCCGCGACTGTGCAGACGCTTGCCGTGTCTGTCCCGTCTGTCTCGTCTGCCGTGGTTTTTCCGACGGCCGTTGCGATTCACGCATATCCGTCACTGCTTTCCGTCAATCGTCCGGAAAAACTGGCGTGCCCGTGGCGCGTTGCGAATATGGGTGGCCTCCTGCATGACCTGCAGGCAATCGTCGGGGCGGAACCGGAATTCCTGCATGAGCATGCATACGATTTCCGTGACCGGCGACTGCGTTTCCGGCGTGCAGTTCATGGCAAGGTCGCATGCGGTGCGTGTGGGCGTGGTGACGGTGATCGGGCCGACGTCGGTGACATGTTCGTCGGGCGCCTGTCGGTTGAAAACGCTGACTTTGCGACCGTACCTCGCCGTTCGGTAATGCGCTTTTGAAATGATGTCGATCGTGTTGGGAAACATGCCACCCAACCACACCCACGCAGCGGTGCCGGCGCACGCCACGGAACGGCTCGGCATCAGCGTTGAGATGATGCTGGCGCGGCCGTACAGCGTGCGCGAATCGTGATACGAGTAGGCGTTGTCGTTGTCAAGTTTGCATACCACGCCTAGGGAATGCAAACGATTCAAACAAATGGGGCCGGGCAGGTCGGCGTCGCCCAAAAGGGGAGGGGAGGTATCCATGCGGGGTACCGTAGCTGATACGGAAAGCGGCGTGCCACCGGCTTCGCGAAAAAAGTGGATAAGTGGACGATGATTGTTGCGTGATACAACAATGTGGATAACCTTGTGGACTACCGTAGCCTGACGCAGGCCGGTCTGCGAGAACGTCATCGACCCCATCCGCCCGTCTTCCGCCAATCGGAATGCGCCGAAAACACGGGATATGGCGCTTTGTATAATCGGGCACCATGAGTCATATTTTGGTGAATGTTGCATGGCCGTATGCCAACGGCCCCCGTCATATCGGCCACGTCGCCGGCTTCGGCGTGCCGTCCGACGTGTACGCGCGCTACGAGCGCATGAAGGGCAATGACGTGCTGATGGTGTCCGGCACCGACGAGCACGGCACCCCAATCCTGGTGGAAGCCGACAAGGAAGGCGTGAGCGCGCAGGAGCTCGCCAACCGCTACAACCGCGTGATCGCCAAGGACCTATGCGATCTCGGCCTGAGCTACGATCTGTTCACCCGCACCACCACCGGCAACCACGAAAAGGTCGTGCAGGAACTGTTCACGCAGTGCCTCGAAAACGGCTACATCTACAAGGGCACCCAGAAAGTCGCCATCTCCCCGTCCACCGGACGCACCCTGCCGGACCGCTACATCGAAGGCACCTGCCCGATCTGCGGCGCCGACGGAGCCCGTGGCGACCAGTGCGACGCCTGCGGCAACGAACTCGACCCGGACGAGCTGCTCAACCCCGTATCCAAGATCAACGGCGAAACCCCGCGCTTCGAGGAAACCGAACACTTCTTCCTCGACCTGCCGGCGCTCGCCGAAGCCAATCTCGCGTGGCTCAAGACCCGCGAAGGCTGGCGCACCAACGTCATCAACTTCTCCATCGGCCTGTTCAAGGAAGTCAAGCCGCGCGCCATCACGCGTGACATCGACTGGGGCATTCCGGTGCCGGTCAAGGGCTGGATCGACAACCCGAACAAGAAGCTGTACGTGTGGTTCGACGCTGTGATCGGCTACTTGTCCGCATCCATCGAATGGGCCCGCCGCAAGGGCGACCCGGAGGCATGGCGCGCATGGTGGAACGATCCGACCACCCCGGGCTACTACTTCATGGGCAAGGACAACATCACGTTCCACTCCCAGATCTGGCCGTCCGAAATGCTGGCCTACAACGGCCAGGGCTCCAAGGGCGGCGAAACCGGCAAGCTCGGCCCGCTGAACATGCCGGAGCAGGTCGTGGCCTCCGAGTTCATGACCATGGAAGGCAAGAAGTTCTCGTCCTCCCGCGGCATCGTCATCTACGTGAAGGACATCCTCGCCCGTTACCCCGTGGACGCCGTGCGTTACTACATCTCCGTGGCCGGACCGGAAAGCTCCGATTCCGACTTCACTTGGGCCGAGTTCGTGCGCCACAACAATGAGGAGCTCGCCGCATCCTGGGGCAACCTGGTGAACCGCGTGGCCAACCTCATCAACAAGAACTTCGGCGAGATTCCGGCGTTCGACGAGGCTTCCGCCACCGACGAGGACCGTGCGCTGCTGGCCGAAACCAAGGCCGCGTTCGAAACCGTCGGCGGACTCATCGAAAACCACCGCCAGAAGAACGCGCTGTCCGAAGCGATGCGCGTGGTCGGCGACATCAACAAGTACATCTCCGCCACCGAACCGTGGAAGATCAAGGACAATCCGGCCCGCCTCGGCACCGTGCTGCACACCGCCGCCCAGGCCGTGTCCGACGCCAACCACCTGCTGGCCCCGTTCCTGCCGCACTCCGCACAGAAGGTGTGGGAGGCCCTCGGCGGAACCGGCGTCTTCTCGCCGCTGCCTCATCTGGAAGAGGTTGAGGATCTCGACAAGCCGGGCTTCACGTACCCGATCATCACGGGCGACTACAAGCTGGGCGAAACCGTGCATCCGTGGGCTTCCGAGCCGATCGTGGCCGGCACCTCGGTGCCGAAGCCGCACCCGATCTTCGCGAAGATTCCGCCGGAGGCCGTCGAAGAGGAGCTCGCCCGCTTCGATACCGAGCTGAAGGCCCGCCGCGAAGCCGAGGCCGCCCGTCTCGCCGCCGAAAAGGCCAAGCTCGAAGGCTGATTTCAACACGCAACCCCCTACATGTGTCACGATTTGAAAATTACAGCACTTTTTCAAATCGTGACATATCGCGTGGCTTTTGAATCGCCATTCTTCTGCTTTCCTATGCCTTCCGGCACATTCGCGCACTTTCCTGCAAAAATCGCTTGCCATTCATCTGCCATTTAACGCGACCGCCATTTACAATGAGAGCGGAGATATGCAAGGCTGCAGGAAGGGGCTCTCCATGCTGGATATCAAACGCGTACTGAAGGCCGCTCCTACGAAAATGCGTTCCCGTGAGCCGCTGCAGCAGTTGTGGACACCGTGGGGTGAACGAATCGACCATGAATGGCTGTCCGCGCGCACCGGCAACAAGGCGTTCAATCCCGCCGAGGAAGGCGAACGCACGCTGGACGAGGGTCGTACCCCCATACTCGGCGAGCACCCGCGCCCGACCATGGTACGCGACAACTGCACCATGCTCAATGGCTGGTGGGATTACGCGATCGCGTCCATTCCGGAAGACGAAACCGCGCCGAAATGGCGCAAAACGGCGGCGATGCTGACCCGCGACGAAGCGGTCCGCGCAGTCAAGGAAACCGCCATTCCGCAAACGTTCGACGGCAAGATCCTCGTACCGTTCTCGCCGGAATCCGCGCTGTCCGGCGTGCACCAGACCATTTACCCCGACAACCTGCTGTGGTACCGCACCGTCGTGCATCCCGTCACGCTCGGCGGAGAGGAAACGGTCCGGCAGATCGGCGACGCGAATCGCCTCATCCTGCATTTCGAAGCGGTCGATTATGTCTGCGCCTGCTATGTCAACGGCCAGCTCGCGGGCACGCACGTCGGCGGCTACCTGCCGTTCGACGTCGATATTTCGGCATTTATCGACCCTGATGACGCGTTTGAAATCGTGCTGTGCGTCTACGATCCGAACGATTCGGGCACGCAGTTGCGCGGCAAGCAGAAAATCGAGCGCGAAGGCATCTGGTACACCGCGCAAAGCGGCATTTGGCAAAGCGTCTGGCTGGAAATCGTGCCGGAAGCCTACCTGCGCACGCTGACACTCAAGGGGGCATCCGACGGCAAGTTGTTCGTCCGTGCGGAAATCGGCGGCGACAAGCCGAACGCGAAACTGCACATCGTCGTCACCGACCCTGCGGACGGCACGGTGGTGGCGGATGAGACGCTGCCGGCGGGCGTGCGCAAGGTGCGTGCGGAAATCGCAACAGCTGCCGAACATCTGTGGTCGCCGGCCGATCCGTATTTGTATGACGTGCGGGCCGAATTGCGATACGGGTCGGCGAAACCCGCGGAAACGGCGGGTGATGCGGCGGTCGCGCAATCGCAGCCGATGGATGTCGTAAGTTCCTACTGCGCGTTCCGTTCCGTCGAAATCAAACCGGATACGAAGGGGGTGGCGCGCTTCCATCTCAACGGCAAGCCGCTCTTCGTCAAAGGCGTGCTCGACCAAGGCTACTGGCCGGACGGCCTCATGACCGCGCCCGACGACGAGGCGCTGACGCATGACATCACGGCCATGAAAAACGCCGGTTTCAACATGCTGCGCAAGCACATCAAAATCGAGTCGGCCCGCTGGTACTACCATTGCGACCGCCTCGGCATGCTCGTCTGGCAGGACGCGGTGTCCGGCGGCGGCACGGACGGCGAATACAATGCGTGGACCACGAATCGCAAGCCGACGCTCATCCGCTCCACATGGAACAAATTCCGCGACGACACCGCCAAACATTTCACGGCGCTCGGCGCGGACGACCCGATCTACCGACGCGACTGGTCGCGTACGTGCGACGCGATGGTGCACATGCTCGGCGGGCACCCCTCCATCGTGACGTGGACGCTGTTCAACGAAGGCTGGGGCCAATTCGACGCGTGCGACGCAGCCGAACGCATCCACGCGCTCGACCCGACCCGTCCGATTGACGCGACCAGCGGCTGGTACGACCAGCATTGTGGCGATTACCACAGCGTGCACAACTATTTCCGTCCGCTGGAAATCTACCCGGACAAGGGTCCGTTGCGCGGATACGTGGCCGAATTCGAGAAGAAGCACCGCCGTCGCCGCAGGGCCGCGCATTACGTGGTGCTGCCGGTCGCACGACACGGCGTACGCGCGTTCGTGATTTCGGAATTCGGCGGATTGGCGCAGCTCGTACCGGAGCATGCGGCGGTGTCGCGCGCCTACGGTTACGGTGAATACGATTCGATCGACGATTGGCGGGCCGCCGTGCGTTCCGTGCTCGCCTCCGCGGCCGCACTGGAATCGCGCGGACTTGCGGGATACGTGTATACGCAGGTTTCCGACGTGGAGGAAGAGCTCAACGGCCTGCTGACCTACGATCGCCGCGTCGACAAATTCGCTGAGTGAGACGCACGATTGCGTGTGAGTGCACGGCGTCGTTGAGCGGCGGTGTTGTATAGCGGCGTTTCATGACGGTGTCGGCAGATGCCGTGCAATCGTCTGTTGCCGCGCTGAACAAGCTGCAGGAAGGCCGTTGGGGCGATATTCAGTGGGATAAACCCCCGAATTCGCACCGTCGTGACATTTCCGCTACGAAATTCTCAGGGAATTGACAGGAACACACATCGTTCCTCCAAGGGTCGGGCGGTTATATAGAACATGTCAACGGTTACGGCTGTTGGCGAGGTTCTTTCAAGAATCCCATAACTGAACCCTTCTTCTCTCTTCTCTCTCAGCCGGCGGCCTTCTCTCCGCCGGCTTTCTTTTTGCCGGCTTGCTTGTGGATGGTTGACGGCTTGATTCGGTCCGCTTGCTCGTGGATATCCGAGGAGGCTCTCCGCACGAGGGAAAAGCATGTGCCGCTGGCCTGTGCTTCACGCTTTCCTGCACTGAAAAATAACCGGTAAACGTTTTCTAAAAAATCGGAGTGTCGCATGTCGCCATGACCTACACTTGAATGCAATATACGCAGCATACAAGCGCGGCAGGGTTGCTACTCAATGCGAGGCAAGACCTGGAACGACGTCACTATACGTCGTTCCAGGTCTTTTTTGTTTGCTGCGATTGCTGCATCTCATATCGATGAGGATCGATGGGAATGGAAGGTGGAATCATGACTGCGGTGCAGACGTCCAATCCAGTACACGACGCCGAAGGTGCGGTGGAAGCCGGCATCCATGAGGTCGGCGCGACGATCGACGCCGTCGAGCGGGAGGTGGGGCGTGGCGTTTCCACACGTTTCCCGCTCAACAGCGCGTTCATCTTCACGTTCGGCGCGCTGGGAGGCATGCTGTTCGGCTTCGACACCGGCATCATCTCCGGAGCCTCGCCGCTCATCGAATCCGATTTCGGCCTGTCCGTGGCTCAGACCGGGTTCATCACATCATCCGTGTTGATCGGTTCCTGCGCGGGAGCCCTGTCCATCGGCGCGCTGTCCGATCGTTTCGGCCGCAAGAAGCTGCTGATTCTGGCGGCGATACTGTTCCTGCTCGGTTCGGGCATGTGCGCGGGATCCACGGGATTCCTGATGATGGTCGTGGCCCGCATCATCCTCGGTCTCGCCGTCGGCGCGGCCTCCTCGCTGACTCCGGCATATCTTGCCGAGCTTGCGCCGAAGGAACGTCGTGGATCGCTGTCCACGCTATTCCAGCTGATGATCACTTTCGGCATCCTGCTGGCATACGCGTCCAATCTCGGCTTCCTCGGCCACAATATCGCCGGCATCCGCGATTGGCGGTGGATGCTGGGGTCGGCGCTCGTGCCGGCGGCCCTGCTGCTGATCGGCGGCCTGCTGCTGCCGGAATCGCCGCGATATCTGGTGAGTCGAGGCAAGGATCGTGAGGCGTTCAAAGTACTTACCCTTATTCGCAAGGACGTCGATCAGACGCAGGTGCAGCTCGAGCTCGACGAGATCAAGGCCGTCGCCGCGCAGAACACCAAGGGCGGTGTCCGCGAGCTGTTCCGTATCGCCCGTCCTGCGCTCGTCGCCGCGATCGGCATCATGCTGTTCCAGCAGCTTGTCGGCATCAACTCCGTGATCTATTTCCTGCCGCAGGTGTTCATCAAAGGCTTCGGATTCCCCGAAAACCATGCCATCTGGGTGTCGGTCGGCATTGGCGTGGTCAACTTCGTGGCCACTATCGCGGCCACGCTTATCATGGACAAATTCCCCCGCAAGAAGCTGCTGATCTTCGGATCGGTGACGATGACCATCGCCCTCGCGGTGCTGGCCGTGCTTAACTTCACCGGCGATGTGGCCACGCTGGCCGTGCCGACCATGGTGCTGATCGCCTGCTATATCCTCGGCTTCGCGCTGTCATGGGGTCCGATCGCATGGGTGCTCATCGGCGAGATCTTCCCGTTGAGCGTGCGCGGCATCGGCAGCTCCTTCGGTTCCGCTGCCAACTGGCTGGGCAATTTCGTGGTCTCCCAGTTCTTCCTCATGCTGCTGGCCATGTTCGGCAACAACGTCGGCGGCCCGTTCACCATCTTTGGCGTGTTCTCCGCGCTGTCCATCCCGTTCGTGCTGCGTTTCGTGCCTGAGACCAAGGGCAAGTCGCTCGAACAGATCGAAGAGGAAATGGTCCGCCGCTGATACGGCGTCGCGGCATCGACGGCCATTGAATGGGGCGGGCACTCCGAAGGAGTATTCACCCCATTCACGTTATTCAACAGCGCTCGTATGAGAAGCGGCGGATTCGATCAAGGCATTCCCGGCTTTCCTCAAGCCATGGCATGCCGATGACGAACACATGCCCCAACGTCTCATGGCGGCGCGGCTTCGGGTCGAACAATTCAAAATCGGCGCCTTTGCGCGACAAGGCGGTGGCCAACGCCAGATTGTCGGCTTCAAGGAAATCGTCGCCGCAGGTGATGATGAGCAAGGGTGGAAGATCGACGTTGAACGCCAGACCCTCAGCGGTGAGGAACTTCGGATCAGCGGCTTCGAGCCCCGCAAAGAAATCGACGCCCAACATCTGCTCAAGACCGATACGGCGGTTCGGGTCATACCCGACCGTCAGCTTGCGGCCCATGGTCTCCAACGACGCCGAACTGTACGCGCCGCACACCGGAGCGGCACCCGCGAATCGGATGCCGGACGGCTTGTCGACGCCAAACGCAGCCGCGGCTTCCGCATTGTTTTCAATGGCCAAGGTCAGTAGCGTCAACGCGCCACCTGCGGAATCGCCGGTGAGGAACACCGCGTTCGGATTGACCGGATAATCGGCCATATGGGCTGCGATCCAACGCAATGCCGCCTGGATATCGGCCAATTGCCCACGCAAGTCGGTCTGCGGCGCCGGACGATAGTTCAATGAAAACACCGCGAAGCCCTGTTCCGCGAGATGCACGTTGAAATTCCGGTTCAGCTCCTTGTATCCGTAAGTGAATCCGCCGCCATGGATATCGATGTACACCGGCAGGGTGTGCCCACCGCGCAATACCGCGTCATGCGGCAGATACAGGTCGAGCAAATGGCCGCGGCACGCTCCCGCGGCCGTATCGTACCCGCCATCCGGCAGGTAGGCGAGGTCGGCGATTACATCGATGTCTTCCGGCGTGCTCCAGCGTTCGGAACGCGGCGTATCGATGGCGATCGCGCCAAATCGCATTCCCAGAATGCCCGGCAGCAGGTTCTCGGGAACCCCTTCGAGGTCGCCCGTGGTCTCCGTCCAACGTTCCGCGTTCCTGAGCATGTCCTCCGACAGGCCATATTCCGCAGCGAACTTCGCGCGGATGCGCTCCAAGTCCGTCATCCTTGCCGTCCTTTCCTCGACGTGCGTCGCCGATGCTTGTATCGATAGTTCGAGCTTGATTCCATTATCGTGCGATGTTCCGATGCGATGCTCCGATTCCGGCGAGCCAGGCTCCGATGACGGTTTTCGCAGCACCCGCAAACCAGTGGTATGTAACGGTATATATGTTGATTTTATTATGATTGCGACACGCCGAAAACGCATCTGTTGCATCGGCGTACGGTTCGTTTAAAATAAGTCGAGTTTGCGAATCCGAACAGGGGTTTCGGCCGGCGGCGGCATGCCGGTGACGGGACGCTCGACACACGACGGACGTGAATCGTGGCGGCAACGAATGGCCGCAACACCACAACCCAACAACAACCCAACCAAGACCCAAGCAAACAATTCGAAGGAACGCTACGTATGTATGTCGATCCGAAACGCAACCAGCAGGCGGGCAACCTTGCATGGATCCTGCCGTACTGCAAACCCGACCTGCCGCGCGTGGCCGGCGCGGTCGTACTGTTCTGCGTGAACAACACCATGGCCCTCACCATCCCGCTGCTGTCCGGACTGATCGTGGACCGCGTCATCACCCAAGGCCATGTGGACGAACTGACCCGACTGTGCGTCATGATGCTCGTGCTCACCGTGGTGCGTGTCGGCTCCCGTTACGGCTGCCAAATGTGGATGGAACGCTTCGGACAGAACTCCATCTATCGTCTCGTCAGCGACGAATTCGAAAAACTCCACGAACTTGACTTCACCTACTTCAACCACACTCGCACTGGCGACATCATGAGCCGCATGACGTCCGACACCGACGCCATCCGCCACGCACTGAGCTGGGTGAGCCTGCAAGCGCTTGACTGCGTGGTCATGTTCATCGGCGCGCTCGCCATGATGTTTTCGATTGATTGGCGACTTGCTCTTGCGCTCGCTTGCGTCACGCCACCACTGTTCATTTTGACACGCGGTCTGTCGAAGCATGCACGACCCCTGTTCTTCGATATCCGAAACTCGCTCGCCGAAATGAATTCGATGGTCGAGGAAAACATCGAAGGCAACCGCGTCGTCAAAGCGTTTGTGCGCGAATCGTACGAAACCGAAAAATTTGACGGACGCAACGACGACTATATGCAACGCAACATGGCCCAGGCATACAACAGCCGCAAATACATGCCCTGGCTTGACGGTCTCGGCTTTTCGCTGCAACTTATCACACTCGGTTTCGGCGGCTTTCTCGTCATCAAAGGGTACATGACTCTTGGCAACCTTGTGGCGTTCAACTCATACCTGTGGATGCTTGACAGCCCAATCCGCCAATCCGGATGGCTTACCAACGACTGGCAACGTTTCAACGCGGCATGCATAAAAATCCGTAAGCTGCTCACCGCCGAATCGCGTATTCGCGAAAAGCCGGAGTTTGCGGGGAAAGCCACGCAAAGCACTACGCGAGTCGGTACGCAAGGTACGCAAGGGGCGCAAGCCGCCGATAAATCGGCTAGAATCGCAGGAACCATCGACTTCCAGCACGTCGACTTCGCTTTCCCCGACGATCTGGGGACGCCTGTGCTCAGCGACATCGACTTCCACGTTCCCGCAGGCGCGAAACTCGGAATCCTCGGCGAAACCGGCTCCGGCAAATCGACTCTCGTCAACCTTATCTCCCGTTTCTACGACCCAACCGCCGGTCGTGTGCTCATCGACGGCATCGACGCGCGCGACTGGCCGCTCGCCACGTTGCGATCGCAAGTCTGCATCGTCGCGCAGGATACGTTCCTGTTTTCCGATACGATCGGCAGCAACATCAGCTTTGGCGCGGGCGACCGAGGCAACCGACTTGAGTACAACGGTCAGTACGACGGCCAGCGCAGACGACGTGGTTACGACGAACAGTACGTGCGCCGCATGGCCGCCATTGCCGGCGCGGATGGCTTCATCAGCAGCATGCCGGACGGCTACGATACCGTCGTCGGCGAACGTGGCGTCGGCCTGTCCGGCGGACAGAAGCAGCGACTGAGCTTGGCGCGTGCTCTCGCCGACAATCCGTCGATTCTGATTATGGACGATACGACCAGCGCCGTCGATATGGAAACGGAAGCAGAGATTCAGCGGCACTTGCGCGATTTGGACGAGAAGAAGACGATTGTCACAATCGCCCACCGCATTTCGTCGGTCAAGGATTCCGACTTGATTCTCGTGCTGGAGCATGGGCGCATTGTGGAACGTGGCACGCACGACGAATTGGTGGCCTCGCACGGCCGATATTGGCAGATTTACAGCAAGCAGTTGGGCGTGGATGCCGGCCGCTCGCAGGGATTCGAAGCGTAAGACGCGGGGGAGGATAACATCATGGCACAACGCAACACCTTCCGTGACGATGAAGACCTTGAAGAGAAGATCAATATGCGCGACCTCGCGCGCGTCGGCGTCTACCTGAAACCGTACATGGCCCGCGTGGTCTGGATCCTCATCGTCGTGGCGGCAATGGGCTGCATCAACGTCGTGGAACCGTATCTGACGAAAATCATGATCGACAGTGTCATTCCGGCGAAAAACCTTGCGCTGCTTGGCGAGCTGGTGGCACTGCTGGCGGTGCTCATCGTCATTTACGAATTCGGTTTGCGCTACCGTACTGTGGAAATCACGCGCGTCGGCCAGTTCATGCTTAAAGACATGCGCCGCGACCTGTTTACGCACATTCAGACGTTGCCGTTCAGCTATTTCGACTCGCGTCCGCATGGCAAAATCCTCATCCGCGTGGTCAACTATGTGAACACGCTTTCGGACACCCTGAGCTCCGGTCTGGTCAACGTGATTTCCGACGTGTTCACGTTCTTCATCACGCTAGTGGTCATGTTCGTCGTGGATTGGCGTCTCGCGCTGTACAGTCTCGCGTTGTTCCCGCTGCTCATCGCGTGGGTGCTGGGATTACAGCATTTCCAGCGTCGCGCGTACCAGGTGCTATCCAATAAGCAGAGCAATCTCAACGCGTTCATCCACGAATCGATCGCCGGCGTGAAGACCACCCAGACGTTCGCGCGCGAGGACACGCAGTTCCGCACATTCCAGGAACAGCAGGGCGCTGTGCGTTCCGCGTGGATGCGTACGGTGCATATCCAGACGCTTATGTGGCCGGGCATCCAGACCATTTCCGTCATGACGATCGCGTTCATCTATTATGTGGGTGTCACCGGTTTCGGCGGTGTGGACGTGACCACGGGTGTGCTGATCGCGTTCGTCGGCTACGCGAACAACTTCTGGAACCCGGTAATCAGCATCGGAAACTTCTACAACCAGCTGATCACCTGCTCCGCGTATCTCGAGCGCATCTTCGAGACGCTGGATGTGCAGCCGGAGATCCGCAACGCGCCGGACGCCGTCGATCTGCCGCAGATCGAGGGCCGCGTCGACTTCAACGACGTCGTCTTCCGCTACGAGCCGGACGGCCGCAACATCCTGAACCTGGTCGACCTGCATGTCGAGCCAGGCAAGACGATTGCGCTGGTCGGTCCTACGGGTGCCGGCAAAACCACGATCATCAACCTGCTGTCGCGTTTCTACGACGTCGCCGAAGGCTCGGTGACGATCGACGGCCACGACGTGCGTTCCGTGACGTTGGAAAGCCTGCGCCGGCAGATGGGCGTCATGCTGCAGGACACGTTCATTTTCTCCGGCAACGTGCGTGAGAACATCCGCTACGGCAAGCTGGACGCCACCGACGAGGAGATCGTGGCCGCGGCCAAAGCGGTGCATGCGCACGAATTCATCATGGAACTGCCAGACGGCTACGACACCGTGGTGGAGGAGCGCGGCTCGACCCTGTCCGCGGGCCAACGCCAGCTCATCGCGTTCGCGCGCGTGCTGCTCGCCGACCCGCGCATCCTGATCCTCGACGAGGCCACGTCGAATATCGACACGCGTACCGAGGAGGCGCTGCAGGCCGGTCTGAACCATCTGCTCAAGGGACGCACGAGCTTCATCATCGCGCACCGGCTTTCCACCATCGAGAACGCGGATGAGATCTGCTACATCGACCACGGGCAGATCGTGGAGCAGGGCAACCATGCCGAGCTGCTCGCCCGTCATGGCGCCTACTACCGGCTCTACGAATCGCAGTACGCCATGATCAAGGTCTGAGCAGCCGACCGCCAGCCCCGGCGGCTAGCTGCTCTGCCCCTTAGCCCGTATATCCGCAATCCGAAATGCCTGTCCAACGGTCGCGCAGCCAATGCGCGGCCATCTTGGGCCGGCTGCCGCGGTGGGATTCCCGTCGGACATGCCGCCATGCGGAATGTACTTTGGAGCAACCCGTGGAATAATGGATTGTGAGCGTTAACAAGACAACGATGCACTAAGGAGCGCTTGCACTCATGACTACCACCAATCGCACCAGCCATCCAATCGCATTGCGCGACGCCACCGTCACCGACCCGTTCTGGGCATCGCGGCAGGAACTCGTGCGCACCCAGGTGATTCCCTACCAGTGGAACGCGCTGAACGACAACGTTCCCGGCGCCGCACCCAGCTACTGCATGCACAACTTCAAGGCCGCCGCCGCGCAGAACGCAGAACACCACAAGGAAGGCAAGGCCTTCGTGCCGCCGAAATACACGTTCCGCGGCTTCGAAGCCCTGCCGGACGACCCGGCGCACCCCGATCCCGACAAGTTCTACGGCTTCGTGTTCCAAGACACTGATTTCTCCAAATGGATCGAAGCGGTCGGCTACTCGCTGACCCACCACCCGGACGCTGACCTTGAAGCGACCGCCGACACCGCCATCGATATCGTCTGCGCGGCGCAGCTCGACAACGGCTACCTGGACACCTACTACATCCTCAACGGCATGGACCGGCACTTCACCAACCTGAAGGACCACCATGAGCTGTACTGCTTCGGCCACCTGACCGAAGGCGCGATTGCCTACTATCAAGCCACCGGCAAACGCAAGCTGCTCGACGCGGCCTGCCGTTTCGCTGATTACATCGATTTCCGATTCGGCACCGCCGACGGCAAGCTGCACGGCTATCCCGGGCACGAAATCGCCGAAATGGCACTCGTCAAACTCGCCGAGACCACCGGCGAACAGCGCTATGCCGACCTCGCCGAACACTTTGTACGCCAGCGTGGCCAGCAACCGCTCTATTTCGAGCTCGAAGACCGCCGCCGCGCCCGGGAGGACGGCCGCAACTACGCGCCGCGCGAGCAGAACTACGCCTACTACCAGGCCGACAAGCCGATCACGGAACAGACGGAGGCCCTCGGACACGCCGTCCGCGCCGCCTACTTCTACGCCGGAGCCGCCGACGTGGCACGCCTGACCGGCGACTCCGACCTGCTGGCATCCTGCGAACGACTATGGCGCAACATCGTCGACCGAAAGCTCTACATCACCGGCGGTATCGGCGCCACACACATGGGGGAGGCCTTCTCCTTCGACTATGATCTGCCGAATGACACCGCCTATTCGGAAAGCTGCGCCGCCATCGCGCTCGCGTTCTTCGCCCGCCGCATGCTGGAAATCCAGCCGAAATCCGAATATGCGGACGTCATGGAATCGGCGCTGTACAACACCACGCTCGCCGGCATGGCACTCGATGGCAAAAGCTTCTTCTACGTGAACCCGCTCGAAGTGGTGCCCGAGGCATGCCATCGCGATGAACGCAAGGCGCACGTCAAGCCGGTGCGCCAGAAGTGGTTCGGATGCGCCTGCTGCCCGCCGAACATCGCACGCATCGTGGAGGACGTGCAGCAGTACGCCTACACGATCGGAGACGACTCATCCACCCTGTATGTGCATCTGTATATGGGCGGCGGCGTCCATGCCAGGCTTTCCGGCACCGATGTGCGCCTTGACGTCATGTCCGATATGCCCTGGTCCGGCAAGGGATCCGTCACGGTGGGCTTTGGCACAGCCGGTTCGGCTTCCGACGCCCCCAAGGACGCGGTTTTCACGATTGCCCTCCGTCTGCCCGCTTGGGCCGGTGGCGAAACCGCTTCCGATGCGGTCACCGTGCGCGGCCGCGACGACATCTCCCGCGTCATCAGAGACGGATACCTGTATCTGAGCGGCGCATGGCATGACGGCGATGTCGTCGATTTCGATTTCCCGATGCCGGTCCACATGGTCGCCGCGAATCCGCTCGTGCGCGAGGACGCCGGAAAGGTGGCGTTCGTGCGCGGACCGCTGGCCTACTGCGCGGAAGGTGTCGATAATGGCGCGAACCTGCATCTGCTGCACGCCGATACCGCGCGCATCGCATCCGATCCATCCTGCGTGTCTGTTGATAGCATCGTCTTCCATGCCGGCGCCGCCGCACAGGACGAGCAGGGGCTCGGCGAGGTGGACGCCGTCGATATGCCGATGACCACGCTGACGATTCCCGCTTGGCGTGAAGTGGAAGACGCCGCGCAAACCTCCGCGTTGTACCATGATTGGCGTCCCGCCGAACGCAAGACGACGACGGCCACGCTGATTCCATACTTCGCATGGGCCAACCGTGGCGAGAACGAGATGACGGTGTTCCTACGCGGGTGAGCATGACGAGTGACGAAGGGACTGCCCGACAAAGGAGCTGTCCTTGGTTTCGGCAACATCACCAAAACCAAGGATGCGCCAGTCAAGTTCATCGCATATCTCCGCTTCGAGTAGACACGCACGTGCGATTTGCCCCATTTACCGCTTAAGCTAGTACCAGGTACGTCAATCGATGCACGTCAATGATCAGGCGGTATCTGAACACGGTTGAGGAGTCGAAGATGATAAGCGGTGCCGGTGCAATGAACCCCGTATGTCCCCGTGAGGACGGGCATCTCGAATGGGGCAATGGCGTGGTTTCCATGCTGTTCGACACGGCAGGCGATTCCCCCGTCCGATTGTGCAACGTTGCAGGCCGCGGCATGGGGCCCATCGGCGGCCGTGTTACCGACGATGGAAGAACCGTGCTGGAACGCGATCCGCGTCCGATCGTCGAAGTGCGTGCCGCCAACACCGGATCGCAGGACAATCGCCTCACCTTGATCGCCACGGTGGCGGGCAGCGTATTGCGATTCGTCTCGGCCGCCGCCTCCGAGCCGGAGGAAGGGTCCGCCGAACCATATCGTTTGGAGATCGTCCAATTCGCTTCGTATGCGGAACTGGAGCCGCACGGGCGCGCGTTCGAACCGACCGCCGCCGAACGGGCCGAAGCCGCCGCGCAGCCCTCGCCGGAAACCGTCCGCCATGCCGACGCCACGGCTGGGCTGGTAGTCACTTCCGTATTCGAAGCGTTCCCGGGTCTGTCCGCAGTGCGCACCTACGCGCGGTTGAGCTCCGCGCGCCCGCTGCCTATCGAGGCGGTGTCGTCGTTGAATCTGACGGTGCCGATGCGCGTCAACTGCGGCAAAATCGACCATTCCCGCGTATTCTGGGGAGACTCCGCGTGGGCGGTGGAAAACGATTGGCGCAGCCGTCCACTGCGCGACGTATCGGTGCGCAATCGCAATCAAGTCATCAATCCCGGCCAATCCAGCTCGCGATTCGCCATGAGCTCCGCCTCCACATGGAGCGCCGGCGTGCATGAGCCGGCCGGCATCGTACAGGTCGAGGGCTCGCGCCGCCAATCGCGCGACTTCTCCGTAATGTGGCAGATCGAGCACAACGGCCCATGGGAATGGGAGATCGGCGAGGATGATCCCGGTTTGCACATCAGCGCGTTCGGACCGGAATATCAGGACCACCATTGGTATACGGAGCTGGGTGAAGGCCACGATTTCGAATCGGTGCCGGTCTCCTTCGCGATCTCGGCCGGCGATTGGCAGCAGTCCGTCGCCGAAATGACATTGCAGCGCCGTGCGTTGCGTGCCGCCAAGGCTCGCGAATTGGGTCGTTCCGAGCAGTTCGAACGCACGCAGGGACTCGTCATCTACAACGATTACATGAACACCCTGTTCGGCGACCCGCGCTTGGAGAAGGAGCTGCCGCTCGTCGAGGGCGCGGCACGCGTCGGCGCGGACATCTTCTGCATCGACGCCGGCTGGTACGACAGCACGGACGGCGGTTGGTGGGACATGGTCGGAGAATGGCAGGCCTCCACGAACCGTTTCGGCGAAGCTGGACTCAAGGGTTTGGCCGACACCATCCGCGCGCATGGCATGGGCTTGGGATTGTGGCTCGAGCCTGAGGTGATCGGTGTGAAATCGCCGCTCGCCCAAAGTCTGCCCGATGACGCGTTCTTCCAGCGCCACGGTGTGCGCGTCTGCGATTCGGGCCGGTACCTGCTTGACTTCCGCTCGCCCGCCGCACGCGAGCACGTCACTCGCACCGTCGACCGGCTGATTGACGATTTCGGCGCGGTCTTCTTCAAATTCGACTACAACACCGTCCCCGGCGTCGGCACTGATCTCGACGCCGAATCCGCCGGCGCTGGCCTGCTCGGCCACTGCCGTGCCTATTTGGATTGGCTGGACGACCTGCGCCGCCGCCATCCGGACGTTATGATCGAAAACTGCGGTTCCGGTGCGATGCGCGCCGATTACGCGCAGTTGCAACGATTGGACCTGCAATCCACCTCCGACCAGTGTGATCCGCTGATTTACGCCGCGATCGCCGCCGGCGCCGGACTGACGATCCTGCCGGAACAGCAAGGCAACTGGGGTTACGCCCAGCAGGAGATGGACGATGAGACCGCCGTCTTCACGCTGGCCACGGGCATACTCGGCAGGTTGTACCTGTCCGGATTCATTGACCGCATGGACGAGCATCGGCTTGCCTTGGTGCGGGATGCGGTGGCCTTGCACCGCCGCGTGCTGACCGAGCAGCAGGAATTGGTGCCGTTCTGGCCGGCCCGTCTGCCTGATTTCGATGGCGATTGGCTCGTCGTCGGTCTGCGCCATCCGTCATTCCTCCCGTCGGAGGACGACGATCCGTGCGATTACATCATCGTCTGGCGACGTGGCGGCACGCCTTCCGTGAACGTGCCGCTGTCCGAGGACTGCCATATCGAGCAGATCTTCCCGAATCCGGCCGTTCCCGAGCATGCGCCCGACGCCAAGCCGTGGACCGTCGAGCGCATGGACCCCGAGACGGTCCGGCTCAACGCGGCCACCTCCAAGCAGCCGTCCGCCCGCATCTTCGCCATCCGCCGCGCCTGAGCGGTTGCGACGGATGGACAATCGCGCCGCCTACAGGGCGAAGGCGGTTTCGATGGCGTCGTATTCGGCGGCCGTGATCGGCAGAATCGCGCCGTGACGCTTCTTCAGCGCGCCGAAATCGATATCGTCTGCGCGCTGCCAATCGGCCGGATCATGCGAGGCGAGCGAGGCGGCGCGGAACGACAGGTAGCCCTTGGACTCCGCGTACTGGTCGCACATCAGGCCGAATGGCATGGTCCTGCCGTTGACCACCTTCACGTCTTCGTCGTTGTAACGGAACAGTTCCGGCCCTTCCAAGTAGTGCATGGAATACCGGCCATTGCCGAAGATGTCGGTGAGCGTGCCCACATACGACCACTCATTCGGGTCGTCGGTGCGCAGCACCTCGTAGGTCGTCGCATACGGGTTACGGGTGCGTTCGATGGTGATTTCCGAGTCCTTGGACGCGCGGTACCACCAGCCGTCATCGTCGCGCAGCATGGTCGAATCGATGATCACATTCTTACGATCGATCCACTTGACCGGATCGGAGAACACCCTGAAATCAACGGTCGTCGCATAATACACATTCGTCGGATCGCCGAGCTCGTTGGCCAATGGATCCGCGGAGCTTTCGGCGTTGCTCTTCGTGGACCAGAACACGATCCACTGCCCGCGATTCGGATCCCAATTCGCCTCCGGAGCCCAAGCCATGCCAGCGTCCGGAATCTTCGAGGCCACGTCCACCAGGCGCGGCTCGCTCCAATGGACCAGGTCAGGGGAGTCCCAGATCACCAGGCCGGTCGATCCATTCGTGGTGGCGCCATCGTTCGGCCCCCAGCCGCCACGGTAATAGATGCTCAAATCGGTGGCCACAATGTGGAATCCACCACGTGGGTCGCGCACGATATGCGGGTCGCGCACGCCCTTCTCGCCGCCTAGCCACGTCAACGCCGGACTGCCGGCCGGGCGCAGATCCCTCCAATGCACGCCGTCGCGGCTCAGCGCGAAGTACAGCTGCTCGTCGGTGGGATTGCGCTCCTCGCCGATGAAATGCACGAACAGATAGGCCTGGGTGTCGATGCTCATGATGCTCCTAGAGATTCCTTGATGAATGATGGCGATTGATTCCGATTGAGTGATTCCGATTGAGTGGGATTGGCCGCGAAGGCTGCTGCCTATGGCGGATTGCCTGCCATCGGGGCGTCATCCTCAGACCGCGGTCGATTCCCGGTCCACCAGCTGGTAGCCGATGATGGCCCGTCTTGGCGGCAACGCCTCGTCTGCTCCATGATCGATACGCTCGGACAGCATGTCGACCGAGAATTTCGCGAGCTGCGTGAAATCGACCTGGATGGTGCTCAACGCCGGCGTCGTGTACGAGCCGGAGGTCACGCCGTCGAAACCGATCACCTTCACGTCCTGCGGCACGCGCAGTCCGCGGTCCGCGAGCCCGCGTATCACGCCGAACGCCGCGAAATCGTTGGCGCAGCACGCGCCGTCGAACTCGGTGCCACCATGTCCGCTCCGTGCGGCGAGAATACGTTCCGCAATCGCATGCCCGGCGATGATGCCATTGGCCACATCCCCGGCTTCGAACACCATCGACTCGTCATAGGGCAGTCCGGCGTCGGACAGCGCTCCGCATGCGCCGCGCAATCGCAGAGCGAACGCGTTCTGGGCATGCGCCAGATCGGCGCGGGGGGCGAACCGGTGGCCGACGATCGCGATATTGCGGCATCCGCGGTCGATGAGATGCTGCATCGCCGCGCGTTCGGCCTCCTCGTTGGGGAAGTTCACGGCATCGACGGTCGGCGTCTCCTCGCAGGCGTCCAGCAGCACGAATGGTCTGCCGCCATTGAGTTTGGACAGCGGTACATTTGTGCCCAAGCCTGTGGCGTGCAGGATCTCGCCATCGAACAGCTGCCCGGAGAACGGATTGCTGCTCAGCGCGTGCTCGGCAGCGTCCGGCGAATACTGCGTCTGCTCGATGAATGGAATAAGTCCGCGGGACACGATTTCGTTGCTCAACGCCTGCGTGAGCTTTGAATAGAACGGCGAATCGAATTCGTTGACGATGACGTGGATGATGTTGCTGCGGCCCGATTTGAGCATGCTGGCCGTCAGATTGATGCGGTAATTGAGTTTCTTCGCTGCGGCGATCACTTTGGCGCGGGTCGATTCCTTGACGCCTGGCTTGCCGCGCAGCGCGTTCGACGCGGTCATGGGGGAGACGCCCGCTTCCGCGGCCACGTCGCGTAGCGTCGGTGTGCTGCTGGTCATATGCCGCTCCTTGAAAACTTATGATTGATATGTAACGATATTATATTCTCTTGATTCTGTAAAATCGTTGCAAATACAAAGACTCACCGATATATTGCCTCCATTGCGGATGATTGGATTTGCGCTAGTATATGTAACGATACATATACGGTTCGCATGACGGCGTCCTGCTTTCCGCGACACAGCCCCCATAGCGATCCCGAACGAAAAGAGAGGTTCGATGACGATCCCAACCACCGTTTCCGTCGCCCCGGCTGACGAATATCCGGCTGACGGCCACACCATGACCGACAAACTCACCGCCACACTCGACAAAGCGGGCGTGCGCGCCATCAGCACCGACCTGTGGGGCATCTTCTTCGAAGACATTAGCTACTCCGGCGACGGCGGCCTCAACGCCGACCTCGTGCAGAACGGCGCCTTCGAATACAACCGCGCCGACTCCATCGATTGGAGCAACTACAGCTTCTGGCGCAAAATCGTGCCGGAAGGCTCGTTCGCCGCGTTCTGCATCCATGACAACGACCCGGTCGCCACCGAAAACCCGCATTACGCGACGGTGGAAGTCGAACACGCCCCTGCCGCGCTGGACAACACCGGCTGGGACGGCATGGTGTTCCGCGCCGGAGAAACCTACGATTTCACCGCCTGGATGCGCGTGCGATCGGAAAGCGCGATGCCGGTGACGGTCTCGCTGCGCGGAGACGACGGCAGCATCATCGCCGAAAACACCATCACCGTCTCAGCCTCGGCATGGACGACATACCAAGCCTCGCTGACCGTTCCTGAGCACGGCGATGCCGGCTCGAGCGTGGCCACACAGGGCACATTGCGCCTGACCTTCGACGGCGAAGGCGTCATCGACCTCGACTTCGTCACCTTGGAGCCACGCACCATCTACCGCGGCCTCAAGCACTTCCGCCCGGATTTGGTGGAGGCGCTCGCCGACCTCAAACCACGATTCATGCGATTCCCCGGCGGCTGCATCACCCACGGCCTCGGCATGGACAACATGTACCACTGGGACCGCACCATTGGACCGGTCGAGCATCGTCCGCACAACTTCAACCTCTGGGGCTACCACCAGTCATTCCGCATCGGCTACTACGAATACCTGTGCCTGTGCGAAACAATCGGCGCCAAGCCGCTGCCGGTGCTGCCCGCCGGCGTGAGCTGCCAAAACACCAGCCAAGGCCCGGTGCCGGTGGCGCAGGAGGATATGCCCGCTTACATCGATGAAGTGCTCCACCTCATCGAATTCTGCAACGGCAGCACCGCCACCGAATGGGGTGCCAAGCGCGCCGCCATGGGCCATCCGGAGCCGTTCGGCCTCGAATACCTCGGCATCGGCAACGAGGATCTCATCGACGACGTGTTCAAAAACCGCTTCCAGCAGATTTTCGACGCCGTCAAAGCCGCATATCCGGACATCGTCGTCGTCGGCACCGTCGGTCCCGCCCCCAGCGGTCAGGATTATGAGGAAGGCTGGAAGTACGCGCGCGAAGCGGGTCTGCCGATCGTCGACGAACATTCCTACCAGTCGTCCAGCTGGTGGTTCCACAACCTCGACCACTACGACCACACGGACCGCAAGGGGCCGAAGGTCTACCTCGGCGAATACGGCTCCTGGAACACCCAACTGATCAACGGCCTGTCCGAAGCGGCCTTCATGGGACGCATGGAACTCAACGGCGATGTGGTGGCCATGGCCTCCTACGCCCCGCTGTTCGCCAAGAATGGGCACCATAGCTGGAATCCGGACCTCATCTACTTCGACAACGAACGCGCCTACCATCCCTACAGCTATTGGGTGCAGCAGATGTACGCCACCACCACGGCCGACACCGCGTGGCCCGTCACCGTCGAAGGCCCGTCCACGCTGCGCCGCACCCTGCCGGACACCGTGAGACTGCGCATCGCGGGCAACGCCAAAGCCGACCTTAACAATCTTGTCATCACCACCGCATCCGGGGAGACGATTAATCTCGGCAACGTGGCCTACGATGGCAGAACCATCGACACCGCCCTCGATCTGCACGCTGATTCCTACAGTATCGACACTACCGTCGTCTATTACGAGGGACGATGGGGCATGGACCTCATCTGTGGCGATATCGACGGCAAGAACCACAACATCATCTCACTTGGTCGAGGACACAGCGTGCGCGTGGTCCGCGACGGCACCGCCTACGCGCTTGCCGGCACCGAAGTCTCCATGAACGAAGTGCGACCGGGCACCACTTGGCAGGTGCACGTTGACGTCACCGATCGCGGCCAAGCCATGAAGCTGTACATCGATGGAACGCTGATTGCGGATGGCACGGAGGTTAAGGACGAGCCAAGGCGTACCGTCACCGTATCACGTAATGACAAAGCCGGAGAGACCTACGTGCGCGTGGTCAATGCCATGGACGCGCCAATAAGCGTCGACCTACGTCAGATTCTTGCCGAGTTGAATATTTCCACAGCATCGGCGGCATCCGCCACGGCCACCGTCCTAGCCGGAGACAATCCGTATGCGGGACAGGTCGGTGAGGAATCACCGACCAGGCCGCGGCAGACCGCGATTGATCTGACAGACGGCGACTACACGGCATCGGCATGGTCGTTCACCACCATCACGATTAAGTGACGTGTATGCCGCGAAACGGGCGGACCCTCGTTTGAACCCTCGAACGAGAGTTCGCCCGCAGTGCAGGGCCAATCGGGACTAATCTGGAAAACATGAGCAAGCACCACCGCAATCGCAATTGGGCCCCGGCCCCACAGCCGCTGCCCGAAGACGCGCACGTCATCGACAACCACACCCACGTCGCATCCGTCGTGCCCTTCTCCCAAGCCATGAGTCACGAAGCCATGGAAAAAGGCCAAGGCGAAGTACCCGTCTACAGCGTCGACGAACTGCTGGAACAAGCCCAGAAAGTCGGCGTCGAAGGCGTAATCGACTGCGGTTGCGAGCTGCCCAACCTCATGACCGCCATCGACATGGCCCGCGAGCATCCCGGAACCGTGCACGCCGCAATCGCCATACACCCCAACGAAGCCGTGCTGCACGGCCACCGCGGCGCGCCCGGCCCCGACGGCCTGCCCATCAAATACAAGCCTTGGCACGACATCCCCTTCGACGAAGCCATGGCCGAAGTGCACCGCCTCGCCACCACCTACCCCAACCAGGTCGTCGCCATCGGCGAAACCGGCATGGACCTGTTCCGCACTGGCGAATCCGCCAAGGAACTGCAACGCGAAGCGTTCCGTGCCCACATTGCGCTCGCCAAGGAACTCAACCTGCCCATGCAAATCCACGACCGCGACTCGCACAAGGAAGTCATCGAAACGTTGCTCGCCGACGGAGCCCCCGAACGTACCGTGTTCCACAGCTACTCCGGCGACGCCGAAATGGGTGAAATCGCCCGCGAAAACGGTTGGTATCTCAGCCTTTCCGGCACATCCAGCTACAAAGGCAACGACGGAATCCGCGAATCGGCGAAACTCGTCGGCATGAGCCACGTCATGGTCGAAACCGATGCCCCCTACTTAAGTCCGATGCCCTACCGCGGCCGCACCAACGCGCCGTATATGATCCCGTACACCCTGCAGGCGCTCGCCGACTATCTTGACAGACCGTTGGCTGAAATCGCCAAAGCCACGCGTGAAACGACGCGCGAAGTGTACGGCATCTAAAAAGAATGGCGATTTCGCGGTAATCCCGTGGCGGTTCCGTGACGGTCGCATGGGCCTCAACGTAACAGTTGCGTAATCGCCAGAAAATAAGCAAAATACAAACGATTAAGCATATGTGAATTTCATGCGTGACGTGCCGAATCACGTGTGAAGATTTGACAATGGTTTGCCAAGCTCCTAGTGTCACACCTTGCGTTTTATTTTGGGGAGCGGGTTGGAAGGCCCGCCACTTGGAGGAAGCGTTATGGCTAACGAGCCGAACGAAGAAGAACAGCCGCTGCTTCACGCAGCGACGTACACGCAGGCGCCAAAGGTCTCGCACAAGGTCCTGACCAAGGAGGAGCGCCAGACGCTCATCAAGGAGCACGAGGCGCAGCAGCAGGAAGCCGCGAAACTTGACGAGGCCGCCAGCAAGGGCCGCATCGGCCGCTGGTGGAGCCGTCTCCAGTCCGGCCCGGACAAAATCACGCCGGCCATGGCCATCGTGGCGCTTGGCGTGGTATACGGCGACATCGGTACCTCGCCGCTGTACACCATGCAGACGTTCCTCAACGGCCAAGGCGGTTTGGCGCATACGGATCGCGCCGCGGTGCTGGGCATCCTGTCGCTGGTCTTCTGGTCGATCACGCTGATCACCACCGTCAAATACGTGTTCATCGCCATGCGCATCGACAACAACGGCGAAGGCGGCATCTTCGCACTGTATTCGCTGATCCGCAAATATGGGGCATGGCTTGCGATTCCCGCCATGCTGGGCGGCGCCGCGTTCCTCGCCGATTCCGTGCTTACGCCGGCCGTCTCGATCAGCTCGGCAGTGGAAGGCTTGGAAACACTGCCGCTGCTGGAACCGATCATGAGCGAAAACAAAGAACTGACGCTGATGATCACCATTGTGATCATCGTCTGCCTGTTCGCAGTGCAGTCGCGCGGTACCGAACGCATCGGCCGCACGTTCGGCACGGTGGTCATGATCTGGTTCTCGTTCCTCGCCGTCGTCGGCTTGGTGAACCTGAGCTCCGATTGGAGCGTGCTTGAAGCGCTGAATCCGGTGTACGGCGTGGAGTTCCTCTTCAGCCACCACAATGCGGCAGGCCTCGCCGTCATGGGCACCGTGTTCCTGTCCACCACCGGCGCCGAAGCGCTGTATTCCGACATGGGCCACGTCGGCCGCGGCAACATCTACTTCACGTGGCCGTTCATCAAGATCGCCCTTGTGCTCTGCTATTTCGGCCAGGGCGCGTGGATGCTCAACCATTGGGACGACACCGCGTACAACCACATGCACGGCCTCAATCCGTTCTTCGAAATGATGACCCCGTCCGTACGCTACGTGGCGGTGCTGCTGTCCGTGTGCGCCGGCGTGATCGCTTCGCAGGCGTTGATCACCGGCGCCTACACCATGGTTTCCGAAGCGACGCGACTCAACTGGATGCCCCACCTGCAGGTGCGCTATCCGGCTCGTACCCGCGGCCAGCTGTACATTCCGGTGGTCAACGCCGTGCTGTGCGTCTCCACCCTGCTGGTTTTGGCGATGTTCCGCGATTCGGAGCATATTTCCGCCGCGTACGGCCTGGCATTGACCGTCACGATGATCACCACGACGATTCTGCTGGCCGTCTACATTTGGCACGATGGCAAGCGCGTCGGCGCGGTCGTGTTCACAGTGGTGTTCCTGGCCATCCAGTTCCTGTTCTTCTTCGCTTCGATGGCGAAGTTCCTGCACGGTGGCTGGTTCACCATGCTGCTGACATTGGCGATTCTGCTGATTATGTACACGTGGAACGAAGGCACGAAGCTGGAACGCGCGCAGCGCCGGCATATGCAGCCCGCCGATTGCGTGCCGGTTCTGAAGCAGCTTCATGAGGACGATTCGATTCCGTATTTCACGGACAACATCGTCTATCTGACGTCCGATCCGGAAATGAAGCGTGTCGATACCGACATCTTCTTCTCGATTTTCGCGGACCATCCGAAGCGCGCCCGCGCATGGTGGGCGGTGTCGGTGGAAACGTCCGACAACCCGTTCACGCGCGAGTATTCGGTGGAGAATTTCGGCACGGACTTCCTGTTCCGCGTGCGTATTCGCTTGGGCTTCAAGGTGTCGCAGTCGATTCCTGCATACATCCACCAGATCATGAACGATCTGTCGAAGTCCGGCGATCTGCCCAAGCAGACCACCCGCTACCCGAAGCTGGATGCCGATCCGAACATCGGACCTATCCGCTACGTGCTGATTCACAAGGCGTTGATGCCCGAGTCGAAGGTGTCCCAGAAGGGCGCGATCTCACTGCAGATCAAGTACGCGATTCGTCATTTGGCCGGCTCTCCGGTCAAATGGTTCGGACTCGCTCCCTACAATCCGCTGATTGAGATTCAGCCGCTGTTCCTCGCCACCGAGCGTCCGCCGCGTCTGAAGCGCGTGTGAATCCGCTCTGCGAGCACGGCTTATCTACGCAAGGAGGGCTGGGACATTTCGTTTGTGACCGTAGGCTTGGCCGAACGGCCTTGAGTGTGTCACGAACAAGATGCCCCCAGCCCTTTTCCTTTTGCTGAATACCGCCAAGTCCGCAGGAGGACCGGCATATCCTATTACCGACACGCTCCGGGCCGCTCAGGCCGAGTTTTTACGGTCTGCAACAGGATATGTCGGTCCTCCTGCTCGTTTGCGGGACAACTTACGTTCGTGACGTGCGTTTTGCGACGTGCGATGCGTATGAATCGGCGGCTGAATCGCAGGCTATAACCAACTCCGATAACGGCACGCGCGCGTCGAAACCTGCCGTCGCTAAAGTAATCAACCATGTGCAGATTACTTGGATTCGCGACGGCAGGCAGCAACACCAACCTCAATGGCGTGCTCGGCATGCAGAACGTGCGCGATTTCCGAAATCTGAGCGAGATCCACAACGACGGCTGGGGCGCCGCGCTGATCACCGTGCCGGACGAATCGCCATACCGTCGCGACGGCGGTGCGCCGACTCCGGAAACCGGCACCGCGATCTACAAAAACACCATCGCCGCCCGTCATGATCCGATTTTCGACGAGCTCGCCAACACTCCGGCGCGCGGCGGCCTGTGGCACCTGCGCCTGGCCAGCTCCAACCTGCCGCTGATTCTTGAGAACCAGCAGCCCTTCTATGCGAACGGCCTGAGCTTCATCCACAATGGCGACATTTCTGACGACCAGGGCCGCAACATCATTACGAACCGCGCGTTCCCGGTCGATCCGAGCATCGTGCAGTCCACTGGCGGCCGTTCCGATTCCGCCATTTTCTTCGCCGTCATCCTGCAATACATCGGCTTTGGCTTCGCACTCGACGAGGCGGTGGCGCAGGCCGTGCGCGAACTGCGCAAAAGCTATCCGAAGTCCAGCTACAACTGCATGATCCAAAGCCAGGACCAGTTCATCGCCCTGTGCGCGGCCGGCCGTGAGGTCACTTCCAAGCGCATCGTCGAAATCTACGACCAGTACGGTCGTGGCGAGCAGGCGCGCGACTACCGCGTGCTGCGCTACCGTGCGCTCGGTGGAAACGACGATGCCCAGCCGAAGGGCGTGGTCGTGGCCAGCTCCGGCTTCGACCAGCGTGCCGAAGACGGCTGGACCCGCCTCGAAAACGACCAGATGATCGTGGCTTCCAACCGCACCGGCGAATTCCGCGTCCGTTCCATCTGATTTTCCGCACATAACGTCCCCGCGTATCGTGCCGTCCGCTGCGGGCAGCTGATGAATGCTCGTTTTAAGGCGGCATTCCTTGGAACATCGTTGACAAGACGGAGAAACCGTTGAATCCGTGTCCGTTCCGGGATTTATCTGGCGTGGTGTATGAATCCCTTCGGCTGTTGGGAACCGTTCTGGAAACTGCGTCAGGAACCGTATGCTGGGCGTGATGGAACGTGCCTAAGATGGGCGTATGACGAACGAATCGAACGAAACAACCGAATCGAACAAGCCGACGACCGGCTATATCCCCACTCTTGCGCAAGTGGATGAGCTACATCGCAAAATCGCGCAATCGCAAGCCGCATACGACCTTATCCACGGCCATTGCGTGGTCGTGGCCGACATCGCCCGCCGCATGGCCCGCCGGCAGAACGCGCTGTTCACCCGCCGCTGCACCCTGCCGACGGACGCTCCCGAAAAAACCGGCGACTTCGGGCTGGAACTGACGAAAGACAATACCGGCGAGGAATCGCTCGGCATGCTGCACATGCCTGCGGTGCCGTCCACGGAAGGGCTGACCGGAGGTACCGTTCCGCCGCGGCTCATCGACGAGCATCTGGTGGTCATTGGCGGTTTGCTGCACGACATCGGCACGTATTTCCTGCTCAAGCAGGACGGTTCCGACGGCGAACCGCTCAAATTCGACGGTCCGCACTATGTTCAGCACGGGCTCAAAGGCTACGAATACTTGCTGAACGAGGGCGTTGACGAATCGATCGCCCAGTTCGCACGCAACCACACAGGTGTGGGCCTCACCCGCGAAACCGTGGAATCGCAGGGATTGCCGTTGCCCCCGGCCGACTACGTGCCGATGAACCTCGAGCAGGAGGTCGTCATGGTGGCGGACAAGTACAACAGCAAGTCGATTCCGCCGAAGTTCCTGACCGCCGAAGCCTACACGCGCAAGGCCGCCCGTTTCGGCGAAAGCAACAAGCGCGAATGGCTGCGCCTTCTGGAACGCTACGGCGTCCTCGACGTCAAACCGCTCGCCGCGCAGTACCACATGCGCATCGCCGAGTAGCGAACCTACTTATCTCGCTTATGAATGGCGGATTTCGGTGTCTGCCGGATGCTATCTCGCTTATGAATGGCGGGTGTCTCAGAAAGACTAGGTGTTAGGGGGTAAGTTCAATCCCCTCTAAGTCTCATGCGGCAAAACCATCCGCCATCTATAAGCGAGATAGCACGCGTCGAGCGGAAAAATCCGCCATTCATAAGCGAGATACACCCGAAAATTCCTCGAAGCCTGGCTGCCGCCCGAGTTTTGCGCACTGAAAACCGCTATCTGTGGCACTTCTCTTTTCCCGCCATACATTAGGGGGTATAAAACAGACCCTCTAACTCACGAGGCGTCAAACGATCTGCCACACATAGCGGTTTGAGATTCCAAAGATGAAAGAGTCTGCCACACATAGCGCATATGACATGTTTTTAGCGGTGTGTCACCGCAAACCAGCGCGAATCGGCACGAACCAGAATCAGCACGAAAAAAGCCTTGCGGACTGGCATGCAACACCAGTCCGCAAGGCTTTCGCCTCGCAGAACGCCGCTCGCTACTCAAGCTCCGCGCAATGTTCCATCTGATCGGCGACCTCCGGATTATCGGTCACCACAATAATCGCACGCTTACGATCTTCATCGCGCTTGGCCTTCTTCAGCAGCCCCAGCACCACGGCGGCGTCGTCACGGTTCAATCCAGCGGTCGGCTCGTCGGTAATAATCACCTCCGCCTCGCAGCTCAGCGCACGCGCGATTGCCACACGACGCTGGTCCAACGCACTCATCTTGCCCACCGGCAGACCGGAAGTCACTTCCTCGAATCCCACGCGCTTGAGCAGCTCGCGCGCAATCACCGGCTTGGGCTGCAGGAAATTGCGGTTCGACGCGTCCATGGCGTACAGCACGTTGCCTTCCGCGTCAAGGTCGCCGCGCACGGCGAACCGCTGCGGAATGAAACCGATGCGGTGTCCAAGCACGTCGACCGGTGTCGCGTCGGCGAGGTTCGTGCTTTTGTGCATCACGTTGCCGCTGGTCGTCCGCATCATGCCGACCATGGTGGCCACCAGCGCCTGATGCTGTTCGACATCTTCGGCATCCACCAGCACCGCGTGGGTCGCGCCGGCATGGAACGCCAGGGAAACGTCGTCGAGCACGTCACGTCCGGTTTTGCGGTTGTGCACCGTCACATGGTCGAGCGCGAATGTCGGGTTCGCCTTGAAGAAGAATGCGTCCTTCTTGCGATGATGTTTGATTTCGCGGTCGATTTGCGATGACACGCTGGTTGCGGAGTCCGCCTGTACGGTTTCGTGCTGGTCGAGCGACTGTTCGTCGTCGGTCGCGCCCAATGCGAGCGTTTCGTTCACGCGATTCGCGTTGTCGCTGGCAACGCTGTCTTCCGTGGCGATGCCTTCCGTATTTTTCGCGTTTTCTGCCGATTCGGTTGCGATGGAATCGCCTCCATCGTCATACACCACCGCGAAATCGACCGATTCGATCGACGTGGCCATATCGGTTTCGCCCGCCTCGATGTCCGCGTTTTCCGCGTTTTCAGCGGCAGCGTTGTTCAATGCTTCGGTTTCGTTGTCTTTCACGTCTTTCTCGCTCATGCGTTCACCTCCGTACGTTCCGTCGACTCGACTGTTTCCTCCGGCTCGTCTGCGTTCTTCGCTTCGGCAGATTCGTTCGAATCGTCAGAACGGCCTGCGAACAGCTGACCCAAATCGAAGAATCCCACGCGCATGAACGCGATGATGCCCAGAACCAGGCAGGCGCCCAGTCCGTACCAGATCATGTTCCACACGGATGCGGATGTGATGGCCACAGCCTGTCCACCGGCCCATGCGGTGCCAAGCGGCTTGGCCAGCAGCGCGCCGGCAATCAATCCGATTGCCCAGCCTGGAACGGTCATCATGAACGTTTCCAGCATGAATTGCCATCCCAAACGTCCCTTGGTGACGCCGGAAACCATCGCCATGCCGATTTCGTCACGGCGTCCACCGATCGCGGCCCACAGCACCAATGCCAGCAGCGCGAGCCCGCCGACGATCAGGGTCGCCAACAACGCCGTGCGCGCGGCCTTGGCGGCGGCGTCCAGCGGTGCGATGCGCTTCTTGTACGCATCAAGCGACGGCGATGAGATTGTGAACTTCGACGTGTCCAGCTTGGCCTTTGTCACCAGTCGCACGAACTTGTTGTATGTGGCCGGATCGGTCAGCGTGAAGATGATGTTGAGGTTCGGGATGGCCCAGCCCTTGGTGCCGGCCACATCCAGACCGCTTTGCGCGAAGTTGATGTACGACGTGTACACCACGTTCTCGCGGTTGTCTTTCGCGTATTTCGCGTCGGAACCGTATCCGGCCGGCGTCTCGCCGGTGTACTCGTAGATGCCGCGCACGGTGAATTTGTAGGTTTCGGAAGCCTTCGTCGGATTGCCGACGGTCACCTTGTCGCCCACTTTGAGATTGTTCTTCTTGGCCACTGCCTGAGAGACCAGCACGCCGTCGTTGGCCGTCTTGTAGTTCAGCTGCTTGCCCTTGACCACTTTGAACGTGCCGTAGTCGTTGATTTTCGCCGCATCGTTCGTGTAGAAGGCTTGCAACGTCAGGTTGCCGCCGGTCTTGTCCTCGCTCGTGTCGCTTTTCGCCGCGATCGCCTGCAGCGACTTGCTGGCGCGCACCGGCACCGACGTGGCGAGCGTGTATTCGAACGTCAAGTTGTTCTTCTGCACCGCTTCCGCGTACTTGGTGTACATGTCCCACGTCATGTAATTGGCGGTGTAATTGGAGTCCGCACCGTCGCGTTTCGCAGTGACTTTCGCGCTCGGCCGAATTACCGCCGAAGCTTTCTGCGATTGGTATGTTTCGTTATTCGCCTTGTCGTCGGCTCTCAGCACCGCCAGATCCACGGCGGCTGAGAACGACACCAGCAGTGCAAGCAAAGCCGTCAGCGCGGTACGCCATTTGACGCGACCGAGCGCAGCCCATGCGTTCTTGAGAACGAACATGCGGTACTTCTCCAGTTCTCTGTAGTTACGCGTCGACGCATGCCGACGCCAGCGTTGGCCGGGACGCACACAGTCAAGCAACGACAGCGAGTACGCTCACAGCGCAATGCGCCCCGTGCAATCATCCTGCCCATCCAACGTGATTGTTTTCTTGCGCAACACTGTTATACCTCTGTGTGGAGTCTGAATACTTCCTGAAAATCGAAGGTTGGATAAGCGGCGATTTTGTTCCTGCTCGCGCTCGTCTCCGCTCTACGTCCGCCTATTCTTCCCGCGTTCCGCGTCCGTCTTGCGCCCATCCCGCGCATGTTCCATCCGTTTTTAGATGCCTTTCCAGCTTTTGTTGCCGCACGGTCCAGTTTTGGATTACAAAATGCAGGTGCGATTGCGATTTGTGGCTTGCTTTCGCGGCTTCGGCTACGATGGATGGCGATGAAGCAGCACAGCACAGACAATACGATTCCCACAGCGGCCGACGACGCAGTTGATGAAGCCGACAGCGCAGTCGCCGCAAGCAAGACGACAGACGAAACGACGGCTAAAACGACGGACAAGATATCAAGCAAGACAACGAACGATACTTTGCCTTTGCCTTGCGATTCCGCCGTTCCCCGCTTATCCCGCATCGCACTGCCGGTCTGTTCCGCCATCGGCGTCGCGCTCGCCGCTGCGATCGTATGGGCCTGGTTTCCGCACGGTTCCGCCGCTTGGACGAACCCATTGCACGAAATCGACGCGCCCGCGCACTATTACTTCATCCGCAAGATCTGTCTCTTATACACATCTCCGAGCCCACGA
>ENA-OZFU01000029-OZFU01000029.1-human-gut-metagenome-genome-assembly--contig:-NODE-29-length-51605-cov-7.564500_pt1 | contig 51605 bp, 58 predicted proteins | sample MGYA00244650_ERZ653646 | MGnify/ENA primary metagenome ERZ653646 (study PRJEB26926, sample SAMN06164982) | human gut metagenome | biome: ENVO:00009003; feature: ENVO:2100002; material: ENVO:00002003...
GTACGCAAGAGCCGCTAGCGCTTCTCGGCCTCATAGCGGGCGGCCGCAGCGGCGGCGTCGGCCATGAGCTTGGCTGACTCGTGGCAGTGGCCGGTCCTGTGGGCGTCGCACGAGCCGCCCGTGGCGCAGTCGGCGCACTCGCCGGCCCTCTGCGACCGGACGATGGCGCGCACGCACAGCGCAAAGACGACGGCGACGGCCGCGACCACGATGACGTCGACGGGACTCATATGGATGCCTCCCCACGCGGCGAGATTCACGGCACCGCAGGATAGAAGTTAACTATAGTGAACTTGCAAGTATCGCAAGGTAAACTCTACTTGCAAGACTATACGAGCGGAGCCGGTCGCGCACAAGCGATGCGGCAAACAACAGGGAGGTTTCACATGAGCGACGACACCATGCAGCTCGTCAATTCCGACGTGGCGACCATCTGCACCGGGCTGGCGGCCTCGATGGGCGCCGTGCTCCTGACCGCTGGCGCCAAGGGCAAACGCTCGGCGCTGCCCCATTCGCGGGTGATGATCCACCAGCCGCTGGGCGGGGCGCAGGGACAGGCGTCGGACATCGAGATCACGGCGCGTGAGATCATGAAGACCAAGCGCGAGCTGTACGAAATACTCGCAGCGCATTCGGGCGTTTCGGTCAGGAAGATCGAGAAGGACGCCGACCGCGATTACTGGCTTTCGGCCCGCGAGGCGAAGGAGTACGGGCTGATCGACGAGGTTCTTTCAAAACGTGGGAAGTGATGGCGCAGAATAAGAACAACAATAACCATCGGGGCGGAACGGGCGGCGACAGCTGCTCGTTCTGCGGTGCCAAGCGCGGGGATGTGGAGATCATGTTCCAGGGCATGGACGGTGCCAATATCTGCAACAAATGTATCGAGAACGGCTATAAGATCATCGTCGAGAACGACGTGGCCTCGGAGCAGCGGCGTGCCGCCGCGGCGCCCCTCAAGATGGAGGAGCTGCTCAAGCCGGCGCAGATCAAGGAATTTCTCGACCAGTATGTCATCGGACAGGACGACGCCAAGCGCTACATGGCGGTGGCGGTCTACAACCACTACAAACGGCTGCTTTACGCCCCCAAGGACGACGACATCGAGCTCGACAAGTCGAACATCATCCTCGTGGGGCCCACCGGTACAGGCAAGACGCTCATGGCACGCACGATCGCCAGGTTGCTCAAGGTGCCCTTCACGATCGTCGATGCCACCGTGCTGACCGAGGCGGGCTATGTGGGCGAGGATGTCGAGAGCATCCTTTCGCGGCTGCTGCAGGTCGCCGACTACAACGTGGCGCAGGCCGAGCGGGGCATCGTTTTCATCGACGAGATCGACAAGATCGCGCGCAAGGGCGACAACCCCTCGATTACGCGCGACGTCTCGGGCGAGGGCGTGCAGCAGGCGCTGCTGAAGATACTCGAAGGGACGGTGGTGAACGTACCGCCCCAGGGCGGGCGCAAACACCCCGAGCAGAAGTTCATCCAGGTCGACACGCGCAATATCCTCTTCATCTGCGGGGGTGCGTTCGACGGCGTGGAGAAGAAGATTGCCCAGCGTCTGAACACCCGCGCCATGGGATACGGGCGCCTGAATGCCAACCGGATCGACCGCGGCAACCTGATGCAGTACATCACGCCGCAGGATCTCAAGTCCTTCGGGCTGATTCCCGAACTGGTGGGCCGTCTCCCGGTGCTGACCTACATGCAGCCGCTTTCGCGCGAGGCGCTGCGCTCGATCCTCACCGAGCCGAAGAATGCCATCGTCAAACAGTACAAGCGCCTGTTCGAGCTGGACGGCGTGAAGCTCTCGTTCGACGAGGCGGTGCTGGACTACATCGTCGACAAGGCCGTCGAATTCAAGCTCGGCGCCCGCGGCCTGCGCTCGATCTGCGAGGCGATCATGATGGATACGATGTTCGACATTCCCTCGACGGATGTGCGGAAATTTACCGTTACTTTGCCTTATGCAAAGAAAAAGATAGAAAAAGCAAATATTTTGGAGTTAAAACAGGTTGGATAATATCTTTTTTATTACTTTTGCAGCGAGAACCCTAAGACAAAACCATAAAACCACAGACTGATATGTCATCTACCAATTCCAAACTGACCCGTGTGGCCGACAATATCCGTATCCTTTCGGCCGCCATGGTCGAGAAAGCCAAATCGGGGCATCCCGGCGGCGCCATGGGCGGTGCCGACTTCGTGACGGTGCTCTATACCGAGTTCCTGCGTTACGACCCCGATAACATGGCTTACCCCTACCGTGACCGTTTCTTCCTCGATCCGGGGCATATGTCGCCGATGCTCTACTCGGTGCTGTCGCTGGCGGGATACTATACGACCGAAGACCTGCAATCGCTGCGCCAGTGGGGCAGCGTGACGCCCGGCCACCCCGAGGTGGACGTGATGCGCGGTGTGGAGAATACCTCGGGCCCGCTCGGGCAGGGACATGCCATGGCGCTGGGCGCCGCCATCGCGGAGCGGTTCATGGCGGCCCGCTTCGGCGAGTGGATGGCGCACAAGACCTATGCCTACATCTCCGACGGCGCCGTCGAAGAGGAGATCTCGCAGGGCGTGGGACGCATCGCAGGGCATCTGGGGTTGAGCAACTTCATCATGTACTACGATTCGAACAACATCCAGCTCTCGACCAAGGTCGATGAGGTGGACACCGAGAACGTGGCCATGAAATACGAAGCCTGGGGCTGGAACGTACTGTCGGTCGATGGGCACAATATCAATGAAATCCGCGAGGCGCTCGTGGCGGCCAATTCCGAAACGGAACGCCCGACGCTCATCATCGGCCATACGATCATGGGCAAGGGTGCCCGCACTACCGACGGCGGGAGTTTCGAGGACAAGGTATCGACCCACGGGCAGCCGCTTACGGCGGCAGGCGCCGATTTCGCCGCCACGGTGAAAAACCTCGGGGGCGATCCTGAAAACCCGTTCGCCGTGTTCGAAGAGAGCCGCGAGGCCTTTGCAGAGCGCCGCGAAGCGCTCCGTGCATGGGCTGCCCGCCAGGCCGGGGTCGAGAAGACGTGGCGCGGCGAGCACGGCGAGCTGGCCCGCAAGCTCGACATGTTCCTCTCGGGGCACCTGCCCGAGATCGACTACAAGTCCATCGAGGTAAAGGCAGGCGTTGCGACGCGTGCGGCGTCGGCCACGGTGTTGGGCGTCTTTGCCGAGAAGATCGAAAATATGATCGTGGCTTCGGCCGACCTCTCCAATTCGGACAAGACCGACGGTTTCCTCAAGAAGACCAAGGCTTTCACGAAGGGCGATTTCAGCGGCAAGTTCTTCCAGGCGGGCGTCTCGGAGCTGACGATGGCCTGCGTGGCGAACGGCATGGCGCTGCACGGGGGCGTGATCCCGGCCTGCGGCACCTTCTTTGTTTTTTCGGACTACATGAAACCCGCCGTGCGCCTTTCCGCGCTGATGCGCCTGCACGTGATCTATGTCTGGACACACGACTCGTTCCGCGTGGGCGAGGATGGCCCGACGCACCAGCCCGTCGAACATGAAGCCCAGATACGCCTGATGGAGCACCTGAAGAACCATCACGACGAGCGTTCGATGCTTGTGCTGCGTCCAGCCGACGGCGACGAGACGGTCATGGCCTGGAAGCTGGCCGTCGAGGAGCATCGCCCCGTGGCGCTCGTGCTCTCGCGCCAGAACATCAAGACGCTGCCGGCATTGGGTACGAGCCGCCGCGAAGAGGCCGCGCAGGTTTCGAAGGGCGGTTACGTGGTGATGGATTCGGCTAAACCCGAGGTCGTCATGGTGGCTACCGGCTCGGAGGTCGCTACGCTTGTCGAAGGGGCCGAATTGCTTGCTGCCGAAGGTATTTCGGTGCGCGTGGTGAATGTCCCGAGCGAGGGCCTGTTCCGTGACCAGCCCAAATCCTATCAGGAGGGCATCCTGCCTGCCGGCGTCGTCCGCTACGGCCTGACATCGGGACTTCCGGTGAACCTGATGGGTCTTGTGGGCGAGAAGGGCATGATCCACGGCCTCGACCACTTCGGCTGGTCGGCTCCCTACACGGTGCTCGACGAGAAGTTCGGCTATAACGGTGCCACGGTGGCGGCCGAGGTCAAGAAATTGCTCGGCAGATAATCGTCCGGGTTCCCTGCGCCGTAGAATGCGGGGAGCCGGATAAATACGTAATGAACAAGGCCCCGAAATCATATTCGGGGCCTTGTTTGCAAGGCCTTGCCATGTCCGGATACCGTGGGCCGGAACCTCCCGCAGCAGGAATTGCACCTGCCGTTCCGTAAAAACGCTCCCCGGATTCAGCAAGGATCCGGGGAGCATTATATATATAATTAGGTGCCGCTGTATTACTGCATGTAGAGCGTGATCCGGTCGTAGTATTGCCCGTCGATGAAAAGTTCGCCTGTCAGCCTGCCCCGGCGGATGTATACGTTGCGCAGTTCGCGCGGGTAATCGGCCCGCCCGTAGCTGATGTAGATTTTGTCGTCGTAGGCGTCCCACTGGATGTTGAGCGTGTCGAGGTAACGCCCCGTGTCGGCGTAGCGGAGCTCGTCGGTACCGAAGCCGTCCGCCCCGAAATAGACATAGCTGTCCAGAGGGATGCGTCCGTCCTGGTAGAATCCCAGGTCGCCCGCCCAGACTCTCCCCGAGAGCGTGTCGTACAGGTCGTCGTCATCGTTGTCGCAGCCCGTGAAGGCCACGGCGGCGAACAGGAGCAGTGCGGCGAGGAAAAATCTTTTCATATACGGTGTGTTAAGAATTGTCGGATGCAAAGGTATGTTTTTTTTGCATATTGTGAAAATCCTGCGTATCTTTGCAGTCCCGCCTGTCAAGCGGGGAGATGTGGAAAGATTTGACTGATTGCAACCACAATAAAAAATCGCTAAAACAGCTTATTTTTTATTCCAACAGCCAATTTTTCCCATTTTATACGTTTTTATTTATTTACCGGGTAATTGCATGCCCACGTCAGCCGTTTGTCGGTACCGGTTATTTTGTGTGGTATCGCCAAGTCCCCTCCGGGGAGGGGATTCAGGGAGCGTAGCCTTTTCAGCACGGCTGTAAGCCGTGGGTGCGGCCGCTCCGGGCTATCGGCCGGGGGAAGTATGCGATACCATAAAACAATGTATACAATGGGCTTTTTGTTTACATCGGAATCGGTGTCCGAGGGGCACCCCGATAAAGTTTCAGACCAGATTTCCGACGCCATCCTCGACGAATTCCTGCGCCGCGATGCCAATTCGAAGGTCGCCTGCGAAACGCTGTGCACCACCGGGCTGGTGGTCGTGGCGGGTGAAGTGCGTTCGGATGCCTATGTCGACGTGCAGGGCGTGGCGCGCCGCGTCATCAACCGCATCGGATATACGAAGAGCGAGTACCAGTTCGACTGCAATTCGTGCGGTATCCTGTCGGCCATCCACGAGCAGTCGTCCGACATCAACCAGGGCGTCGTGCGTGCCGCCGAGGAAGACCAGGGCGCCGGCGACCAGGGCATCATGTTCGGCTATGCCTGCAACGAAACCCGCGAGATGATGCCTGCGACGCTGATCCTCTCGCACGTCATCCTCAAGGAGCTGGCCGTCATCCGCCGTGAAGGCGAGGCGATGACCTACCTGCGTCCCGATTCCAAGTCGCAGGTGACGATCGAGTATGACGAACAGACGAACAAACCGCTGCGTGTGCATACCATCGTGGTGTCGACGCAGCACGACGAGTTCATCCTGCCCGGCAACGGCCTCACGGAGAAAGAGGCCGAGGAGCGGATGCAGGAGCGCATCCGCGAGGATGTGCGCACGATCCTCATCCCGCGCGTCAAGGCGCGCCTGGAGCGTGCCGGCGACAAGCTGGCCGGTCTGATCGGCGACGACTACATCCTGCACGTCAACCCCACGGGCAAGTTCGTGATCGGCGGCCCCCACGGCGACACCGGCCTCACGGGGCGCAAGATCATCGTCGATACCTACGGTGGCCGCGGCGCACACGGCGGCGGGGCATTTTCGGGCAAGGACTCGTCGAAGGTAGACCGCTCGGCGGCCTATGCCGCCCGGCACATCGCCAAGAACCTGGTGGCGGCAGGCGTCGCCGACGAAGTGCTCGTCGAGTTATCCTATGCCATCGGCATCGCCCAGCCGCTGTCGATCTACGTAGACACCTATCGTTCGCCCCGCCCCGCGGCGCTGGAGGGGATGACCGACGGCGAAATCGCCCGCCGCATCGGCAGGCTTTTCGACCTGCGCCCCGCCGCGATCGTGAAACGCTTCGGGCTGAAGAACCCGATCTTCGAGGCTACGGCTTCCTACGGGCATTTCGGCAACCGTCCTTATAAGCAGGTCGAGAAGGTCTGGGAGAACGGCCGCGAAGTGGAACGCGAGATCGAGTATTTCGGATGGGAGAAGCTCGACGCGGTGGATTGCATCCGTAAAGAGTTCGGGCTGTAACGCTCCGGGACACGGCAGATCGGGACATTCGGCGCGGATGTCCCGATTTTTGCCTATATCCGCATACTAACCGGACGTTTTAGTTCGTTTGTCCTACGAAATAAAAAATTAATAGCCTATGGCGGAAGTTGCCTCTGATTAATTTATTGAACCAATTAGTGATTATGAAAAAGGCATTTTTAATTTTAGGAGTAGTTGCCGTGTCGGCCGCAGCAGGCGGATTTACGGCTTGGAAAGTTGCCGCGCCCCGCGAGGGTTCGGTGCAATATATCGAGCGTGAGGTGGAACGTACGCCCGCGCTGGGAACACATTTTACGTCATACCAGGCCGAGCAGTACCCCGACCTGACGTACGCCGCCGAGAACGCGGTGAAAGCCGTCGTCAACATCGAGGCCGTGCAGCAGGTGGAGATGCCCCGGCGCCGGGGTTACGACCCGTTCCTGGAGTTCTTCGGTATCCCGCAGGGGTATGACGAAGGGCCGCAGTTCCGCGAGCAGCGTGCCGGCGGTTCGGGTGTCATCATCTCCGAGGACGGCTATGTCGTCACCAACAACCACGTCGTGGACGGGGCCTCGAAGCTCAAAGTGAAGCTCAACGACGGCCGCACGTTCGAGGCCAAGCTCATCGGCAAGGACTCGGCGACCGACCTTGCGCTGCTGAAAATCGAGGCCGCCGACCTGCCGACCGTGCCGTTCGGTTCGTCGGACGCACTGCGCCTGGGCGAGTGGGTGCTGGCGATCGGTTCGCCTTTCGACCTGCAATCGACCATCACGGCCGGCATCGTGAGCGCCAAGGCGCGTAACCTGGGCGTGATTCCCAACGATTTCAGCATCGAGGCTTTCATCCAGACCGATGCCGCGGTGAACCCGGGCAATTCGGGCGGTGCGCTGGTCAATACGCACGGCGAACTGGTGGGTATCAACACGCTGATCAAATCGCAGACGGGCAGCTACGTGGGTTATTCGTTCGCCATCCCCGAGTCGATCGTCCGCAAGGTGGTCGTCGACCTGAAGGAGTACGGCATCGTGCAGCGTGCGCTGCTGGGAATCCGCTATGGCATCGTCGACCAGGACTTCATCGACAACATGGGTGAGGAGACCGGCATCAAGGAACTGGGCGGCGCCTATGTCAGCAGCGTCGTCGAAGGCGGTTCGGCTTCGGAGGCCGGTATCCGCAAGGGCGACGTCATCCTGGACATCGACGGCGTGAAGATCAACGACAATGCGACGCTCTCCGAGCAGATCGGTCGCCGCCGACCCAACGATAAGGTTAAATTATCGGTAAAAAGAGACGGCAAGGTGAAACAAATTGACGTTACATTGCGTAATAAAGCAGGTAAAACGGAATTAATTACCAAAGAAGACGTCGATATGGTCGAGGTTCTCGGAGGTAAGTTCGCCGATGCGGGCGCCAAACTCTGCCGTGAGCTCGATATCAAGGGCGGCGTGCAGGTGGTCGGCATCAAGGCCGACGGAATTCTGGCCCGCGCCCGCGTTAAGCAGGGATTTGTGATTACCCACATCAACGACCGTCCGGTCTACTCGCTCTCCGACATGGAGCGCATGACCGACAAGGTGCGTTCGATCGACGGTATCTATCCCAACGGCCGTGCTGCAAGCTACGTGCTTGTGGAATAGCAGGACGACCCGGGCGGGTTTTGTTTGAGAAGCTAATTTTTTAGGAAGTTAAATAAGAACATGCGTCAATTAAAGATTACAAAGTCCATCACCAACCGCGAGAGCGCTTCGCTGGACAAGTACTTGCAGGAGATCGGCAAGGAGGAGCTCATCACGGTCGAAGAGGAGGTGGAACTCGCCCAACGAATCAAGAAGGGAGACCAGGAAGCCCTGGAGAAACTGACCAAAGCCAATCTGCGCTTCGTGGTCTCCGTAGCCAAGCAATACCAGAACCAGGGACTGAGCCTTCCCGACCTGATCAACGAAGGTAACCTGGGCCTTATCAAGGCTGCCGAGAAGTTCGACGAAACCCGCGGCTTCAAGTTCATCTCGTATGCCGTATGGTGGATTCGCCAGTCGATCCTTCAGGCTTTGGCCGAGCAGTCGCGCATCGTGCGCCTGCCGCTCAACCAGGTGGGGTCGCTCAACAAGATCAACAAGGCATTCGCCCGCTTCGAGCAGGAGCATGAGCGCACCCCGTCGCCCGAGGAACTGGCCACGGAGTTGGAACTCCCCAAGGAGAAGGTCACCGACACGCTGCGTGTCGCCGGCCGCCACGTCTCGGTCGATGCCCCGTTCGCCGACGGCGAGGACAACTCGCTGCTCGACGTGCTGGTGAACCCCGATTCGCCCAATGCCGACAGGGGGCTGATCAACGAGTCGCTTTCGACCGAGGTCGACCGTGCGCTCGAGACCCTTACGGAACGTGAACGCGACATCATCAAGTATTTCTTCGGTATCGGGACGTCGGAGATGACCCTCGAGGAGATCGGCGAGAAATTCGACCTGACGCGCGAACGCGTGCGCCAGATCAAGGAGAAGGCGATCCGCCGCCTGCGCCACTCGTCGCGGTCGAAACTGCTGAAATCCTATCTTGGGTAAACGGTATTGTCGTCGTAAAATCCCGGACTAAATCAGAAGTTCCGGGGATAAAAAACAGAGGTATAAAAAAGTGTAAAGCAAAAGATAATCAAATAATTATACACTTTTCTTCAGTACCTTTGTTTTAGAAAAAAAGTAGAATAAGGTAATGTTAAACGAGGTTTCGGTTTCCAAATCGTTACCTCGTTTCTTTTGCTCTATTATTCATAGAAACGTGATTTTCAGTTTCTTGCATCTCTATTCATCTTGACATACGACTCTGCTGAAATTATTTTTGCAACCCTAAAAAGCAGAGTTTATGCGTAGCACGTTCAAGGTTCTGTTCTACCTTAAAAGGAACAAAGACAAAGATCAGAAAGTCGTCCCTGTCATGGGTCGCATCACGGTCAACGGCAGCATCGCGCAGTTCAGCGCGAAGCTCTCCGTCCCGGAAACGCTTTGGGAGGTCAGCGGCGGCCGCGCCAAAGGCCGTAGTCTCGAAGCGGATCGCATCAACCGTCATCTGGACAACATCCGCACCCAGATCGGCAAGCACTATCAGGATATCTGCGACCGGGAGTCATACGTTACGGCCGAAAAGGTCAAGAATGCCTATCTCGGCTTCGGAGAGAAATACCGGCTGCTTCTCGAAGCGTTCGAGAAATTCACCGGCGACCTCAAGAAACGTGTCGGCATCGACCGCTGCCACGGTACATGGAACCGCTACTATAAATCCATCGACCATCTGCGGACTTTCATGCGTAAGGAGTATAACGTGAGCGATATGCCGTTGGCGGAGTTGGAACAGTCGTTCATCGAGCAATACCACGTCTACCTTAAATCCGATCTGGGGCTCAAGCCTACGACCGTCAGCGGTTATCTCAAATGCCTGAAATACGTTGTCAAAATCGCGTTCAACAACGGCTGGATGCCTCGCAACCCCTTTTCCCTCTATCAATATACGGCTCCGAATCCGGAACGTAGTTTTTTAACGGAAGATGAACTCCGGCGTATGATGACTACCGAGCTGCGGTATAAGCGTCAGGACTATAACCGCGATATGTTCCTGTTCTCCTGCTTCACGGGCATCTGCTATGCGGATATGGCCTCGCTGACCTATGACCGGATCGAGCAGGATGCGCAGGGCGAGTGGTGGATCAGCGGGAACCGCCAGAAGACCGAAACCAGATACGTTGTCAAACTTCTGCCGTATGCGTTGTTCATCCTGAACAAGTACCGGGGTCTGACCGGCGACGGACGTGTTTTTGCCATGTCTACACTCGATTCGATCGACGACAGCCTGAAAAACATCGCCCGGGAGTGCGGCATCGACAAACAACTCTCGTTCCACCTTGCCCGGCACACGTACGCCACGACGATCTGCCTGTCGAACGGCGTGAGTCTGGAGACGCTTTCGAAGATGCTGGGACATAAAAATATCACCACCACTCAAATCTATGCGAAAGTCACCCCGCCGATGATCGACCGTGAGGTTACCATGCTCCGGGAGAAACTGGCAACGAAATTCTCCGTGTAGACACTTTGCGATAAAGTATATAAATATATTATGTATTTACATACTTGTATAAACTCATCATTCGGTCATTGCATCTTTGCGGCGAAAACCTACTGCAACCCGATTATGGAACGACTCGATGAGATTTTGGAAATCGTCCGAGAGATCCGCGAAGATATCGCCTATATGAAACGTCACCGGAATATGCTTTGCGGTACGCCGATCCTTGAAGTGAGCGAGGTCTGCGACCTGCTGAAGATCAGCGACCGTCAGTTGCGCCGTTACTGCGTCAGCGGTCAGCTCACCGGGTTCCACTTCGGGCGCCGTCTTATGTTCTCCGCTGCCGAGATAAACCGTTTTGTCGAGCGGATCGACACGGAGTGCCGGCAGCGAAAAGAACTTAAAAACCGGATCAGGAACCTTTAATTCATAACCCTATGCCTGACAAGTATTATTTGGTGGAGTCCGGAGCTTTGGAGAAACTGCTCCGCACGCATTTCATGCTGACACAATCCACACTGCTTTTCGAACACCTGTTGAGCCACAGCGACCGCCCGATGTTCCTCTCGGCCCGCAAGGTCTGCGAGGTGCTGGGTCTGGACCGTCACCAGCTCGAACAATGCCGCAAAAAGCGGATGATCCGCGCCCGTACCGTCAACGGACAGATGCTGTACGATGCCTACGAGTTGCTTGCGCTTACTGAACTTTTCTACCGCCGGAAGCTGCGGAAGACCCTCTCCCGGATACCGCAGTTCGAGGTGCGCTGATCCGTTCGTGCTGAAAGGGACTGACTGCATCCGCAGCAGTCTCTTTTTGTTTTGAGACAGCGCGAATAATAATTAAAAATCCCTTTGTGAACGCCGGCCTCGGGGCAAGATAGCGCCGGACACGTTCCGGCGTCAAATTTTTGCGGCACGATCTCCACCCTTCGGGTCGTATCGCCCCTCAAAAATTTGCCTTGTCCGTGCCGTCGCTGATAATCCCGCCCCGAAGCCGGCTTCTCACTTTCATAGCGGGGATCTGCCGGCCGTATGTCAAATCAAAATCCATTTCGAAGATGAAACATCAAAAATTCGAGATTGCGGTGGCGGGTTACGACTACCGCTTCAAGACCTACGCCCGGGACGGCGTGGAGGCATCGGTAAAGGTGAAATGTTTTCTCGGAAAGCCCGATGCCGAGTGTACGATCCTTGTGCCTGCGTTGAACGATTACCTGCGGGAAACGGAATCCTGCCGCAGGCAGGTTGCTCAGCGATGAGAAAGTGGATCGATCAGTCGACCTTCGACGAGCTGCTGCTCGCCAATGCCGAGGATAACATAGAGCGGGCTATTCGAAGCGCATCGGCCGTATTGGAAACAGTGCAGGAGTTCGTTCCGGAGGCAGCCTTGTTCTACCGTGTTACACATGCCGTGGACAGCCTGAAAAACTATTTCGAGGAAGCTTGCACCGGTTTCCGAAGAAACGACATCCTGTTTCTCGTCCGCCAATATTTCTATCCAAAACCCTATTACGACCTCCGATTCGATTGGTCGTTCTTCCGATATGCGGACAACTACTCCTACGGCAAGGCTTTCGACAAACAAACCGCTCCGAACCGTATCGGGGTCTTCACCAAAAAGAAGATCGACGACTGGGTGGAATACCTCACGCAGGGTTTCCGGAATCTCGAACGGATCGATGCGGAGAACGAACGCAAAATAATCGGGTACCGCAACCGGTTGGAGGCTCTGTCCGATGTGGTTTGGGTTCATGACAAAAGTCACGGCCAGATCATTCGTAACGGCCTGACCTATACTTTCGATATCCGGCAGACGGATTACAGCGAAAAGATCTCTTTGGACTATCGGAGCCGCACGCTCGACGATTTCCTTGCACTCTCCGACAATAAATTCACACCTAAACCTTAAACGACTATGGAACGAAACATTATTATCGAAAATATCTGCACTGCGTGCCGCTGCGGCGAACGTCGCGCCGAGGAATATTTGGCCGCGGAACTTCGCAACCTGCGGGAACTGCGGGATGCCGGGGCTCTGTGCTACGGCGATCTTGAAACGGCCTGTTCTGGGCTGGGACTGGACTTCGATTATACGGACTATTTCTGTCAGGCCTTGTCACTGAACTAACTCCGATTTACGATGAACAATCTTTGTTTCAACCGTTTCACACTGCGGACGGACGATGCGAAAACCCGCCGTAAAATCCTTCGCTGGCTGGCGCTCAATTACCGCTTGTACGAATACCTCCCCTCGGAGGCAGAGATCCGCGGACGGTTCATCTCGCGCAAACCCTTTCCCGCCGAAGCGCTCCGGCGCCAGATCGGGAAACTGCGCGGCGACAGGACTCTGTTCCTGCGGATTGTCTCTACGGACTTATACTCGCTCTATGTGGAAGGTAATGTCTATCTGCTCGGGGCGTGGTACCGAATCTTTCTTTAATAACCTGCCGCCTGCTCCGCAACGAGCGGGCGGCGTCATTTCCATATCATGGCATACGAATCATCCATTCCTTTCGCGGATATCAGGGATTTCCGCGAGGCCGAGATCAACGGCATCTCTGCTCTTTTCACTATGTGTCGCCTCGATTCCGAAACCCTTCCCGCCGATTTTCATTCGTGCGAGGTCATGGGCGGTCGGGGCAGCGATTTCCAGTGGCTCGTTCCGCTGGCTTTGGCAAACTTCACCGGAACGTTCGTCTCCCGGCAGCCCCTGCTCCGGGAAGGACAGGCGTACGCTGAAATACGCCGGTACGGCATCTATGACGCGACGACAGTCGACGAATGGTCTGAAAACAACAACGATAACTCTTAAACACTATGCGACGAAAATTCAAACTGAAGGTCAGCTATACCTTCAACGGCTGTTTTACCCTGCGTGCGGCTTCCGGCAAGGAGGCCGCACGTCTTGTTTCCGAACAATGCGGAACGGTTCTGAGTGCGATTCAAACGACTCTCGGCGAAGAATCCGAGGTAGACTGGCATTTCGACAAACATCCCCGGCTTGCAATCCGGGAAGTAATCGCTCTTCCGGAGACCCTTGACGGGGAGAAGCTGCCGCGCGTGGGAGTCTTCCATCCCGGGCAGCGGGTCTTCTGGCGTGATCCCGACTATGAAATGTCCGGTTGTTGTGTCGTCTGTTCGGGTAATGACGATAAGGAGACACCCTCCGACAAGGATCTTATCCTGATCTGCTGCTCAGACTCGGAAACTGAAGTCTATCCATGCGAACTACGTCCCATATCCGATAATCATTAAAGACACCTTCAAATGAACATGCAGGAATCCGATTTCCGGAGTGCGCTGGAAATCATCACCCGGAACAACCGAATCACGGTGTCGTTCAACACACCGATCGCCGATAACTACTCCCACGTCTATCCGCTTCTTATCCACGAGCAATGCTTCGGTACTGAAACAGCTCCATGAGGCGGGCTTCTCGATGAGCATGACGAAAAAAGGACTGGAAGTGTCGAAGTATTAACCTCAAATAATCGCGCAATGAAACGCTATGTATTTTATCGAAATCAAAAAATTACTGTCATAGAATGCCGGTATTTCAGTATTGAAGCCGAGAATCTCGAAACGGCAGTCCAGAAGATCAAGGATCTATGTGCTGACGGTCAACTCGATGAACTGTCAAATGATCCGACCTATCAGGAAGATGCTGCTTATCAGATTCCCGGAACGGAATATCCACTGGATATAGAAAACAATAATGGAGATCCTACGGTTATGATTTACTCGGCCGCAGACGGAAACTGCATCACGGACAACCTTCCGAAGAGAAGTATCAAATGCTTGTCGATGCCTGCGAGGCGTGGTGGAACAGACAATTCGCAGAGGAGCAAATCCGAATCCGGAAAGAGTCTGCCCAATGAATACCCGGAACAAACCCGATCTGCATTGCGGACCCCGACCTGATGTCCGCAGAAATACAATAACTCAAACCAAGAACATTTTAATGAACGAAACCATGAATTTACACGAATATTACCGTAACCATAAGGGCGCGATCAACGCGTCGATTATGGATATTGCCTGCGATCTGGCCGTCGGACGGCTGCTGAACGCACACGGTGCACCTTTCGAAACATTCGTCGAAGCCGATGACCCCGACGATTCCGACGGCGGAACCCATTACAAGGAGGAATATCAAAAGGAATACGATACGTATTACGATAAGGAGTACGCCCGTGTCGCAAAGCTGATGAAATTCGACTATTGCCAAGACGACGGAGTCGCGGCTTCGCCCGAAGATACGAACACCTAAACCATATACTTATATGATCGATATTCCTTTGTCCCTGCGCGTTCCGCCGCAGGGACGCTATAACCGCGGTATCTACACCTGTTATGAATGTGGTTTCGAACCGCCGCACTACAACGTAGTGCCCTGTATGCTGGGTCTTGCCGAAACTCTTGCCGGCACGATGGTCGTCTGGGAATGTCCCCGGTGCGGGCAAAAATGGATGTTCCACTACCGGGCGCAGAATGCCCGTGAAGCCCACGATTACGCCGCCCAGCTCCTCGCTTACCGCCGCGGCGATCCCGATTGGATTGTGGTGCCGCGGCAGAAAAAAGAGTAACCCTAAAACCTGATCCAATGAAAATCTTTGAAAGAATCACAAAACGCTATGCGCTTCAGAATTACTATCTGCGGCGCAATTTCCACTGGCCGGATACGCTGCCGGAGATTCTCGATTATTGGCAGCAGCACAATGACCTGCCATTCCTCTACGGCGTCGATAACTGGCCCTATGACGTAATGTGCGAAAGGCAGCGCCGCAAGGGCGTCTATGCTTCGCAATACCTGACACCCGACCGCACGGCCTGCCAGATGGCGGCACTGGCCGTGCGATATTTCGACAATGACAGCCGTGTCGTGGGCGCCTGCTGCGGCACGGGGCAACTTACGCGCGCCCTGCTCCTCGAGGGCGTGCATCCGTCGGCGCTCCTCGGCTTCGATGCCGATGCGGAGCTGGTTGATCTATACGAACGCCTCTATCCCGAAACTGCTGCGCTGCGGATGCAATTTCATGAGATCGACTTCCGCTGCGAGAACGTCATTGCCAATCCGCCGTTCGAGATTGTGGAGTGTGTCTACTTCCTGCAATGGCTCTCCCGCACGCAACGCTCGGGCGATCGTGCCGTGCTGCTTCTGCCGTACGGCTTTATCGACAAGCAGCGTCCCAAAGCCGTACAGGAGACGATGCGGCACTTTATCATCCACCACCGGACACCCATGCAGGAGCCGTTCGCACGCACTGCCTGCCGTGCGGAGATCGTCGTAGTGGAACGGGCGTAGTGCATTCCGACACGGGGAGAACCCCGCGTCAATGTTAAAATTTTATGTCATGAAACGAACTGAAGTGGTAAACATTCGTTATGCAGCATGCGATGTTTACATCGGCCGTGCCGGCCGTGGTGAAGACGGTTATTTCAGGAATCCTTTTCGGCTGCTGCCAGGCATGAGCCGCGGTGCTGCTTTGGACCGCTACCGCAGTTATTTTTACGGACGCCTGCGTACCGATCCTGAGTTTCGTCAGCGTATCCATGCTTTGAAAGGCAAACGCTTGGGATGCTTCTGTAAGCCTTATCCATGTCATAGGGATATTATCAAAGAATATCTCAATACCTTGGACGATGAATAAAGGTCGTATGCCCGGCGGCATTGCTATTCCGGGATTTTTTCCGTAATTTTACTGGGTATTCAGTATCGTCCGTTTTATGAACGAACACCCGGCAACTCTTCTGCGCTGTGTCGTGGAACGTATCACCTATCAGAATCCCGAGAACGGATACTCGGTGCTGAAGGTCAAGGTGAAGGGCTATAACGACCTTGTCACGCTCGTGGGTAACCTGCTGGAGGTTCCCGTGGGCAGCGTCCTTCTGTGCCGCGGCGAATGGAAGGTGGACAAACGCTACGGCAGCCAGTTCGTCGCCGCGACATGGGAGGAGACGATGCCCGCCACGGTGTACGGGATCGAAAAATACCTCGGCAGCGGATTGGTCAAGGGCATCGGCCCCCGGTTCGCCCGGGCTATCGTCCAGCGATTCGGAACGGAGACCATCGACATCATCGAGACGGAGATCGAACGGCTTTACGAAGTTCCGAACATCGGACGTAAGCGTGTAGCGAAGATCCGCGAGAGTTGGGAGAAGCAGAAAGACATCAAAAATGTCATGCTTTTTCTGCAGGGCTACGGCGTGAGCACGGCCTATGCGGCCAAAATCTACCGGGAATACGGCAAGGAGAGTATTGACAAGGTGCGGGAGAATCCCTACCGCCTTGCCGACGATATCTGGGGCATCGGCTTCAAGACCGCCGACGGCATCGCCGCAAAGATGGGCTATGGGAAGGAAGATCCGCGACGGTGCCGGAGCGGTATCCTCTATACGTTGGGACAACTCTCGGACGAAGGACATGTCTACGCCGGGGAGGAACAGCTGGTAAAGACTGCGGGGCAGCTTCTTGAAGCGGGCGAAACGGCTATCCGTGATACCCTCGCCGGGATGCTTCAGGCCGAAGACCTTATTCTCGACAAGGACGCCATTTACCTTCCTCCGTTCTACCATGCCGAGTGCGGCACGTCGCGTCGCCTGAGAGATTTGGCCCAGAGTACGGGCCGTTCGTTGTTCGACGGGCTTTTCGATCCGTCGTCCCTCACCGCGGAAACCGGCATCGAATACGACGAGGTTCAGCTTGCGGCTATCCGGCAGGCCGTCACGTCCAAAGTCATGGTGTTGACCGGCGGCCCCGGTACGGGTAAGACGACTACGACGCAGGGAATTATCGCGGCCTTGAAAAAAGCCGGCCTGCGCGTGCTGCTGGCGGCACCGACGGGACGTGCTGCCAAGCGTATGAGCGAGGCGACGGGCATGGAGGCCAAGACCATCCACCGGCTGTTGGAGTACAACCCGCAGGACGGCTACAAGCGCAACGACGAGAACCCGCTGGAAGGCGACGCGCTGATCGTGGACGAGTGTTCTATGATCGACATCCTTTTGATGAATAACCTGCTGAAAGCCGTTCCCGTGGGGATGCGGCTGGTGTTCGTCGGCGACATCGACCAGCTGCCGAGCGTCGGGGCGGGAAACGTCCTGCGCGACATCATCGACTCGCAGCGTATCCCCGTCGTGCGGCTCGTGCGCATCTTCCGGCAGGCGCAGAAGAGCCGTATCGTGATGAACGCCCACACCATCAACCAGGGACGCTTCCCCGATACGAGCAACGGCCGCGACACCGACTTTTTCTTCATGCGGGAGGACGACCCCGAACGGGCCGCCGAAACCATCGTCCGGCTGGTGAAGGAGCGCCTGCCCCGCGCCTACCGGGAAAGTCCGGACCGTATTCAAGTACTTACGCCGATGCAGCGGGGCGTCGTGGGCGCTGCGAACCTGAACCTGCTGTTGCAGCAGGCACTGAATCCTTCGGGCCCGAGCCTCAATCGCGGCGGCTATACCTATCGTCAGGGCGATCGTGTGATGCAGCAGCGCAACAACTACGACAAGGATGTGTTCAACGGCGATCTGGGTTATATCCGGGAGGTGGATACGGAGGAGAGGACGTTGAAAGTCGATTTCGACGGCAAATGGGCCGAGTACGATGTCACGGAGCTCGACGAACTGACGCTGGCCTACGCCACGACGATCCATAAGGCGCAGGGGTCGGAATACCCGATCGTGGTCATGCCGGTACTGATGACCCACTTCGTGATGCTCCAGCGCAACCTGATCTATACGGGTATTACGCGCGCCAAAAAGATCTGCGTGCTGATCGGCGCAATGAAAGCCTTGGCCTATGCCGTCCGCGATATGTCCGTGCTGAAACGCAATACGAGCCTTCGGGAGCGGTTGAATCCCTCCCTGACGACCGACGGGAAACTCCGGGGCTGAATCTTCGACAGGGCTGCCGTCATTTCCTCCGCCGGTAAGGTCGAAACCGCCGGGACAAAAAAGGGTGTCCTTCGAAAGAACACCCTGCGTCATGCGATGAAAACGAGCTATTTGGCAGCTGCCGCAAGCGACGTTTTCCGGAATTCCTTGAGTTTCTTCTCAAGCTCCAGCGACACCTTACGGGCGCGCAGTCCCGCAGCTTTGTTGTTTTTTCCCGCCTGAAGCTCTGCGTCGGTCTTGAATGCCGCATACAGCTCGTCGATAGTCTTTACCAGTTCATTCATGGTCGTATGGAATTTAGTAGTTTAACACGATCCAAAAATAGATATTTTTTCACAAAAACAGCTTTGTGATGCTATTTTTTTCGGCCGGTTCCCTCGGTGCACGGCATTCCATTCCCGAAAGAATTTTTCTGCGAGGCTCCTTCGGGTTCTGCATGCCGGGTTCATATGCGGTATATGTCCGTGCTGCCGGCTTACAACTCCAGATTCCACTGCCGTCTGTGCTCCAAGAACGCTTCCCGGGTTCTGTCGTCGAATTCCGAGAGATCCTTCTCCGTAAGGATTCCGTTATAGAAAAGGCTGAATACCGTCAAAGCATAGCGGGAGCCGTTCAGACCGTCATACTGACGACTTATATCTTTGTCGAATGTCTGTATGCTCTTATATATTTCCAAATATTTCTCATGGCAGGACTGCGCTTTTTCATCCTGCAGGAGTCGTTTGAGTTTCGCCAGAAAGGTACAGCATTCACGCTCCAAGGCCCGGCTTATGAGTGTTCGGGCAATTTTCTTTTGGCTTTTATCCAATTCTACCATACAGCTTTCGGAGATTATGTTTTTCAGGACTCCAAAATAATTATTTTCGGTCTATTATACAAATATACAAACCGGATATCGGCCCGCGGGAAAAATTGCTAAAACGGGCGGCGATATAAGAAACGCAAATTCTCGAGGATGAACCGCCGGAAGCTGAAAAACCGGGGCACGGCTTGCTGCTTTCGAAAAGAATCCGTATTTTTATCCTGTGCAAAATACCGCAAGCACAATTTTGTCAGTTCCGGATACTGTTGGGAAACGGTGTCCGGAGTGTTTATACCGTCATATGGGAATACCGAAAACTCCCTCCAAAGACACTTTTCATCTACCCGTACAGGCCGTTGTGTGAGATCACGACAGCTCTCTTCAAAACATAAAAAATTCCGTCGTGAACAACGGAACGCGTCAGCATATCGGTACATCGTAAATCTCCATCTTTAGGATTCTCCGAAAGAACAGAGCCGTCCGGAGCGATATTTATCGTATATGCATCGGGGCGACACGTATAAAAAACGAATTTCGAGCGCGAGACAGCCGGGCATTTTATTCCCCCGAAAACAGGACATACAACTTTCCCGTTTTCCGGACATTCCATGTTTTTACCCGGCCTTTGCGAGTCTTCTTGCCATATGGCTAAATAATGAGCCGGTGCAGGCGATAGACGTAATAGTCTACGGCATGTAGGCCGGCCACGAAACCTTTTCCGTGTACCCTTGCTGCGAGTCCTGCGACGCCCGAAATCCCGTATGTGACGCAACACATTGATAAAACCGTGGCACGCAAGCGCCCATGGGCTCCGTGCCGGAACATGGATACGGTCGAGCGTGTCTTTTTGGCCTCCGGCAAGACACTGGTGAAACTTAAATCGGAATAGATATATTCACATTGCCATTGCCTGGCAAGTAAATTCTCCTCCCCACGGTTTAGGAATGTTTCATCCATGAATTTCCGAGAGGTGCCCGGCATATTCTCCGACTCCTTGCAGAGCAGGCAGGCCATGAAAACCGTTAGCAGTATGAATACCGATTTACGCATTCCGATAAACTGAATCTATTACAAAATTAACTGTTCGTATGGAACCGGCAAATTTTCCGGAGATATATACCGGAAACGGAGATGAATCCGACCGAATGCAGGATATTGCCGGATGCTTCGATCCGATTATACCCAGAAATGACGGGTTTCAATATGACATCGAAGCTGCTGCTTCCGATGTTTGTCACGGCAAAGATAAATGGAAATTACCTATCCTGCCGGTTGCCCCGGGAAAGATAAGCCCGGGGCGGTCGGCCGTGCCTCCCTCTCCGGCTCCGGGGCGGAAAAATCATCCTCGCCGGGGCTGCGGTATTTTTCCGCCCCTGCGCCTGCGCCGCGGGCTTATGAATCTTCCCGAGGCAACCGACCCGTTCGGGATATAAAGCCTCATAACATATTATTCATTGCTTGCGCGATAAAAACAATAAAATTCGTGTGAGCGGAAAACACGTGAGACACACGGTAAAAACTGTTACATGTTATGCAGACTGCGAAAGCAAATTCGAAATCGAAGAAGGGCGGCAAGGCCGCAGTTCGGACGCCGGCCGTTCCCGAGGCCGTTGCGGCGCAAGCGCAAGACCCGGTTGCAGCCGGGAGTCCCGACACGAAACCCGCCGAACCGCAGGCAACGGATATCGGAGCTGTGAATCCTGTCGCAGAAACCAGTCCCGCCGAACAACCGACAGCCCATCCCGAGACGGATGTCCGGCTGCTGGATCTGAACAAGATCGTCAATTCGACCTATAATCCCCGGAAAAACTTCCGCGAGGATACGCTGCTGGAACTTGCCGAGAGCATCAAACAGTCGGGCGTACTGCAGCCTATCTGCGTGCGTCCGAAGGACGAGGGCTTCGAGATCGTCTACGGCGAGCGTCGCTACTGGGCTGCCGCCATGGCGAACCTGAAATTCATTCCGGCCTTGGTGCGGGATTTGTCGGACGCCGAGGCCGAGGATGCCGCCATCACGGAGAACCTGCAACGCGAGGACGTGCGGCCGCGCGAGGAGGCCGCCGCCTACAAGCGGGCCCTGCAGTCGGGGCGGCATACGATCGAGAGTCTCGTGGGCAAGTTCGGCAAGTCGGAAGCCTACATCCGCTCGCGACTGAAACTCTGCGAGCTGATCGATGCCCTGGCCGGGATGCTCGACAAGGAGGATATTTCGGTGGGCGTCGCTACGGAGATCGCCAAATATCCCGCCGACATCCAGCAGGAGGTCTACGACGATCATTTCGCCGAGGGGTGTTACAGCTCGTGGAAGACCGCGCGGATCAAGGAGATCGCCCGGCGGCTCTACGAGCGTTACATGACCAAGTTGGAAAGCTACAACTTCGATAAGACGGAGTGCCTTTCCTGCCAGCACAACACGGCCAATCAGGTGTTGTTCAAGGACGAATGTACGGGCGGTTGCGCGGGCTGCCAGAACCGCGAGTGCATGATCCGCAAGAACAACGAGTTTTTGGTACAGAAAGCCGTGAAACTCCTGAAGGACGACCCGCGTACGACGCTGGCTACGGACGGCGAAACTCCTGCCGCAGTACTCGAAGCTCTTGAGAAAGAAGGCTATCACGTCGAAGAGCTGGAATACAGCGTTTATCACTACGATAAAGGCCCTCAGATGCCCGACGCCCCGCAGGCTGAAGAGTTCGAGTCAGAAGAGGATTTTACTGAGGCTAAGGAGGAGTACGAGGCCGAAATGGCGGCGTTTGCCGAAGAAACTCAGCGGTTGGAGTTCGACATCTCGGAAGGACGGGTGCGCAAATACGCCATCATCGGCAACCTCGATATTGAAATCCGCTACGAAGAGATCGAGGACGAGGAGCGGGAAGTGACGGTAAACGAGGGGCAGGACGATGAGCATAAGGTCTTCGTCACCGTCGTTCCGCCTTCGCCGCTGGAAGGGCTGATGCAGCAGGATCGCCGCAACCGGGAAATCTGCTACGAGCATATCACGACCGATATGAAGCAGGTCTTTCTCAATGTGAAGGTTGCGAACAAGCCCTTGCAGAAAGAGGAGCAGCAGATGTTCTACTACGCCGTGATGCAGCGCGTAATGAGCGACTCGAAACTCCGTCAGTGCGGTTTCCGACCCAAGGAAGGCTCTTACCTGACTGACCGGGAGCAGTTCGCCGCGGCGGGTCGTATCACGGCCAAGCAACAGGCGGCGCTGGTTCGCGCGTATCTGGTGGACTACTTCCGCTCGGCGGCTCCGGAGTACGGATGTACGGACGAAACGCTCCTGACGGGAATGATGTGCCGCTTTGCGGATCTGAACTTCTCGGAGCAGAGCCAGAAGGTGCAGCAGGAGTATCTGAAAGTCTACGAGCGTCGCAAAGCCCGTCTTCAGGAACAGATCGACGCTTTGCAGGCAAAAGCCGAGGCCGAGGAGATGGCGGTTTCGATGCAGGAGGCACCGGATGCCGAACCGGAGATGCCCGAGCTGCTGCCGGACGAGACGCCCGCTATAGAACCCACCCCGGAGCCGCTGATTATTCCTATGGACCCGGATATCGAACCCGATATCCGGATGCCTGAGGAGATGAAAACGGCGGCATAGTAACAACATGAACTAAATAACCGACGGAGCAGACATAGCCTGCTCCGTCTTTTCATTATTATTGCTATGAATAAGATTTCAGAGATTCCGGAACAAGAGTCCATTCCGGAAAACCCGGCAGTCGAAACGTCCGCCGATCCATGGCGCTGCGAAGAATGCGGTTCGCTCGAAGTGTCCTACCGAACATGGGTGGACAGCAATACGGGACAAGTTGCACCGGCAGCTCCCGAGCAGGATGATTTGTGGTGCGACGGATGCGAAGAGCACACGTACCAGATCCGCGAAAGCGAATTGATGTCCGATACGGTCGAGCCGTGGTGGAATGACGGAACGACAGAAGAAGACCGGGAAATTATCACCGGACTGAATCCGGAAAATTTCAGCCCGAAGGACGATCGCAAGGCTTTCCGCGACGCCTGCGACATGTGGTGGAACGGCAGGACGAATGACGAAAAGATCCGTCTTTGGCGGCAAGCTACCGCTCCGGAGGAAGAATAACTTAAAGAGAAGAGCCATGAATAAGAATCTGATTGAAAAGATCGCTCCGCAGCTGACGGAGCTGATGATAAAGAAAATGGAAACGCTTACCGAAGCGTGGCGCAAGCCGTGGATCGCCGACCTTGCGCACGGTCTTCCGCGCAACCTGCGCGGCACGCCCTACCGGGGCGGGAATATCCTGATGCTGCTGTTCCTCTCGGAGATCGCAGGCTACAGTACGCCGCTTTTTATGACCTTCAAGCAGGCCAAGGAGGAGGGTCTGAACATCCTCAAAGGCTCCGGTTCGTTCCCGGTCTTCTTCTGGAAACTGTATATCCGCCATAAGGAGACCCGCAAGAAGATTGAGTTGGCGGACTATTACCGCCTGCCGCAGGAGCAGCGGCGGCAATACGACGTGCTGCCCGTGATGCGCTATTACCCGGTCTTCAACATCGACCAGACGGATATGTCGGAACAGCAGCCGGAGCGCTACACTTCGCTTACGACACCGACCGGGCCGAAAGACTACTCGGACGGTCTGACATGCGAGGTGCTCGATCGGATGCTGGCGGAGCAGTCGTGGCTCTGTCCCATCCTGCTCAGATCCGGCAACAGGGCGTCCTATTCGCCGACGCTCGACCGGATCGTCTGCCCCGAAAAACGGCAGTTCCCGGAGGGCGCGGCATTCTACACGACACTTCTCCACGAAGTCACGCACAGTACGGGGCATGCGAAGCGTCTGAACCGTCCTTTTGGCTCTTGCTACGGAGATGCCGACTACATCCGCGAAGAGTTGGTCGCCGAACTTACGGCGGCCTTGTGCGGTGCGATGCTGGGCTTTGCCACGACACCCCGCGAAGAGAGCGCCGCCTATATCAAGGACTGGCTGGCGGAGTTCCATAAAGAGCCGACCTACCTGTTCGACATCCTCACGGACGTGAACCGTGCCGCGCGGATGATCTCCGAACGGCTGGCCTGCGAACAGGAGCCGGCACCCCCGGGAGCGATTCCGGCCGAAGCCGCCTGATCCAAAAACCGAATATAAACGATTGTTCAACCTGTGCCGCGGCCGAAAGACTGCGGCGCTTTCATTATCAGCAATATGCAACAATCCAAAGCCGAAGATCGGTACAGCTGCGAAACGCTGCTGTCGATGAATACGCTTTACGACCATGAACACCACCTGACGCAGGCGGATGTAGATGCCGCCAATGCTTTGGTGCGTCATATCGAACGCACCCGCAACCCACGTGTCCCGCAGGTCGGCGACCGGGTGCGCTATACCACGCGCCACGGTGACTTCCACGGCAACGCCCTAATCGAGGCTGTCCGTGAAGACGGAATGCTTTCGATCTGCCTGTGCCCTTACGTGCCTTTCGTGTGGGCGACAGCCGACGGCATCGGCTGCGCGGTCAGCGGAGGGCCTTTTACGGTCGTGGCGCCGCACGCGTTGCACCCGACCGGAAGCGTGCCGGGGGATTTCTGTGCTTGGGGCCATTGCGGCGCCTGCGGCAACGGAGTCGTCCGGTTCTGCGCCGAGGTTCCGCTGTGGGAGTTCCGGGAAGGCGATCCGCTCTATGGTGATTTCTCCACCGAGAAATGGCGCAAGATCAGCCTTTACAAGGATACGGAGTGCCGAAGCGGCGATCTTTACCGGGGCGAGTGCATCTCGTTCGGCTCGGAGGAGGAGTTCCGACAGTTCCTCTCCGATTACGAAGGAACCGTATTCGCGGCTCCCGACCCGAAATCCGTCATCGTCTGGTGCTATCGGGATGAGCAGACCGCCGTATCGCAAGAGGGGTGGGATGTGCTCGATGCTCCCGTTACAGAGCAGCGCATCTACAATGCGCCCCAACCCGTGAAACTCGTCAAGGATCACGGGCGGCACACCACGGTCTGCTATTTCGTCAGACCGGAATTTTCTTATAAATAACTTGATTCTCTATGACTATGAACAACAAAGAAACACTCGAAAAACTGCGCACTTATCAGATCGGCGTCATCCGCTCGGTCATCGCCAGCCGGCAAGGGCGCCTGGGAACTTATTCGGCCGATGCGACAGACCGCGAGCGGCTGGCAGATACGGACGGCCTCGCCTACGAGGAGTATTACGAGTCGCCCCTTACAATCGGATACGACGGTCTTTGTCGCAATGTAATCTCCCTCGAATTTTGTGAGGACGGGCTGACGCCCGTCTGCCTGATGGACGGCGGGGATGGTTTCCCGCTTCCGCTTGAAAATCTGTCCTGCGATACCCTGCAAGGCATCGTCGAATGGCTGGAAGAATACGATTTCATTCCGTCCGCGGGGGCTGCGCCGCAGACGACAAACGACCTTACGGAAGATTTCGTGGAACGCTGCCTACCGGAATACCGTACGCGCTACGACGTTTTCCGGCTGGGCGAGTTGCAGAACTTCCTCGATGGCCATGAATCCCCGGATTTCGGGCTGGATCGCGACGAAGCCGCCGCGGAGCGCGACCGTTTGCAGCTTCGGATCTATGCCGAGGCCATTACTGCCTTTATGAAAAGGCAGTCCGCAGCGCTTCCGGGCAATGTGTCCCTGCGCGACTATGCCGAGGCGCTGGTCGATATCGCCTATGAAGCCGGGCGCAGGAAGTTCCGGCCTTCGGACAACTCCCGCGATACGGCCGCGACGCTCATTGCCTGGGGCGACGAGTTCTCCCGGCGGCACAGGAATACGGACTGGACGGAAAAGGAGTATCTCGACGAGATTTACCGATTCACCGACGAGAAACTGCGAAGCGTTCCGAGTAAGGACGATCCGAATGCGGAGTTCGACATCGCCTTTCTGAACCGTACGGCTCTCGAAAGACACGGATACGATACTGCGACGATTACGGACGGCGATCTGCAGAAGTTGGCCGAACGGATGGGTGATTATTATTGCGAGAGCAACAAGTTCAGCGAAGATCTGCGTACGGCCTGCGGCGATTTCGGATTGAAGCTCCGGGACACGACCAATCCGAAATAACACGACACTTCACGTATTGTCAAATCAGGCCGCAGCCCTAAAGCTGCGGTCTTTTAATTGCATATCATTATGAGCTATCAGATTATAACACGTATCACCATTACCCCCGACCTGCGGGTGATGGTGCGCATGGCGGCGAACAACATCCGCCCGCTCGACTTCCGTTACGACGAGGTCGTATCCCTGACAGAAACGCTGCGCACGAAAGGCCGTCCGACGCTCGAACTGGAACTGCTGTCGCTCTTTTTCAAGGGCCTTTGGCAGGGCCGAACCCGCTATGACCGGGCTGTCAGTTATGCGCTGCTGACCGACGGCATCGACAAATACGAGGCGTGGGAACGCTGCCGCGAGGACAAGGAGTACGAACGTGGCCTGCTGCTGCGGATGCGGGGCTTCCTGCACTATCAGCCCGTTCCGTGCCGCTGCCACCTCGAATATCAAAGAAGCACTGTGCGACGTATTTATGTCGGATACATCTCTTTTTCGCGGCAGAGGCGCCGCATCTTTCCGAGCGTCATCGACGCGCAGGCTGCACTGGTCGCAAAGGGCTGGAACCCCGACAAGTTCCAAATCGTCGAAGAAGATACCAAAAATCTTAAATCTCAGAAACAATGAAAACCTATCGCATCAACAAATATGCCGAGCGGCTCGCTCAAGGGACGGGCTTCGCTCCCGAATTGATCTATAATATCTCGCTTGTCCGGTTTCAGGGCCGTAACGGCCGTTGTATCGCGGCATGGACGCCGGGGATGTAGCGCCCCCGGTATGTCTACAAGGCCCACACACCGGAAGAATACGACAAAGCTATGGAGCGTATCCGGCAGGAGGCCGAGCGGTTCCGCCGCCATGACGAAGCCGTAGCGCGGTCGAGTGAGGAGTTCCGACGTTCGCTGCGCGTCGGCGACATCCTCTACTCGTCGTGGGGCTGGGAGCAGACCAATATCGACTTCTATCAGGTCATAGCGATCCGCGGCAGCGCGGTAGACCTGCGGCAGCTCGACCAGCGAACTACCGAAGACAGCTATATGTGCGGAACGACCGTCCCGCTGCCCGATGTTTTCAAGGGCAAGACCCATACGCACCGTCTGTCGAAAAATTATATCCGCATCGACTCATACCGTACTGCGTGGAAATGGGACGGGCAGCCCCTGCGGTGCAGTTGGTATGCATAATATAATGCTATTGAGAATATCATTACGCGCTACCGCCTGCATAAAACGCAGTGCGACAAGCGCCGCAAGGAGATCGATCGGGAGATTGAACATCTGAAGCAAGAACGGGAGCGGTTGAATGATCCGCATTGGACGGAAGGGCTGCTCCGTCCGGTCATGGCGGAGATCGTCCGCCTGACTCCTGAGATCGACTGGGAGAATAACGACGAGTTTTATCCGATAGACCTGCGTGGTGCTATCACGGTTTTCGGCAGAACAAAGCGGGGAAGACCTGTCTGCATCACCTTTACCGAGTCCGGACACGATTTGCAGTTCGATTCGGGGCAGATACACAACTCTTTCTCATTGAAAGTGCTGAAGGATATTGGCGGAACGAACAACATTATGGAATCTGTCGGCGACGGAGAACCGCTGCTGCATTATATCCGGCAGCGGATGCTCTTTCTGGAACAACACCCCGGAATGGGGAAATAGACCTAAAAATCAAGCCTTATGAAAATCATGTGTCAGGAGCACTACGATAAGGTAGTGCAATACGCCGAAAGCATCGGCGACAGCACGCTTCGGGAATGTTTGGAGCGCCTCGAACGCCGTGAGCAAAATCCCCATCATCCGTGCCAGATCGAACTTTACAGGGACTTCGCGCCCTATTCGTTCCTCTTCAAGGAACGCTATCCCGACGGGAGTCTGGGCGTTGTCGGCGGATTGGTTTATCATGGATGTCCGGATCGGTCGTGCTGTTTTATCGACCGTCCCTTTCACGGCTGGGCGACCCACACCTGAAAAACCGGTTATTTATGCGTATGAAAATTTTGCGCTATGCTGCAGACAGGGACAATCGGTTCGGAGATGTCCGTACCACCGTATCCGACCTTCGTCGGGGAGTGTATATCCGATTTGTCCCATGTTTGCTGCGGCGAATGACGAGCGATAAGACACAACTCTTGAAGGCGTATGCCGGACAAAGCACGGAAATTGCATATCATCAGGATAATTCGTATATTTGTAAAGCGAAACGAACTCCGGCCCATGACCATATTCGATGACTATATCCGAAATAAAGGCTGCTGCAAGGTCTCAAAGACATTACTTTGGGACTATGACTTGACGCAGTTCGACTGGCAGCGTTCGCGTAAGGTCGTCGTGCAGCGCATCATAGAACGGGGATGGCTCCGGGACTACTTCGCGGCGTTCGACCTCTACGGAGGCATCGAAGGCTTCCGGGAAATTATCAAAGAGGTTCCGACACTCTCGGCGCAGGATATGAATTTCGTATGTACGGCTTTCGGCCTTAAAAAAGAGGAATTGAGATGTTACACACGCAGACAGTTGCGCCGCAGACACTTGGGTTGTTGAAACAGTTGGAGGCCGAGCCCCGGCTTGCGGCGTTCAATCTGGCCGGAGGTACGGCTTTGGCCTTATATCTGGGGCATCGTGTGAGTGTCGATCTGGATCTGTTCACTCCGGAGTCGTTCGACGCCGGGGAACTCGAAGCGTTTCTTTCGCAGCGATACGGATTCCAAACGGCCTTCAGGCGCCCCGACACGCTGAAAGGCATGATCGACGGCGTTAAGATCGACTGCATAGCTCACAAATATGCATATCTCCGGCAGCCCTATGCGGAATCCGGAATCCGTTTATACAGCATCGAGGATATCGTCGCCATGAAGCTGTCTGCGATAGCCGACGACGGTTCGCGGCTCAAAGATTTCGTAGATATCGCCTGTCTGTCCACCCGCATCCCGTTTTATGAGATGCTCAAATGCTACGAACGAAAATTTCCGCAGGCAAATGTCATCCGCCCGTTCAAGGCACTCACATATTTCGATGACATCGATTTCGGTGAGGATATCGTCATGCTGAATTTCGAATACGACTGGAAACAGATCGCCCGACGACTGAAAGAGATGACAGTCCGCCAAGAGCATATTTTTTCGCAGTGGCCGTTAAAAGAACAGAAACGTCCCGTAGCGGAGGACAAGGATATGACCTCTATGAAACGGGGTCGGAAGAGATGAATCCGTATCCATGTTAAAAATGTCCGAACCCGGATTTTTATTTTCCATATATCACGATGTGCCGCCCTGCGGCAATACAATAACCTGTTGGTATAATCGTTGGACTGCCGATGAATTTTTTAAGCTAAAAAGTTTGTTTACCTTTATCGGATAAAAACTTACAAAACATGACCAAAGCAGATATCATAAAGCAGATCGCCCGGGAAACGGGCGTCGAAGCCGTGACCGTTTTAGCCGTCGTAGAAGGTTTCATGGAAGAGGTGCGAGCCGCACAGATCCGCAAGGAAAATGTTTTCCTGCGCGGATTCGGAACGTTCCTGATTAAGCATCGCAAAGAAAAGACGGCGCGTAACATCACGAAGAATACGACGATCAAAATTCCGGCGCACGACATTCCTGCATTTAAGCCTTCTCCCGCCTTCCAGCGGCTTTTGGAAAAGAAATGATTGCTACAACGCCCCGATTCGGATGTTCGAATCGGGGCGTTACCGTTTTATCGCTGCCGGTGACCCGTCAGGCATTCAGGCGTGCATGGTCTGCGAGGAACTTCTCCAGCCCGCTGTCCGTCAGCGGATGTCTGAGCAGCCCTTCGATTGCCGCAAGGGGGCATGTCGCCACATCGGCGCCCGCATCGAGACACTGGATAATATGCTGCGTATGACGGATCGAAGCGGCCAGCACCTGCGTTTTGTAACCATAGGTGCGGTAGACCTTCACGATGTGGGCTACCAATGCCACGCCGTCTTCGGAGATGTCGTCGAGACGTCCCACGAACGGAGACACGTAGGTCGCTCCGGCCTTTGCCGCCAACAACGCCTGCCCCACGGAGAATACCAGCGTGCAGTTCGTCCGGATATTTTTGGCAGCAAAATATTTCACGGCCCGTATTCCTGCGGCCGTGCAGGGCAGTTTCACGACGATGCGGGGATGCAGTGCCGCCAGCGCCTCACCCTCTCGCACCATTCCTTCGAAGTCGGTGGCTATGACCTCGGCGCTCACGTCCCCTTCGACGATGTTGCAGATTTCAACGTAATGACGGTTGCAGTTCTCCGTACCCCGGATGTTCTCTTTGGCCATCAGAGAAGGATTGGTCGTTACGCCGTCCAGAACGCCCAGTTCGTGCGCCTTGCGAATCTGCTCCAAATTGGCTGTGTCGATGAAGAATTTCATGGTTCGATAGGTTTTAGGTTTCCATAAAGATACGAAAATTCCATATAGGTTATACCGGATAATATCCGATTTTACATTGCGGAAATTCTTTACGACGCTGTCAGTGTCTGGAAAAAGTCCGTCGGCGGCTGTACGGCGGCATGCTGTCTTCCCGGATACCTCGGGCGGCGACATATCTCCGGTTCGGATTCACGAACCTTTGCGGGGATCGGAATTCTCGTTGCGATTTTCGGTTCTTCTCCCCGGGATACCGCATAGTCCTATACGCCGGACACATCCGTAGAAATCGGATGTTAGGACATTCGAACGTCCGGAATGTAGGCCGTGGGGATCGTTCCGTTTGCGGGCATCGTTTTTTTGCTTTACCTTTGCATCCCTGTAAGGAAAAGCCTTGTTTTTCCGGAAAATTCAGAGAGATAAAACTTTACCGAATCATGTATTGGACACTTGAACTGGCATCGAAACTCGAAGATGCCCCCTGGCCCGCAACGAAAGATGAACTCATCGACTATGCAGTACGTTCGGGTGCGCCGCTCGAAGTGCTCGAAAACCTGCAGGAGATAGAAGACGAGGGTGAAATCTACGAATCTATCGAAGACATCTGGCCCGACTACCCCTCCAAGGACGATTTCTTCTTTAACGAGGAAGAATATTGATAGCCTTCAGATAGGTTAAATGATTGAATATCAGCGCGATGAACAAAGATAATTTGTTTGTCGCGCTGGTGTTTTATGGTGTTATATGGTGCGGTTTGTTTGTTTAAATTGCGGTTTTTCTTCTCAAAAACAGGGTTTGTTTGTCTAAAATACATTACCTTTGTTTCTCCTCAGGAATATTGAATTGGGAGGAAAAGCATATGGGAAGACCGAAAAGACTATATCCATTGGGCAAATTCCGCCTTCGTACACCGAAAGTGGTTGACAAGGAAAAAGCCTATCCTGTCGAGTTGGAATACACTTGGAACAGGCAGATAATTCGCAAGACTACGAATGTCTTCGTCAAAGTTGCGGACTGGAACCAGAACGGCAATCAGGGACGAGGTGAAATTCGTGCAAGTCATGGCGGTGAAGCCAAACGACTTAACCAGTTATTGCTGGCACGTGTTGAACGTATAGACTCGCAACTTGCCGAATATAACGAAAAACATCCTAATCAGATAACCGCTGATGTCGTATCCGGCTTTCTTGCTGACAAACCTCTTGCGCGCCGTGACCAAGGAAAGGACTTCGTGGAGTTTACATTGGAACGTCTTTCTTCTGACTATGCAAGAAACAGAATCGGAAGGAGCCGGTATGAAAACGGAAAGAGTTGCATGAATATATTCCAGACATTCCTGAGGGCTACCCGACAGGGAACCTATCGTTCTGACAGCATTTATGTAGGCGATATGACTCCGGAGTTGTTAGACAGTTATATATCGTGGCGCAGGGAAATCAAGCAGAACAGTGATGCCACTATCAACCACTCTTTGACTCCGATATTAAAAGCATGTGCATACGCCTGTGAAATGGGCATGATGGAACCTGCCGTCAATGCAAGGATTCAAGATATGCGCATTGTGACTAAGGTATCGCTTTCTGAAGAAGAGGCAGAGTTTGACGGCAAAAGTCTAAGTAAGGAACAGATGGCGGCATTGCTTGAATATTACAAGACTTGTACTGAACCGCGCAGAAAAGAATTTCTAGAAATGTTCTTCTTTGCGTTCCACGCCTGCGGTCTCCGTGTAGTGGATGTGATGACCCTGCAATGGAAACATATCGACTTCGCAAGGAAAGAGTTGCGGAAGATTATGATAAAGACAAACAAACGTCACGTCATACCTCTTACTGAACCTGCATTACATATATTACAGCAATGGCGGGAAAAACGTGAGGGATGCCGATATGTGTTCAACCTTGTAAAAGAGACTTTGGATCTGGATGATGCGGAGGCACTGTACAAAGCCCGCAACAATGCCACGAAATGCATCAATCAGTCGCTGGCCGTTGTCGGTGAACAAATCGGCCTTCCGTTCAGTCTCTCGATGCACGCAGCCAGGCACTCATTTGCGGTTTTTGCGCTTAACAAGGGACTATCCATGTCGGTAGTCAGCCGTCTGCTCGGACATAGCAGCACGGATATTACAGAGAAGGTTTATGCCCGTTTCCTGCCGGAAACGCTATCGGCAGAGGTGGCAAAACTAAGCGGAGAATTAATCAACTTGACTATATAATCACTGCGAAAAGATAAAGAATTATGATGTCATTGCCATTTCGAGTTGCATGTATCCTGATAGCAGGATTCCTTATTGTACTGGTTGTAACCTATATATACAAGTTAAACAGCCGTAAGGTATTCTGGGGAGTAGGACTCACTACCATTATTGGTATCCTCATCCTTCTTGGCTTAGGGGTGCTTCGTCCATCTTGGGGAACAGAAACCGGCACGGCTGTCATTGTGGGAATCAGTACCGCTATCGGATGTGCAATAACGCTGATATATGCAGCAGAGGACTTGCATCAAAAGAAGCGAATAAAGGGAAAGAAAATCGTAGAAACTGAATCTATGCAAGAAGATAGGGGTCCAGACCACCATAAAGTGACTTTACCGTCTCGGCTTGATACTGAATTGGCAAGAAAGATCTTTGCCAAAGCCATTGAAGAAGGATATATCATTATCGACGATGACCATTATGAGTGGACTTTGAACAAAGTTCTTCTTGCATATATGTGCGGACGTATCTATTGCGAAGATTATCCTGAGAAAACAATATATGATGAGAAGACATATTGGATGCCTGGCAGGGTGGAATTATTTCCGGGTACTGAATTAGATAAATTATTTAACATGAAAGATCTGACTCAATCAAGGCATACTCGTAAAAACAAAGCTGCGCCCACAGGATCCGAAAAAATTGACAAGTTATTTGAGTAGCCAATGTGCTACTCTTTTTTTGTTTGACAAGCAGCAGGTTATAAATTCATCACTTCCGTGTTATATACAACTCTAACACGATCTCTAACATAGTATCTAATTCATTCTAACACCCAAATTCCTAAGGAGTTTGAACCTTTGCGCCGTGCTTTTGGTACGATGTGCACAGTCGTATCATAGCACGTAAACCCGGCTTACAGTCCGAGTGTGCATAAGGAAGGTTAAGCCATAATACTATAAACTATGGCTCAAAAATTAAATGGAGAAAAGAAACTATGCGACAGGGAACTGCTTGAAAAGATCCTCAGTATAGTAGAGAGACAGGAGAAACTGCCGCCTCCGGCTCACCAAGGCGAACACCGTCTATATGACAACAAGTCTTTGATGGCGAAGTTGAACATCAAAGATAAGTATCTTAAAAAGTTGCGAGACAACGGTTATCTCGGCTACTCGCGTGAAGGTGATAAATACTGGTATACGCAGGAAGACGTGGACCGCTTTCTGCGCCGTTTCCATTATGAAGCTTTCGCTATTGGTGATGAGCTTCCACAACAGGAAGGAGGTGACTATGTTTGACACCATTCATTTGACCAACATGCTTCGTTCGGAAGTAGAAGGCATTCCGGAAACAGGTCTTCCGTTGGATGCCTTTCCGGACAAGATACAGGAGATTATCCTCAATCTTGCCAGATACGAAAATTTCAATGTGGAATATACTGCGTCTATTATTCTTTCCGCTGTTGCTACTGCAATAGGCAACTCTTGTCATATCCGTATAAAGGGCGAGTGGAAAACTTGCCCATCTCTTTATATGATGTTGGTCGGTCGCCCCGGGCTTGGTAAGACTCCTCCCCTCGGTTTTATATATAAGCCGATTAATGAGTATGATGACCGGCTGCATGAGAAATATAACGAGGAATATGACGAATATGAAAGAGCCATGTCAGCAGGCAAGCACGGAAGTGACGGGGAAGAACAGTTGCTTAAGAAACCGCATTTTGTAACGACTGTCATTTATGATTCTACCCCGGAGGCTATGATGAATATTCATCAGCATAATCAGCGTGGGATAACATTGGTAGTCGATGAAATTCTGGCTTTGTTCAATTCGGTCAAAAGGTACAACGGCAAGAACAACCTCATTGAAGATTTGCTGACAGCCTATAGCGGACAGCCGTTAAAGATTATCCGCAAGTCAGAATTGCGTCCTGTTCTAATCAAGAATCCATGTATAAATGTCATAGGTTCAGTACAGACAAATATGCTGCAGGAAGTCTTCCGTGCAGAATTTCTTGCCAACGGATTGCTTGATCGCTTTCTGTTTGTCTATCCCAAAAACAGGAAGATATCCGGATGGAGACGGGAAGAAAGAAATGTCGTCCGTCCTGACATTATGAACCAATGGAGAACAATAATCAACAGAATTTTAAGCATCCCCTGTATCCTTGATGACAAGGGTACAACGGTCAATCCCCGTATCCTTACAATGTCTGACGATGCGGAAGAATACTTTTATGAATGGTACAATGGAATTATTGATGCCGTAAATGCCATTGAGGATGATGCGGATGTTGAAAGTCGCAAGATGAAACTCAACGGGCATGTAGCACGTCTTGCCCTGTTGTTTCAGATAATGAAATGGGCTACTGATAGTGGAGATATGCAATATGTCGAGCGGGATTCCGTAGAATCGGCAATCCGTATGATTGATTATTACGAGGAAACATACCGGAGGATTCAGGAAGCCATTGTCATAAACAGTATCGGCGAAACGAAGGAAGCGTGGCTTTCTCTGTTGGAAGATCAGTTCACTTCCAGGGATGCTGTCATTGCCGGTAGAAAAGTTGATATGTCCCGACGTACCGTCTATTATGCACTTGACCAATTATGCCGGCTTAAGCGCCCTCTTATAGAAAAGCTTCAGCATGGAGTCTATCGCAAGCTTATGACAGAAAACACTGATGCACCTTGCATTATTGCACTTTCATCCTGTCAAGATACCGTGCAATCTTCTCAAAGTGCAAAAGTGCAGAGTGCAACCACACTAAAATCAGAGGATCATGAGTGAATACAGATTCCATTTACAGAAATACCGACCCGGAAGTAAGACTACTTGTCCGAACTGTGGTAAAAGCCGATGTTTTGTCAGGTATGTTGATGAACAAGGCAGCATTAGCTTTCCCGGCAATGTCGGCAAGTGTGATCATGAAAATAGTTGTGGCTACCACTATACACCGAAGGAATATTTCAAGGATAATCCTGATGTGTTGGGAATGGATGAGAAAAGCGGCAAGTCACTTCTTTCTGCCCCTTATAAGACGGCAGATAAAACTCCGTCTTGTATTGTCCCTTCGTATATTCCTTCATCTTATGTGTTAAGAAGTCTGTCACATTATTCAATCAACCCCTTATATCAGTATTTCTGTCATGTATTTGGTGAAAATGAGGCAAGCAGATTGTTTGAAATGTATCGCATAGGGACATCTTCAAAATGGGGAGGCGCAACGGTTTTCTGGCAGACAGATATAAATGGGCAGGTAAGAACCGGTAAGGTAATGTGCTATAATGCCGAAACAGGCCATCGGGTTAAAGAGCCTCAGGCTTTTGTCAGTTGGGCGCACTCCGAGTTGAAATTGCAGGATTTCCATTTGAAGCAGTGCCTGTTTGGAGAACATCTTCTTATTAACTCATCGTCTCCGGTAATGCTGGTGGAAAGTGAAAAGACCGCTGTTGTAATGAGCCATTTTATCCCCGATTATATCTGGCTGGCAACAGGTGGAAAGAACGGTTGTTTCAACAGTGAAGCTATGCAGGTTCTCAAAGGCAGGGAGGTTACTCTCATCCCTGATTTAGGAGCAACCGAACAATGGAAAGAAAAGTCTGTTTTGTTGTCTGGAATATGCAAACGGGTTGTTGTGTCCAATGTCTTGGAATGTACATCCGATGAAGAGCAACGCCGCCAGGGATTGGACATTGCAGACTTCTTTCTGTATTCGCCATCAAAGAGACAGATACTCCGTCAGATGATACAACGTAATCCTGCATTGCAGTTACTTATTGATGAACTGGGGCTGGAACTTATCGAATAGTAAAGGAACTTGTTCCGAGGATTTATAGAAAGTCCTTAACACAATAAGGACTTTTTGCCTGACGGCAATAAAATCCGGTCATTGTCCCGCAGTGCGGACTGGTATAAGAGCAAGCTCAAATATTAATCATTTATCAGAAGAATACCCTATATGAACACAGATATTAAACAGGCCATGCATGTCGAAGCCGGAAAGTCGTTCGGCACAGCAGAGGCGAATGAGAACGAACGACATTGGAATGACGACAAGATTGACAGCAAGAATCAGGATCCGACCAATCACTATGACAAGACCCGAATGAAACTGAATTTCGAGATTGGGCCCGATGGGAAAGTTCATCCGTTGGGATATCAAGAGAAATCGCTTGAGGTCCGTTTGAAGGAACGGTTGACTGAGCTGGGCTGGAAACCTTTCAAGCCGGACAGCAAAATTCAACCAAACTGTTGTGCGAAATTTATCTTCGGAGGCAATCATGACCGTACACTTGAGATGGCATTTGGAACCCAAACCGTAAATCTGGACAAGGGTGCAGATAACAGCCATCTCCAGCGATGTCCGGAAATCGAACAGTGGGCAAAAGATGTCTATGACTGGTGCGCCAAACGGTACGGACAGAAAAATATCATCGGCTTCCAGGTTCATCTTGATGAGAGCAGCCCGCATATCCATGCCTTGATTGTTCCTGTCGGACAACGTTCCAAAAGTGGACGTGAATGTGTCATGTGGTCGGCTAAGTTCGGTAAGAGCCGTTATGAGTATGGCCATATTCTTCGGGAAATGCATACTTCACTTTATGAAGAGGTAGGTAGTAAGTACGGACTGGAACGTGGTGATAGTATTGAAGGCCGGAACGTTAGCCATCTTAGTAAACGCGATTATATCCGGAAACTGTCCAAAGATGCGAAACAAGCAGAGAAAGCAGTCAAGGGACTGCAGACAATGATACGAAAACTTGAACGGGAAATGCTTGCCGACAGGAATCGGCTTAAAGAAATAGATGAAGCACTCGCATCCGGCAAGATAACTCTTGACAGGTATGAAGAGCAGAAGGCGGACATACAGAAACTCATTACCGAGTATCAGGAAAAACTTGAAGACAAATCCAATAAACTCCATGCAAAGGAACATGAATTGGAACAATTGACAAAGGATGTGGCGAAAGCCCGTTCTGTTATACAGCCATTTCGCAACCACAAGGTTGATTTCACGCCACCGCAAATTACAGAGAAAGTACCATTGTTCGGTACGGACAAATGGATTGAGCGTCAGAATCGGTCTATCTCCAAGCAGTTCACCGAGATTGTCCGCAAGATAGAATCTCTATACAGAAATGATGCAGCCCGACAGGTCGAAGCCGCCCAACGCAATGTCCTGGCAGATTACGGAGAACTGTATCAGTTGAGACGGGAGAATAAAATTCTTTCAGACACAAACGAAAATATGGAGTCAGAGCTGAATACATTGCTCGGCCAGCTGGCTATACCTTCAGTTCGCAATATGATTTTTGCAGTAGCTGATGCGCTCATTAGTGGGCAACCGATACCAGTTTCTTCCGGAGGCGGTGGTGGTAATTCCGACTCAGACCTTCGTTGGGATGGACGCAGGCCGGATGAAGAGGAAGAGGCATATAAACGGAGGTGCCTGATGCACGCAGTGCAAGTTGCCCGTAATTCTCAAAGAAAAACTATACGCAGGTAACTCCAAAATAAATCATTAGGATAGCTGCAAATTCTTGTGGTTGTCCTAATGATTAAGTTAATACAAACCGATAAATCAGAATTTACCAATGCTTGACCGTTCATTAAGAGTGGCAAGAGTTCATCACGCTGTTTAATCAAGTTATTGTTCTCAATTATATTCAGATCAATCATTAGGTGATATTGCGAAACAACAGCATGAAATGTTTCAATTAATTGTTCAGGAACTTCAAACCAATAATTTGCCAAGAATACTTCTGTTTGAAAGTTCTTAATACCAGATGTTTTCCCTTCAAAATTGAACATATTATCATTATCATAGAGATTTTGCCATAGATAATAAAAGTACTCTGAAAACACTCGTTTCTTCATGCTAAATGATTGACAGAAATTAGAGCACACTAAAGTTCCTCCATTTCTTTCTATGACACCATTTGTTATCAATGCCACTCTACCTGTTGCTTGAACAGGGCTTCCTCCTGAAACTTCAATTACAATATCACCATCTTCTAAAAGTCGGTCAGAATGTTTCGATGTAATATATCTTATGGGTATATCATTTAGCTTAACAATGTCTGCTCCACGCACACAACCTACTTTGATAGTCCCATCTTTAGGCATATCATACCCCCAATCTCCAGCTTTGTTTTTGTTTATAAAGGAATTAAATGTAATATCTTTCCAACTTTTCGGAACTTCTCTTTTCAACTTCTCATTCCAGACCATCTCACCGCCACTTGACTTATATGGTCTTCCATTTTCATCAGGAAAGTCAAACTGAACAAACCAGTAATCATAAAGCTGTTTTGCTATCGCTTCTAAATTCTGATTTAGCAGTCCTTTATATTATATATGGACTAAAATATCAGAATCATGAAAGAGAACATTATTCAGGCGATAGTTGCGAAAATGCAGCGTAACTTGGATTGCCGACAAATGGTGCAGCTTAAAGCGGTACTTGCATCAGAACTGCATAATGTGGAAATAATCGAAAAGAAAGAATGTGCCAAACAACAAGCACAAGAAAATGAGCATCTTCTAAACTCTTTTATATCAGCAAAGAAGATAGAAGGATGCTCTGACAAAACATTGGCATACTATCGTAACACTATTGAACGATTGTTATTTACACTTTCCGTGGCTATTTGTCATATAACCACAGCAGATATTCGTACCTATCTGTCCAATTATCAAGAAGAGCATTTGTCCAGTAAAGTAACTATTGACAATATGCGGCGTATCTTTTCAAGTTTCTTTGCATGGTTGGAGGATGAAGACTATATTGCAAAGAGTCCTGTAAGGCGGATTCATAAAGTAAAAACAGACTCTCTTGTAAAAGAGGTACTTTCTGATGAACAGTTGGAACAACTTCGGGACAGTTGTACCAACAAAAGAGATTTAGCTATTATAGACATCCTATCATCCACAGGTATCCGTGTAGGTGAATTGGTGAAACTGAACCGAGAAGATATAGATTTTCATGAGCGGCAATGCGTAGTATTTGGGAAAGGCAACAAGGAACGTATTGTTTATTTCAATGCCAGAACGAAATTGCATTTACAGCAATACATTGATGCACGTACTGATAATAATCCGGCTTTATTTGTTTCACTATATTCACCATACACACGCTTAACTATCAGCGGTGTAGAAGTGCGTATTCGGAGACTTGGACAATCACTTTCCATGTCAAAGGTACATCCTCACAAATTTCGCCGAACTCTTGCTACAATGGCTATTGACAAAGGTATGCCTATTGAACAAGTTCAACGCTTATTGGGCCATGTGCGTATTGATACGACTCTACACTATGCCATTGTAAACCAAAACAATGTAAAGTTGGCACACAAAAAGTATTTAGGATAGATAGTGTTTGATTCTGCCTAAAAAATGTAACTTTGCATTCAAAAATGAATGTAAATGGCTAAATTATCTTCTATTGCATATTATGTAACAGATAAAATCAGCAGCAATGATATATCTTTGGCAGAATATGTTACGACTGATTGTATATTGCAAAACAAGAAAGGACGGGAGGTTGCAACTAATCTTCCGCCACAACCTTGTAGCCTTATTCGTTATCAGCGTGGCGATGTGTTAATAGCTAATATTAGACCTTACCTTAAAAAAGTTTGGTTTGCAGATATTGATGGTGGAGCATCTCCTGATGTACTGGTTTTCAGAGCGAAAGATGGACATTCACCAAGTTTTCTTTATGCTATACTTCTTCAAGATTCCTTTTTTGACTATGTGATGCAGGGGACAAAAGGAAGCAAGATGCCTCGTGGGGACAAAGAACAAATTCTAAGATATGAAATGCCAACATTTTCCTGTTCAGAGGAAAGCATTGGCACATTTTTTTTGAATTTAGACAGGAAAATTCATCTTAATGAACGGATAAATCAGAATTTAGAAGCGATGGCGAAGCAACTTTATAATTATTGGTTCGTGCAGTTTGATTTTCCGAATGAAGAAGGCAAGCCGTACAAGTCTAGTGGCGGAAAGATGGTTTGGAATGAGAAGTTGAAAAGAGAGATTCCTTTTGGCTGGCATTGCGGAAACCTCTTTGAGATTGCTGTTTTTACAAATGGTTTGGCTTGTCAGAAATTCAGGCCAAAGGATGATGAAGCATCATTGCCTGTTATCAAAATACGAGAAATGCACGATGGCATTTCTGCTGACACTGAAAAAGTAACGCCAAATATACCAGAGTCTGTAAAGGTGTATAATGGTGATGTACTATTTTCATGGTCAGCATCACTGGAAGTTATGCTTTGGGCTTATGGACTTGGAGGACTTAATCAACATATCTTTAAGGTCACATCGGCAAATGATTTCCCGAAGTCATTCTTCTATTTTCAACTTTTAGATTATGTGGATGTATTCAAGAAAATGGCAGAAGCAAGGAAAACGACGATGGGGCATATTACGCAAGACCATTTACAACAAAGCGCAATAGCTATACCTGATAATAAAGATATTGCGGATAGATTCGAGGAATTAATATCACCTATTTTCAATCAGATAATCAAGTTGCATGAAGAAATCTTAAATCTGACTAAGCAGCGTGACAAGCTCTTGCCGCTTTTGATGAACGGTCAAGTATCGGTAAATTCTGATTTATCGCACGATTAAGTTCTATTTTATGGTCAATATCTGAGAGCAATTTGCCAATACGCTTTTGTTCAGCGAGTCCGGGTAGAATAATGTTAATATCTAAGAAATTATCTGGATTTATTCGCTTATGGCTTCCTGATGTATTTGTGTTTTGACCACACAGATAGTTTGTAATTTTGTCAGATATGAGCAAGTAATAACAATATTGATAATCAACCTTTGATTCATTTACAACAAGAGGTAAATATTCAGTTGAACATACCTTATTCGTATCAGACTCGTCTATACGTAAAATCCTTTTAAAACGAACATTTAATTTATTGAATAAAATACACTTATCAGGTACAATATACTTGTTACTTTGGATATTCTTTCCATCTAAAGTTTCATATAACCGTCCATCATCAAAAGAAGGAAGACTATATAAACGATAAATCTTTCCCGCTTTTGGTGTAATAGATTTCGGAACAAATGCAACAATATCTTTTATTTTCATTTTTTCTTATCTTTTAAATCTTCACCTAATCTTGCCTCAATTTCTTCAATAGTAGGCATAGTACCTTCCACCTTTTCAGGGTATAGTTTTGACAGCTCATATTCAGATATTCCCAATGGGAGATTGCTGCCTTCCAATGCGTATTGGGCAAGCATTGAATCCTTTTGGCGGCAAATAAGCAGACCGATTGTAGGGTTGTCTCTTCCCTCTTTTCTAAGAATATGATTACAAGCGACCACGTAGCCACTTAACTGTCCGAGGTCTTGAAAATCAAATTCGCCGATTTTCACTTCAATCACTACATAGCATGATAGATTCAAGTTGTAGAAAAGCAAATCGATGAATTTCTCCTTTTGTCCGATCTGAAGTCTATACTCTTTGCCTATGTATGCGAATCCGGTACCGAGTTCCAGCAGGAATTGCGAGATATTGGCAAGCAGCGCATCTTTGAGAATATGCTCATTATAAGGTTGAGTTATTCCTGTAAAGGCAAAGTTATAAGGGTCTTTTGTCAGTTCTTGTGCAAGATCGCTTGTCGCTTCCGGCAATGTGCGGGTGAAATTTGTCAAAGCCTTTCCTTCCCGTTCATACAGGCCGCTATCCATAAAGTTGAGCAATGTGTCTCGACTCCAACCCTCTTCCATAGTCTTTCTCACATAGAAGAGAGCCTTTGCCGGTTCTTTACTGTACCTGTCCATCAAGTAACGGTGATGCCCCCAAGGTATGGAGAAAAGCATCTCTTCCAATTGTCCCACAGTTTGTGGGACAGACTTCGAAGATTCTGCCACAGGTTGTGGCACTTTTCCATCTTGTAATTGTTCCACAGCTTGTGGGACAACTTTTAGATACTGAGAATAAAGCAGATAGAATTTCTTTGCGTAATATATATTGGTTCGAGAAAGGCCTGTGGCGTTGGGATTTCTGCGCTGTAAATCCACAGAAAGATTCTTGATGACTTTCTCACCCCATCGTTCTTCCACACGCATCTCTTCTATGTCACGACCAAGTTCCCAGTAATATTTAAGCAACTCACGGTTAACCCTGACCGCTGCTCTAATTTGACTTTGACGATAGCGTACACTAAGGTCTTCCACCCACCGGATATAGTCTTTATCTATGATGGTCAATTCTTTACTCATTATTTCCAACATTTACATTAAAGTGCAAAGCATCCAACTGCTTCATTATCTCCTCCTCCAGACGATGGCTCTCAGCAAATTGCCGTGACAGTTCAGCCTTATAATTTGCCATGCGGTTATTGAACTCTTCTTCAGTAATGTCCACATAATCAATCTTGATGTCGAAATACTGTCCGGCAGACAACGAATAACCTTTTTCCTTTATTTCATCATAGCTTACCGCAACCGAAAAATCCTCTACGGCTTCTTTATTTTTGAATGTATTGACAATTAAGTCAATGTCATCCTTCAGCAATCTACGTTTTTTATTTTTCCCTTCCTTATATTCCTCTCCTAACTTGCTCGCATCAATCAATATGACTTTCTCGGCAGAAGCAGCTTTGTCAAAGAACAGGACGGAAACATTCGTACCTGTATTTGCGAACACATTGCTTGGCATAGAAATACAGCCATACACCCAGCGGTTATCTACAATTTTCGTCAGGACTTTTCTTTCAACACTACTTTTGGCTGTAATGAATCCCGTAGGAATGACAATAGCTCCCTTGCCATTTGTTTTCAGCGAATTGATAAGATGCTGGATAAAACACAAGTAGATAGACATTGACTCTTTCTTCTTTGCTGGCACAGATGGGACTCCCGCCCAAAAACGCACCGTATCAGAAGCCAATGTATCTCTAAAATCTGAGAAATCCAGATTGAATGGCGGATTGGACACAACGAAATCGAATTTTCGGAGAGATCCGTTTTCTTCCTTGTGGTATGGTTCCGTAAGAGTATTCCCTTGTACAACATTAGGAAGACTTCCTGACAGATTGTTCAGAATGAGATTCAGCCGGAGCATCTCACTGGATTTTTCCGATATGTCTTGACTGAAGATCGTACAACGGTCTTCACCTATCTGATGAGCCAAAGCCATAAGCAAAGTACCTGTTCCTGCAGATGGGTCATAACAGGTCACTCCACGTAGGTTTGCATCATCTCCGACCAGCAGGCGGGCCATTACCTGTGCGATGGCTCTCGGGGTGTAATATTCCGCATATTTTCCGCCCCCAGCATTGTTATAATCCTTTATAAGATATTCAAATATCCGTGAGAAGAAATCATATTTTTCCGCAAAAACGCTTTCAAAATTGAATGATGCAACGGAACTCATCAATGACCGTGCAAAATCATCCCTTTTCTGCGGATCTGTTACAAACTGTGTGAGTGCACTGAATATATTGACTCTGCTTTTCCCTGAAGTTACAACAGAAAAAGTATCCGCATTCAGATTGGCAATGTCAATCAGTGTCGCATCCAGACGTGTAGAAAAATCTCCTGCTCCTGAGGTATTATACAAATGCGCCAATGTATGCTCAGGTTTAAGCAGCGGAACTGATGCGGGAAGATAGCTGAACAGATCTTCAACTTCCTCTTCAGTGAATTTATCATATTCCGCATCCCACTTGTCTGCCTTGCTCAATCTTTCTCCGTATATCTTATCCCGCTTTGCCTCATATCCGAATTTATCATTGAAATACTTATACAGAAACATTTCCGTAATGATCTTGTACTCACCACCACTATTGGCAAGACCAAAATGGGAAGTGGTCGATTTCAATGAATCAATAAGGGCTATAGTAGCTTCTGATATATTCTGGGTATTTGCATCCATATTATCTCAAGTAAAGTTGATTGTATTGGTTTATATATTCATTTGCAATGAGATTGTTGATGAACTTCCTGTCGGGAAGACTCGCTTTTATCCCCAAGTCGACGAGTTGATGGCCTATCATAGCCAACGTATCCCGTTTGAAACTGTTTTCATTCGCTATGATGTTTATATCAAGGTAAATACGGTTATCAATCTCACGCTTCATTTTTGACAGACTTTCTGCTATTTCGTATTCAGTTTTGGAAAGAAGAGGCTTTTCTCGCTTTTCATTTTCTTCTTCTATACGCTTGTGGATACGGACAAAGCGCTCGTCTCCCTGATATTTCTTTTTGAGTATATTATTGCGACGGTTTATCTCACGGATTTTCTTCATTACCGAATCCATATAATCAATGCTTTCTTTAGCTTCTTGCGTATTTTGAGGAACGAAGCCTTTCTTTCTGAAGTATTCCCGGAACTCTTCAGCCAAAATCACATACTTGTCTTCCGTCTTGTCAAAGTTGGCTTCAAATTCAGCCTGTACTTTTTCACAACGCTCCCGAATATCATTGACAATAATACGTAATTCTTCTGAAATGCCTTTTTTGAACTCAAATTCCAGTTCAGAAAGAGCGACATTGATAATTCCAGATACATCTGCCTTATGTTCGGTACTTTCCAGAAAATTCATTCGTTCTATACGGTGAGAAACCTCAGTGATCAGAGTAGGAATACTACCTTTAGGCAAACTGTTGATTTTATCTTTCAACTCTTCATCGCCAAAAGCCCTTACTTGGTTAATGATTGCCTTGGCATTTTCGAGAGTAGATCGGAGCGTATATAGATTGTCTTTGTTTTCAATCTCATCTATTTCCTTTCTGAACTCTTCAGGATTGTCGCATGTGTAATTGAATAAAACGCTGCGAATTTCTTTTATCTGCCCTACAATCTGCTCTTTATCTACAATGAGAGCTTCTCCTACTGTTTCTTTTTCGCCTGTTTCTTTAATATCGGCAGTACGATTCAGTTCACGCAGATAGCGGTCATTAGTCGCATCAAAATTTTCCTTGATGTTTACAAAATCCACTACATAACCATATTTGAATTTATGGTATGGTCTGTTTACTCTAGTCAGTGCCTGCAGCAAATCGTGTCCGTCCAGACTTCGACCCAGATAGAGTTTCTTCAAACGGGGAGCATCGAACCCAGTCAGAAGCATCTGGTTGACAATCAGGACATCGACTGATAGTTTTTTCTTGTACTCATCAATGTACGCCTTACGCTCTTCCTTGTCTCCTTCATCATGCAAAATCAAAGAAGCTCTCAAGGGTTTTGCATGATATCCATAGGCAATCATAGGTTCAGCCGCCAACATCAGACTTTCATCATGTTTCCCTTCGATATACAAAGCTTTGTTGAAACGCTCTTGCCACAAACGATACATTTCACGGGCTTGAGGATTTGTCTTGCATACAATCATTGCACCTACAGTATCATCAGCCTGTTCGATACGGAACCTACGGAAATCGGCAATAATATAGTCTATCAATGCATTGAGGTAAGATTCATGTTCAATGATCTTGTTGCGGTCAATATCACTTCTTCTGACTTTTATGCCGCCTGCCAGCTTGTCAAGAATATTCTCTATTTTCTCTTTATAGATTGTTTCGACAGGCTCCCGCATGAGTTTCAGTGTATAACCGTCTGCTATTGACTTGTCGTAATAATAGGTATCAATGTAATCACCGAATACACGCCAAGACTCCCTTTCCTCTTTTAACAAAGGCGTACCTGTCAAAGCAATTTTTATAGCATCCTTATCGGCTGCCAATAGGTTTGCCAAGAAACTTCCATGTGGATTGTACCCTCTATGCGCTTCATCAATAAAGAAAATACGTTGCAACTGGATGCTGTAATTGGAATCAATCTGTATTTTGGCAGAATCCTGTTTGAATTTCTGGATATTTACCACCATTATCTCAGCTTTACCCTCCGCATTTTCTGTTAAATTCGTACTCCGTATATCTGACATCAATTCATCCCTGCTGTTTGCAGTTCTGACAGACAGTCCTCTTGCCACAAATTCATCCTTGGCCTGCTCCATCAAGTCAAGGCGGTCAACAATGAAATAAAATTTTACAGCTGTATTCTTTGCCGCATAAAAATCGGTCAGACTACGTACGGAATAATATGCCAAGGCTGTTTTTCCACTGCCTTGTGTATGCCAGATGATACCACTCTTGATACCATTATCCAATTTCTTTCGAATGGCCAGTGAGGCAAAAAGCTGCTGATAACGCATTACATGCTTTTCCAACTGTGTAGTCTTACTACCGTCTTCCAGTTCAATCTTTCTGTCCACATAGGCAAAACCATATCTCAATAAAAACAAAAAACGCTCTTTACTGAGCATCGATGTCAGAATCCTGTTGGTTGGAGTATTCGTATCTTTGTTCGTATTATAATCAGGCAGATTCTTGATCACGACACAATTCCGGTGTTGCAATATCTGTTTCTCCACACTGTCAGATACGGCCTTATATGGATATTTAGTCACAAAATCTTTATCAGCCTCACGGAAGACATTGAAGAAAGCCTTATCCCTCGAAGAGCAGCAATAGAACGCACCTTGAATAGGAACCCTGTTTTCATTATCATATTCTTGATTGTTGGAAAATATCATCAGCTGGGTGACATTCAAGAATCTTCTGAATTTTTCGTTGCGCATCCGCACATTGATACGCTCCCTTTCTGCCAGAATGCCGTCATGGTTATTCGGCTTCTTGACCTCAATAAAAGCTAATGGCAGTCCGTTTACAAAACATGTTATGTCCGGTCTGAAACTGTCTCCGTTATCCTGATTCTCACAAGTGAATTCGGTAGTTACATGCCATTCGTTACGGTCAGCATCTTGGAAATCTATCAGCTTGATATTGCTATTGGAAGACAGTTTATTAAAAAACTCCCTTCCAAGGTCATTATTGTCAAGTATCAATGTAATTTCATTCAGCAATTGTCTTGCCTGTAATTCGGACAGTGCCGGATTCAAACGTTGAACGCTGCGCAAAAATACATCCGTCAGAATATTTGTTTTACTGTCATATTCTGTTATATTGTCCAAATAAGTATATCCAAGCCTACACAAATGCATGGCGGCAGGAACCTGCACACGTGTATTTTCATTGAATTTATATTCCATGAGCTTCACCTTTCTTCTTTATCGGTTATCAGGTCTTTTAAATCCACCTGTAGGATAACAGCTATCTGCTGAAGGGTCTCCAGGTTTGGTTGAATCCTATTGCATGCATAAGCATTCACCATACTGAAACTTTTACCAAGTTGCTTTGCCAACCATGTCTGGGAAATGCCTTTTTCTGCCAATACTGCTTTTATCCTATTCAGTTTCATATTATATCTCGATTGCATAGCACAAATATAGGGAATTATATTTGATAAATTGGTTTTTTTTGTAATTTCGTAGTGTAATATAAATTTTATATAACCACATACGTGTTAATACTTATGTTTTCAATTTTTACAAAGCAGAAGAGCTTTCCAGTCAGAACAATCGAGCAATTAAAGAACTCTGTTGAGATTCTTTTTATTGACAATGAGGAATTTAATCTTACAAAAGAACTAAAGGAAAAAGATGGCTGGAAAAGAATTAAATGTGTTACCGACATAAAGTCTTTATCGCAGCCTGAACTTAAAGATGCTCATATATTATGTGTTGATATCCAAGGAGTAGGAAAAGAACTTGGATTAGTTGATGAAGGGCTTGGCTTAATAGCGGCAATACATGACAACTATCCTGAAAAGAAAATCATTATGTATAGCGCGGAAGCACAAGGACCAGTAGATGCATTTCATCCTGCAGAAGGCTATGTCGATGAGAGACTTAAAAAGTCGGCTAACCGTTACCAATTTGAAACAGCACTTAAAAGACTTGCTCAAGAAGCTTTCTGCCTAGATAATTGCGCTATTCACTTGCAACGTGTTTTTCAACGAGAGTTAGGAGTGGAATTGACAAAAGAAGAAATAAAAAATGGCATTTTGAAGCTATACTCAAAAGGAAAAAGTGATAATCAAAGTATATGTAAAGTATTCAATATTGATAGGGCTGGCTCTGTGGCTAGCATCATAAGTTTGTTAATTTCTTTATGATGAATCCGGAAATATCTATTCAATTTTTCTATCACATAATAAAGAATGGTTCTGTCATACTATCTAATCTTCCAAAAGAACTTTTACCAGAGGTAGATACATGTTTGGCTGAATCAAAGTTATTATCTTGTAAGGTTCGTGGAGTCCTAAAAAGACAGAAAAAACTTCCTATAGAAGACGGTTTTGTATATTTGTGTACATATGATACTTCTGTTACTAAGAATGATTTTAAGAAGTATTTCGACATTCTTCTATCTTTAGTGCCTTCCTTTGACGAAGCTGTACATCGAGCAGCAAATCCATCATTCGATTTGGTCAAGAAACTTAGGCATAATGTATATAGTCAATTGTCACATATCCTTGATGATATGAAATCTATTTCGGCCATCGAAGATATCCCCTCCAAGGACTGGAATGACATTGTAGAGTATACAAGAGATAAAATCTTTTCTAATGCAGATAAAGCGGCAAAGGCGGTTTTAAGAAGTATAAAAAGTACATCTATTGCACTGTCGGAATTTGATGCATACGAAGTTATTGCTTCTTCTGCTAAACCTCGGTTAGCTACTCACTCCATTCATAAAGTGGTTAAATTATCAATACAACCATACTTAATTGACTTTTGGGATAAAAGAATAAAAATAAACTTTGGAGAATGTTATGATAAAGTATTGATTGATTATGAATTAATTAACTTGGCTATGGGACATTTTTGGAATAACGCTACCAAATATGCCTCCCCAAGTAGTGATATATTAATTTCATTTTCATCTAATTGGAGAGATATAATTGTATCTATCACAATGCGCAGCTTGGCAATTAGGCCGGAGGAAATAGACTTGATTTTAAAAATGGGGGAGTCCGGCTATTACGCTAAGAAAGCAGGACTTGATGGTAGCGGATTAGGTATGTATTATATACAAGAGTGCATAACAAGAAGTAATTGTACTTTTGAAATAACGCCAGGCAATAATAAAGAAAATTATACAACAAATACATTTAGATTTTCATTTCCTAAAGCATAGAATATGGGGAATTTTATTAACTAAAAAATTAGTTTATTTTAATGCAGCGACATCTCGATAGTCGCAGAATTGAGAACTGGATATTTAAAATAATTTGTTGTCCGCCTATTTCAACTATCGCCTCAGACCGTCTCAAACGGTGCGGTTTGTTTGCGTAAATTTCATTGATTATTGTATAATATATTGATAATCAATATAGATAAACTTCTTCAACGAAGATGAATATTGAGTTTCCTCAAGCTGCATGAAAGACACCCCGGTACGGTCTGAAAACCGTACCGGGGTGTCTGATTGTTCGGAAACGAACAGCCTTTCAGAGCCGCAGCGTGCGGAACCACGTCTGAATATCCTCTTGCAAAGTGCTCCTGTAAGATCGCCGCACGGATTCGAAACATTCCCACTGCTGCATAAAAACTTCCGCATCGGGTTCGACCGCCTGTCTCTTTACAGGAGTTTCGCATCCAACAATTCCTTGGCCGCTATCTCCACCGTCTGATGGCGGGCACCGTTTTTCTCAATAATCTCCAGTAACAACACCTTGTCGTCGGGGATCGTGAGTTTGGGCAGCGCGAATACCGTCCGCTGACGCTGGTGCCCCCTTACAACTGCCGGATCGTTGCATACGCGCAGGATTTCGAGCGGCGTTTGCTGTTGGGCCGTACGCTTGGCAAGTTTGCGATCCGCTACAATGAAATGTCGTGCATCTACTTCGAAGGAGATGTTCGTGTCGTTCGAGATGCAGGTGTGAATGTATATCACGTCATTGAATACGTAAATCCCCTGCACCTCGACCCCGATTCCGTACTTTTTCGTACGAATGCCTTTCACATCCGTGCGGTTCTGCCGGTATATGTCGCTCAACATGCGTTTTATGGTCGCAGGTTTCTCGCGCCCTACCTCGCGCAGCAGCACCCGGCCTTCGGATGCTGGGGTCGTCGGCTGCGGATAGCCCACGGCAGCCGGTTTCTTCATACTTTCTGGTTGCGGTTCCTGCACTGTAAGATTGAGGGTCGAAACAGCCGGATTCTCGGCATAGTGGACATCGAAAGTGAAAAATCCTCCGTCCTCGGTGATGACCGTCAGGTTGGTTTCTGCTGCGAAATTCCGCACGGCCGCTTTCACCCGCACGACATTTTCGGCCCCGTCGGCCTTGCCTGCTATGATGTCCATCGAGCCGATGTCAATGTAGGTCACGGGCGACGGGAAAAGAATATGTACGGTCTTGGTGAATCCCGCTTCGATACGTAGGGGCCGGATCTCAGCCGGCGTTTCCGGTGTCATCTGCGCCGTAACCTTTACCGCTGCGATTGCCGCGACGATCAGGATCAGATAAATAAGGTCTCGTTTCATGTGTGTTCTATTCTTTTGAAATCAATAATAGCTGATGATTGGCTTTGAGGGTGATCTTCACCTCGCGGAGCTTCCCGGCGACATACTGCGACGAAGCCTGTAATCCTCCACGCGCCAGCTCGGACAACACCTGCTGTCCGGCCGAACGGGTGACGTTTACGCTCGTGCCGGCGGTTTGCCCGACGGACGCCAGCGCCTCTTTGAGGGCCGTCCGCTCGCGGGAGTTCGGGACGTTGAGCCCCGGCTGGCCGTCGAGGTCGTAAGCCGCGGCTTCGACAGCGAAGATCCGCCCGCCGTATTCGACGGACGACACCATGACTTGCAGCCGCATCCCGGAGCTGTCTCTTATACACATCT
>ENA-OZFU01000057-OZFU01000057.1-human-gut-metagenome-genome-assembly--contig:-NODE-57-length-43515-cov-7.616314_pt1 | contig 43515 bp, 29 predicted proteins | sample MGYA00244650_ERZ653646 | MGnify/ENA primary metagenome ERZ653646 (study PRJEB26926, sample SAMN06164982) | human gut metagenome | biome: ENVO:00009003; feature: ENVO:2100002; material: ENVO:00002003...
CGTTCACGCAGTACACGTGCGGCGCGCGCGTGTCTGCCGCTGCGGCATCGGACGTTGCCCCGGCAGCCTTGCCGTCCAGCACCAGCAGCAGTTCCTTGCATTCGTTGCCGGTGGAGACGATGTGCACTTCGGCCACAGTGCCCGCGAAATCGTCGACCGCCTTGCGCCAGTCGAGCATCGGCGACAGTTTGATCATCACATATCGTGCCTTAGCCAGCAGCAGATCGCGCAGCGCCAGCACGTCGGGCGTGCAGTCCTCGATCGCGTAGGTGCGGGCGCCGTGCTCGTCGCGGCGGGCCGGGTCGATGTAGATCAGCTGCGCCGGCTCCATCGCACGTAGGTATTCGACGCCGTCGCCGCACACCACCTGTGCTTGCGTGAGGCCCAGCGCCGCCATATTGTGCGCGGCCAGTTCGCATAGATGCGATTGGCGTTCCACGTACGTGGCGTGACCGAATCCGCGGGCGAGATATGAGAAATCGACGCCGAATCCGCCTGTCAGGTCCGTCATGGTCGCGTCGTTGGCCGTCTGTCCCGCCGATTGCGGCAGAGATCGCAACAGACGCCGGGCGATTTCGGCCTTGTATTGCGCTGTGAACTGCGATGAGCACTGTTCCATGGAAATATGCGCGGGATAGACGATATCCGCGCAGGCGGCCCATTGCGGCAGTTTGTTGCGGGCGATTTGCCAGCCCGCGATCTGGTCGAGCGCGGCCGGCAGGTCGAGGTCCGCCGTCCGTTTGGTTTTGAGCGCCAGGTCACGCACGTCTTCATTGCGATGCGCCTCGGCGAAGGCGCGCGTCACGTCGTTGAGCAGTGGTCCGTCACTCATGGTTCCTCTCCCCTTCTTCGCGAGTATCTGCCATGTCGCACGCATATCGTCGCACGCGTATCCTGCGTCCGTGGCGCATCGGTATTGCGTCCTTGTCGATTGCCTTCGTCATCTTATCTTTCCTGTGGATAACAAGTGGACAAATGTGGATGAATGTGGATAACGCCCATATTTTGTGCCTGAGTCAACGTCGCACCACGAAATATCGGCGGCGATTTTCCCCATTTTTGTGGGGTGTGGATATCGGTTATCCACAATTTTCACATAGGAAATTCCTTATGTTCCGCCATTTTGTGAATATCCTTGTGGATAATCCACCACGTTATCCCCGACTTACCCACAGGTCTGACCTCACTTATCCACAAAGTTATCCACGGATGTGGAAAACTACATGTGTGTAGTTCCCGCATTACTGGTACAGAAGTGACATATGCATCAGCGGATTGCCGGCGTTGCATCCCACGATGATCGCCACGACCACCACGAACACCGTGATGCCGTACACCGTGGTGCGCCACGCCAGGCTTTTGCCGCGGAACGCATGCAGGCCGGTGACCAGCAGCCACGCAAGCACGCCGCCGACGATGAATCCGCCGACATGCGCCTGCCATGCAATGCCCGGCGTGATCACCGGCATCAGGAAGTTGATCAGCATCCAAATCAGCATCGAACGAATATCGATGCCTATTCTCCTGTACACCACCAGAATCGCGGCGAACAGGCCGAACAGCGCGCCGGACGCGCCATATGCGGCGGTCATCCATCCCGACGGCGAGCACACGGCCCACACCATCAGTCCGGCGCCGCCGCCCAATCCGGACAGCAGGTACAGCGCAAGATACGGCCAATGCCCCATCATGCGTTCCAGCACGGGCCCCACGCACCACAAAGTAAGCATGTTGAACAGGATGTGCCACAGCGAGGTCGGCTGGTGCAGGAACATCGAGGTGATGAAGGTCCACGGGTGCCGGACGGCCGTGGCGGGCAGCAGCATGCCGGCGTTCACGAACGCGTTGCCGCCTTCGGGCCAGACGAGGAAGAGAACCGCTTCGATGGCCCACACCACGATGCAGATCGCCATGATGGCGGTGGTGATGACCGGGTCGCCGTTGCGCCACCGGTATCGCAGCGATCGGGCGGAGAACAGATCCTTGAACGATGGGGAATCGGGAAACAGACTGAATCGTTGGTATGCCATAGCTCAACACTACCGGCACATGCGGTATTTTCCGGCGCGTAAATCCACCCAATCGACACATTCCACGAATTAAGATAGGGAACAGAGCTGGCTTGAACGAGCAGGTCAGCCAGTGTTTGGAAACCTTGAAAGGAGCCGTCATGGAGAACAAGTCTTCTAACGGTTGGAAGTTCTTCGCACTGCTCTTCGGAGCTTTGCTTGCTGGCGTCGTCGGTCTGTACATCTACAAGCAGCAGAATCCCGACTATGACCCGTGGGAGGAACCGTGGGAGAACAGCTCCTCGCCGGTCGACCTGGGCCTGACCAAGGACGCCGAGCCGGAGGCCGACGCCACTGCCGCCGCTCCTGCCGCTGAGCCGGAAGCCGCCTGATTTCGCCTTTCCCGGCACACCTATGCCGCGTTGGGTTTGTTGCTTCGCCCTGTATCTTGCGATACAGGGTTTTTCTTTTGCTTTTTCGATTGCGATTGGCTTGCGGCCTTCCGTCGTACTGTCGCTGTATTGCCACGTACATCCGGCACGTACGTTCGGGCACTACCGGCATACGCAATCGGACATGCGAAAAACATACGAAAAGGCCCTTGGAAACTCCCAAGGGCCTTCGTCGTCATCACTTATCCGCCCATTGCGAAACGGACGGAGCGGAAGCGATCATGCGTACGTCGGCGATGCCAGCGACGTTTCATGACCGCTCCATAATCACTTGAGCGGACCGGTGTGCCAGATGCGCTCGAGGTAATCCTCGATGGAGCGGTCGGAGCTGAAGTAGCCGGAGTTGGCCACGTTGAGCACGGCCATGCGGCTCCACTTCATCGGATCGCGGTAGGTTTCCTCGATCTGGGCCTGGATATCCATGTACGCGCGGAAGTCGGCGAGCGTCATGAAGTAATCCTTGTTCAGCCAATCGTTGACGAGGTCCTTGTAGGTGTCCTTGTCGCCGTCGGAGAAGGTGCCGTCGGCAACCATATCGATGGCGGCCTTGAGCTGCGGGTCCTTCTCGTAGTACTCGCGGGACAGACCCTTGGTGTCGTAGCCCTTGGCGTACAGCGCAGAGACTTCCGGCTCGGTCATGCCGAACAGGAAGAAGTTCTCGGCGCCCACACGCTCACGGATCTCGACGTTGGCGCCATCGAGGGTGCCGACGGTCAGAGCGCCGTTGAGGGCGAACTTCATGTTGCCGGTGCCGGAGGCTTCCTTGCCGGCCTGGGAGATCTGCTCGTCGAGGTCGGTGGCCGGGATGAGGTTCATGGCCAGCTCGATGTTGTAGTTCCACGGGAAGTAGACGTTCAGCTTGCCCTTGACGTCCGGGTCGTTGTTGATGACGCGGGCGACGTTGTTGATCAGCTGGATGGTCTGCTTGGCCAGGTAGTAGCCCGGAGCGGCCTTGGCGCCGAACACGATGGTGCGCGGCATGATGTCGTCGGCGGAGACCTTGCCGGACTTGATGTCGGCGTAGTCGGCGATGACGGACAGGATCTTCAGGGCCTGGCGCTTGTACTCGTGCAGACGCTTGACCATGGTGTTGATCATGGTGTTCGGGTCGATGTCGAAGCCGTACTTGCGCTTGGCGAAGTTGGAGAAGTCGACCTTGTTGGCCTGCTTGACGGCGGCGAACTTCTTGACGAACTCGTCATCGTCGGCCAGCGGGATGAGGCCCTTGAGCAGCTCGAGGTCGCTCAGCCACTTGTCGGTGCCGAGGCCTTCGGTGATGAGGTCGGACAGACGCGGGTTGGCCAGCTTGATGAAGCGGCGAGGGGTCACGCCGTTGGTCACGTTGGTGAACTTGTCCGGGTAGACGTCGGAGAAGTTCTTCAGGGTGACGTCCTTGAGCAGCTGGGAGTGCAGCTCGGCCACGCCGTTGACGTGGGAGCCGCCGTAGGAGGCCAGGAACGCCATGCGCACGGAGTCGCCGGTGTAGATGGCCATGTCCTTGATGGTGGCCTCGTCAACGCCCTTGGCCTTGAGCTCGGCCTCGAACTGGTCGTTGATCTTCTCGATGATCTCGAGGTGACGCGGCAGCAGTTCGCCGATGAGCTTGGACGGCCACACTTCCAGGGCTTCCGGAAGCAGGGTGTGGCAGGTGTAGTTGAAGGTCTTGTTGGTGATCTTCCAAGCGGTGTCCCAATCGTAGCCGTACTCGTCCATGAGGACGCGCATGAGCTCCGGAATGCCGATGACCGGGTGGGTGTCGTTGAGCTGGAAGGTGATCTTGTCCGCGAAGGTGGTCAGATCCGGCTTGTCCTGGCCCGGGTAGAAGACGCGGATGGCGTCGTGGATGGAGGCGGACACGAAGAAGTACTGCTGCTCGAGGCGCAGAGCCTTGCCCTGCGGGGTGGAGTCTTCCGGATACAGGATCTTGGAGATGTTCTCAGCCTCGACCTGCGGCTTGACGGCGTCCAGATACTCGGACTTGTTGAAGGTGAGCAGATCGAACTCGTCGTAGCTCTTGGCGGTCCACAGACGCAGGGTGTTCACACGGCCGGAGGCGTAGCCCGGAACCATGTAGTCGACCGGGACGGCGCGCACGGACCAAGCCGGCTTCCAAACCTTCTTGCCGTTCTCCTCGACGACTTCGCCGCCGAAGGAGACCTTCTGGTCGCGGTTGTAATCGATGTGGCCCCACGGCTCTTCGTTGGCCAGCCAGTAATCCGGGGTCTCGATCTGCTTGCCGTTCTCGTCGAATTCCTGCTTGAAGATGCCGTACTTGTACTGGATGCCGTAACCGAACGCCGGCACGCCAAGGGAGGCGAGGGAGTCGATGAAGCAGGCGGCCAGACGACCCAGACCACCATTGCCGAGGCCCGGCTCGTATTCGGCGTCGATGATTTCCTGGGCGGAGAATCCGAGGTCCTTGACGGCCTTGTTGAACTGGTCGGTCAGGCCGGCGTTGAGCAGCGCGTTCTCGAGCTGCTTGCCCATGAGGAACTCAGCGGACAGGTAGCCCACGGCCTTGGTGTTGCCGTTGACCATGTCGGCCTGGGTCTTCATCCAGGAATCCACGAGATGGCGACGCACTGCGGCGGACGCGGCGACGTACACGTCGGCCGGCTTGGCCTGCTCGACGGTGACGCCCTGGGTGTACTTCAGCTGCTCACGGATTTCGTCAGCGAACTGTTCCGCGGTGACCGCGGACTTCGGTGCGGTAATTTCAGTCATTGATTGACTCCCTTTGACGGATATTCTCCAGGAACATTATGCCTTACTTCAGCGTCCTTGCATTTGCGGCCGCATGAACACTAAGTAACATCATGCATACGTTCTCATGTACAGCATACTACGTAATCATAAAAAGACGAAATTCCTAGCAATCGTAAGCCGGCATTCGTTTGCAAAAAACATTGCAAAAACTGCAAACGCAACGTATGGCGCCCATTAAGCGAGGGCACCACAATCGCAGGAAAATCGCCCCTCAAACCCCTATTTAGTTACGACTACATCGTTTGCAAAGTTCCATCATAGTCGTTTGCGGGCTGCACAATACCGGTATGGCTGTCATACGAGAACAAGACTTGGGCAAAGGACGCGCCGCCTTCGAACAGTGGCAGGACGCGGCGCACAACATTTTCAGCGAGCAGCTGCCGGCCGATGACGACGCCGCTTTCGATTTCCGGCTCAACTTCTCGCCGCGTCTGCCGCGCCAGCTGTGGGCGATGGCGGTGCGCTACTCGCTATACCTGCTGGAAAAGAAGGCGCCGGGCGAAGGCGTGGAGGTGCGCGTGGCACCGTGGGGCGCCATCAAGATCCTCGACGGGCCGGCGTCCGATCCGCACAATCTCACGCCGCCGGACGTCATCGAACTGGACCCCGACGTGTGGATGAGGCTCGCCACCGGCATCACCAGCTGGGACGAGGAAAAGGACGCCGGGCGCATCACCGCCGTCGGCGAACGCGACGATCTGAGCGGGTTGCTGCCGCTGGCATAGGAATAGGTCGCGGCGCGGCGCGACCTGCGATGGTTGGCGGGACGAGCACGACAATCGCCCGACAATCGAAATCGAAATAATAAAAAATGGCTCGTGGTTGAAACCACGAGCCATTCGTTGAAAAAATCTGTGCAGTCAGTCCTGCTTCTTCGGCTTCAGCGCGCTGGGCACCGGCATCGGGATGGGCTTGTGAGGCTTCGGCGCGGCCTTTGCCGCCGGAAACTCGCCACTCGTGGCCTTCGCCGCGGCTTCCGCGGCCCACTTGGCGTATTCGTCAAGGTCATCGGCGGAATCGGAAGACGTTTGACCGTCCCCAACGGTCTCATCTTCGGCGTCCACATCGTGAGAATACTTGGCTTCGATATCGGCAAACGGGTCGAAGGAACCAGAACCGGGCTCCTGCGCACCGAGCTCCTTGGCAAGCTCATCGTAATCGGTGTCGGTGGTCAGGTACTTGAGCTTTCGGGCTATTTTCTGCTGTTTGGCTTTCTGACGTCCGCGGCCCATCTGACCCCCTGAAATTACTGTGCTATCAATTCATCAAACAAGAGAGTACCACTTATTGCGCATTATTTCGTTGTCGGCTCAGACTTTTACGATAAAATCGTTGATTTTCTTAAGAAAAGGACACATATGACGGACGAAACCCAGGAGCAGCAGATCACCGCTGTCGGCAACGAAATGAGCGCCAGCTTCCTCGCCGCAAAGAAGCGTTCGGACGCGACGCTGGCCAAGCTGGAGGAGCATCCGGAGAAGTTCACCATGCTCACCGGCGATCGTCCGACCGGCCGTCTGCACCTCGGCCACTACTTCGGCTCCATCCGCGAGCGCGTGGCCATGCAGAACCGTGGTGTGAACTCGAACATCATCATCGCCGACTACCAGGTGATCACCGACCGCGACACCACCGAGCACATCGAGGACAATGTGCTCAACCTGGTGCTCGACTACATGGCCGCCGGCATCGACCCGAACAAGACCATGATCTTTACCCATTCCGCCGTTCCGGCCGAGAACCAGCTCATGCTGCCGTTCCTGTCCCTGGTCACGGAGGCCGAGCTGCACCGCAACCCGACCGTGAAGTCCGAAATGGAGGCTTCCGGCCATGCGCTGACCGGCCTGCTGCTCACCTACCCGGTGCATCAGGCTTGCGACATCCTGTTCTGCAAGGCCAACGTGGTGCCGATCGGCAAGGACAACCTGCCGCACGTCGAAATCACCCGCACCATCGCACGCCGCTTCAACGAGCGCTACGCGAAGAAGAACCCGGTGTTCCCAGAGCCGAGCGCCATCCTGTCCGAAGCGCCGGAGATCCCGGGTCTTGACGGCCGCAAGATGAGCAAATCCTACGGCAACTCCATCATGTTGGGCGCCACCGCGGAGGAGACCGCCAAGCTCATCAAGAAGAGCCCGACCGATTCCGAGCGCCGCATCACCTTCGACCCGATTGCCCGCCCGCAGGTCTCCGCGCTACTGACCACCGCCGGTCTGGTGACCGGCCGCGATCCGAAGGACATCGCCGAGGAAATCGGCGACTCCGGTGCAGGCGCGCTGAAGAAGTACGTGATCGAATCCGTGAACGAGTTCCTGGCACCGCACCGCGAGCGCCGTGCCGAACTGGCCAAGGACATGGATTACATCCGCGACGTACTGCATGACGGCAACAAGCACGCGAACGAGATCGCCAACGAGACGCTGGAGCAGGTGCGCGAAGCCATGGGCATGCGCTACTAAGTCTGCAATCGGCATCCTGACGCGTTAGCGGATTGGCCGTGTTCCTCCGGGAGCACGGCCAATCCGCTTATTTATGGCAGGTTCGGAGGATGCCGTTCCGCTAAGTGGCTTGTTTGTGGCATGGAAAACGGGAAACCCCGTGTATGTCCGTCGGAATTCCAATGGACATACACGGGGTTTCCTGAATCAGGTGCCACAAACAAGCCACTTGACATTTCCCTGTTGTCGGAATCTGCCATAAACAAGCGACATGGCACCAAAGGCCGACCTTCGGCGTTGCAGGAGGTGCAACACCCACCGCGGGGCGATTCAGATCTGCGCGCGCTTCTCCCCTGCCGCGATTTCGGCGGCGACCAGATCATCGTCGACGTGACGGTCGTCCGGGTCGTCGAGGTAATGGTCGAACTCGTGCAGCACCTCGGCGCTCGGCGCCGGCGTGAGCAGCGAGACCACCACGATGAACAGCAGCGAGATGATGAACGCCGGCAGCAGCTCGTAGATGGCGAACACGCCACCCAGCGGCTTGATGAAGTTGTGCCAGATGAGCACGGTGGCGGTGCCGGACAGCATGCCCGCGATAGCCCCGTACTTGTTGGTGCGCCTCCAGTACAACGAGGTGAGCATCAGCGGTCCGAAGGACGCGCCGAGGCCGGCCCACGCGTACGAGACCACTTGGAAGATCGAGGAGTTCTGGTCGAACGCCACCACGATGCCGAAGATGAACATGACGAGCAGCGTGATGCGCGCCACCATCATCACCTGGCGGTCGGTGGCCTTGCGGTGCAGCAGTCCGCGGAAGATGTTCTCGCCGACGGCCGAGGCGCCGATGATCATGTACGAGGACGAGGAGCTCATGGACGCGGCGAAGATGCCGGACACGACGATGCCGCACATGAAGCTCGGCAGCAGCGCCTGCGACACCACGATGAAGATGTTCTCCGCGGCCGCCTGCGTGGCGAACTGCGTCGGCATCATGGCACGGCCGACCAGGCCGATGCACACGCCGCACGCCAGCGAGATCACGCACCACGTGGTGGCGATGATGCGGGATTTCTTGATTTCCTCGGAACTGCGGATGGACAGGAACCGCACAAGCACCTGCGGCATGCCGAAGTAGCCCAGGCCCCACGCGAGCATGGAGATGATGGTGATGATGCCGTAGTCGGCGGGCGCGCCGAACATGGCCTGTCCGGCCTTGACGATCTGCTCGCCGGCGTCGTTGAGGATCGGCGTGGCCACATGCGTGCCGTCGAGGAATCCCGGAATGCCCTTGAGGAAGGCGACGGTGTTGTCGATGCCGCCGGCGGACGCCACGGAGCCGATGAACACCACGGCCAGCGCGAAGAACATGAGCAGGCCCTGGATGAAGTCGGTCACGACCACGGACAGATAGCCGCCGATGATGGTGTACGCGAACACGATGGCGGCGCCGATCACCATGGTCAGGTGGTAGTCCCAGCCGAACAGCGTGGAGAAGAGTTTGCCGACGGTCACGAAGCAGCTGCCGACGTACACGCAGAAGAATACGAGGATGATGAGCGCAGCGATGGTGGATACGATATTGCGATCGTCATGGAAGCGCTTGGAGAAGAAGTCCGGAATGGTGATCGCGTCGCCGGCCACCACGGAGTAGCGGCGCAGACGGCGTGCGACGAGTTTCCAGTTGAGGTACGTGCCGAGCGCCAGACCGATGGCCGTCCACATCGGGTCGGCCGCGCCGGTGAAGTAAGCGACGCCCGGCAGGCCCATAAGCAGCCAGCCGCTCATGTCGGAGGCTTCCGCGCTCAATGCCGTCAGCCACGGTCCGACGCCACGCCCACCCGCGAAATACTGTTTGGTGGAGGAATTGGACCTCTTGGAGTAGACGAAGCCGATGGTCAGCATGGCCGCGAAGTACAAGACCATGGCCAGCAGCACCCAGAAATCTTTGGTTACCAAGTGTTTTTACCCTTCTGCAGGTTATTAAATGTCGTAGCGCCAGGATTTATCGGTCACTACTCGTGCCATCGCCAGGCCGATCGGCAGGCAGATGATCACCATGAACGCACGGAACGCCCAATCAAGCGCGTTCAGCGTATCGAACTGGCCGAGGTGGAACATGGCCTGGTACATGTACAAACCGGGCACCATGATCACAATAGACGGAACCGTCAGGCAGATGCGCGGATATCCCAAATGCGGAGCAAGCAGGCCGTGGCGCACCGCCGAACGCCATGCGGAGGCGAGCAGGCCGGCAAGGAACGCGCCGATGAACGCGCCGGCTTCCGCGGGCACGCCCAAGTCGACGATCTCCAATCGCAAAGTATCGGTGATGGCGCCGATGGTGGCGGCGACGAGGCACATGCGCTGCGGGGAATTGAACATCACGGAGAAGCCCCACACACCGATGAACGCGAACAGCATGCGCAGCAGGCAGTTGATGACGGGGTTCAGTCCGAGCGGCTCGAATCCCTGCGGATTCAGGTGCACGATCGAAGCGACCATCCATCCTGCAAGCGTCGCCATCAGGATGATGCACAGCACGTAGGTGAGTCGTTGCACGCCTGATGGGAAGTCGATTTTCGCCATGTCAAGTCCGCCGGTTATCAGCGGGAATCCGGGGATGACGAACAGCATCGCGCCGATATACGCGGTGTCGTGCTGCAAGGCGATCGGATCGAACAGGCCAATCAGTCGCAGCATGCCGGTGCATGCCAGCGCGGCGACGGCCACGCAGACGAACGTCACGAAGAATTGGTTGAGATGGTGGGCGAACAGGCGGCGACGCAGCCAGTGGCCGAGGCCGGCGCCAACGAACGCGCCGATCATGTCGTACGGGCCGCCGCCGAGCAGGAACACGAAGGATGCGCAGGCGCAGGCGGACGCGAGTCCCGCGAAGGCCGGCGAATACAGCGGTTTGCGACGTTCGATCATGTCGAGTCGCTCGTGCGCCTGCCGTACGGTGACGCCTTGCGATTCGCCCGCGGCTTTCCCGATATGGTCGAAATGCTCGGCATATTCCTTCGGCGGTTTGCAGTTGCGGTTCTTACGCGGCTTTTCCGCGACCGAATCGCCATTGCTACGTCCGGCCGCGGCCGCCGCCTCGATATCGCGCATGTGCAGCGGACGTGCGGTGGAATCGCCTTCCTGCGCGCGTTCCGTGACCATTTCCAGCGCGTCGAGCACGGGATCGTCGGAACCTTCCTGGTTCTGCTCGGCCTTCTGCCGTTCCTTGAGCTGCTTGGACAGTTCGGCCGACACCTGCGAGGCGTCGCGCTTGTCGAGATGCTGCATCAGCCCTTCGGAAACGTCGGATTGGCTGTGGTACATAGAGCCTTTGCCGAGGTTGACGTTGAACCAGTCGGCGAAGTGCTCGAGCAGCCAGATGCGTTCGGTGTTGACGCCGGTGGTCGGCAGGTCGACGACTTCGGTGATGCGGTCCTTGCCGTCCGTGCAGGAGGCCTCGATGTCGGTGAGGTTCACGTCGGCGCGCACGTGCACGCCCAATGGATAGGCGATGCGGTGCATCATTTCACGTACGCGGAAGCTTCCCGTTCCGGCGCCAAGGTCGAGCATGCCGACACGGACGATCACGCTGGCTTTCGCTGCGATGCCCGCTTCGGTGACCGGCTTGTCCCAATCGCGTTCGATGTCTTCCATATCGAGCGGGATGGAGTGTGTGTGGAATTTGCTGACTGCCTTCGCGCTGTTGTCAACACGTTCAGCATTCTCGTCATGTTCATGTAGTGCGCTCACAGTATTCAGGTCTAACGTGTGGACTGGTCGGATATTTTCCGAACATTCCCACATGCCCATTTTCCGGACATTCAATGTCCACGATGCGAACCATTCCGGCGTTTCCGTAACCAAACTGTCGATTTGCCGCGCCTACAATGGTCGAGCATTTACCCACCAAGCTTAGGGCTGTGGGCTCGCAACAGACGGCCAAAACAATCGCGGAGGTGCCGCGAAGGACCGACAGACCGAGCAACCCGATGGTTTGGAGAAGGAGGTCTGATGACAACTGAAAACGAACAGATCACGCCTGCGGACGCGGCTATCGTCTCGTCCGGCACCGGCACCAAGGGCCCTGAGGAGCGTGATCTTCCCGCATCCCTCAAAGGGGAAATGGATCTGTGCCTGCAGATTCTTCGCGAGGTGCTCGGTGAGTTCGATGAAAAACTGCTGGCCAAGTTCGATGAAGTGCGCGAACACGCGCTGAAGGCCAGCGCCGAACGTTTCTCCGGCATTCTGACCGACACGAATCCTGATCAGGATGACCTGCAGAAGGTCGTCGACATCATCGACCAGACGGATGTGCATGAGGCACAGCTGCTGGCCCGTGCCTTCACCACCTACTTCCATCTGGCCAATCTGTGCGAGGAGAACTACCGTGTCTCCGTACTACACAGCCGTGAGGCCGCCGTGGATGACGCCCAGGCCGTCGACCCGGTGAACGAAATGACCTGCGCCTACCACCAGCTCATCAACGAGATGGGTCCGGCCAGGGCCAAGGAGCTGCTCGACCAGCTCGAGTTCCATCCGGTGTTCACCGCGCATCCGACCGAAGCCCGCCGTAAGGCCGTGGAAGGCAAGATCCGCCGTATCTCCCAGCTGCTCGAAGCGCATAAGCTGCTCGGCGGCTCGGACAAGAAGGAAAACTCCCGTCGACTCTTCAACGAGATCGACGCGCTGTTCCGCACCTCCCCGATCGCGCTGAAGAAGCCGACTCCGGTTGAGGAAGCCGACACCATTCTTGATATCTTCGACAACACGCTGTTCTACACCATTCCGCAGGTCTACCGTCGTTTCGACGACTGGGTCCTCGGAGACAAGGCCGGCCTCGTGCCGCCGGTGTGCCCGGCGTTCTTCCATCCGGGAAGCTGGATCGGTTCCGACCGTGACGGCAACCCGAACGTCACCGCCAAGGTGAGCCGTCAGGTGGCCCGCAAGTTCAGCGACCATGTGCTGGGCGCGCTGGAGATCGAAACCCGCCGCGTCGGCAAGAACCTGACGATGGAGGCCGAGACCACCCCGCCGAGCGCCGAGCTCAAGTCCCTGTGGAACCACCAGAAGGAAATGAGCGAGCGTCTGACCGACAAGGCCGCGCTGATCTCCACCAAGGAGCTGCACCGCGCCGTCATGCTGGTCATGGCAGACCGTCTGAAGGCCACCATCGACCGCGACGCCGACCTCATGTACCGCTCCTGCGAGGACTACATCGCCGATCTGAAGACCGTGCAGCGCTCCCTCGCCGAAGCCAACGCCAAGCGTTCCGCCTACGGCCCGCTGCAGGACCTCATCTGGCAGGCCGAGACCTTCGGCTTCCACATGGTGGAGATGGAGTTCCGTCAGCATTCCGTCGTGCATTCCCGCGCTCTGGAGGACATCCGCGAGCATGGCCTGCACGGTGAGCGTGGCGAGCTGCAGCCGATGACCCACGAGGTGCTCGACACCTTCCGCGCGCTCGGTTCCATCCAGAAGCGTAATGGCATCAAGGCCGCCCGCCGTTACATCATCTCCTTCACCAAGAGCGCCCAGAACATCAAGGATGTGTACGAACTGAACCGTCTGGCGTTCTCCCACCCCGAGGATGTTCCGACCATCGACGTGATTCCGCTGTTCGAGCAGCTTGAGGATCTGCAGAACTCGGTGGACGTGCTTGAGGAAATGATCAAGATCCCGGAGGTCCAGGCTCGTCTGAAGGCCACCGGCGGCAAGATGGAAGTCATGCTCGGCTACTCCGACTCCTCGAAGGACGCCGGCCCGACCTCCGCCACCCTTGCCCTGCACTCCGCGCAGGAGCGCATCGCCAAGTGGGCCGAATCGCACGACATCGACCTGACCCTGTTCCATGGCCGCGGCGGCGCCGTCGGTCGTGGCGGCGGCCCGGCCAACCGCGCCGTGCTCGCGCAGCCGGTCGGCTCCGTGAAGTGCCGTTTCAAGCTCACCGAGCAGGGCGAGGTCATCTTCGCCCGCTACGGCAACCCGGTGCTTGCAATCCGCCATGTGGAGTCCGTCGCGGCCGCAACGCTGCTGCAGTCCGCTCCGAGCGTTGAGAAGCGCAACACGGATATGACCAAGAAGTACGCCGACATGGCCAGCAAGCTCGACGAGGCCGCGCACAACCGCTTCCTCGACCTGCTGAACACCGACGGCTTCGCACCGTGGTTCTCCACCGTCACGCCGCTGACCGAAATCGGCCTGCTGCCGATCGGCTCCCGTCCGGCGAAGCGTGGTCTGGGCGCCAAGTCCCTCGACGATCTGCGCACCATTCCGTGGATCTTCTCCTGGGCCCAGGCCCGCATCAACCTGGCCGCATGGTACGGCCTCGGCACCGCGTGCGAGCAGTTCGGCGACCTGAACACCTTGCGTCAGGCGTACGAGGAGTGGCCGCTGTTCTCCACGTTCATCGACAACATCGAAATGTCGCTGGCCAAGACCGACGAGCGCATCGCCAAGATGTACCTCGCCCTCGGCGACCGTGAGGACCTCAACAAGAAGGTTCTCGACGAGATGGAGCTCACCCGCAAGTGGGTGCTCAAGATCGTCGGCGACGAATGGCCACTGCAGCACCGCCACGTGCTCGGCCAGGCCATCCGCATCCGCTCTCCGTACGTGGACGCACTGTCCGTCACCCAGGTGCTCGCCCTCGGCTCGCTGCGCAAGCGCGTGGACAAGGAAGAGCTCACGCACGGCCAGAAGGAGAACTACACCTATCTGATCCTGTGCACCGTTTCGGGTGTTGCAGCAGGCCTGCAGAACACGGGCTGATCTTCGGATGACCGATTGACAAAAGCGAGCGGGGAGGTTCCGTGCCGATCGACGGCGCGGGCCTCCCCGCTCGCGTCGCACGGCCCTAGACTGGCCGGCGACGGCGCGCATAGAACGGGCGCGCTGGCCGAGTGACAGACTCGGATGATCGGAGGGGACATGGACAAGCCATCGAATGAGCGCGGGAGCACCGGGCCGACGGACGGCATCAAGGCGGAGGGCGATGCCGGAAACGAACGCCACATTTGCAAAGCGAATCCGGCTATGATCGATGACATTGGGAAAAAACATGGCCTGGAAGATACGTCAGAAAATTTTTCCGGCAAGAAATATGCTTTGGCACCGAAAGCAGCTACCAAATTCCTTAAGGCGAGTAGATGCTATGTGGCTTTGGGCAAAGCCAGACGCGTGCTATGGTGGCTGGGATTACTGCTGCTTTCACCAGCACTTATTTTGTGGGCGGAATGGGGCGCCAATGGCGATGATGATACTATAATCTGCAGAGTCTTAACGTTCTCTTCCTCTTCGTGCATGAATTTAACTACGGCAACTGAGTATGTACGTAGACTTACCTTAGTATTGATTATGGGGGTAGTCTGCTGGATTGCGGCGCTTGTCATCTTTGGCGTGCGTTCATATATGCGATCTGTATATCCGGAACTTCGTGATCATTCCTCTTCCGCCTCGCATGTCCTTGTGGGAATCATATCGTTTCTCGTGCTGGTCATGGTCTTTCCCGTTCTTGTGATAACGCTACTTTCCGCTCTAATGACTCTATGACGTTTTACCAGAGGCGCATTGCGTGGAATGGCTGAATCATTCCACGCAGTGCGATCACAATCATGATTGATTAACGGTTCGGATTTTCAAGAGATTCAGCATAGGATAATGCCAATATACCAGCCTCCGCTTGACTCGGGAGTCGGTCTGCATGTGACGCAATGAGCAGTGCTTTTTTACTTCCGGATACGTTATCGAATATTCCAAGATCGATTCCATCAACGAGTTTTCGAAATGCGATGACCAGGTTGTCCGCACTTCCCTTGAACCGGGACTGATAGAACCGTTTAATTCGATTCGTCTCGCTTTGCGCGAACATGTCCCGCATAGCGGTGGACAAAGACCTTTCGGAGGAATTGCTCTGCATGGACTGCGCCAGCAACCATGCATCACAGTCCGCGAGAACATCGCTGTAACTGAATCCCATACGGGCGTCTTGCTCGCCGAGATGAGTGTGCAGCCATGACGCCAGGTCCTCTTTCGGGGTATTCGCCAGGTAGCTTCCCCAGATCTGCAACAAATCCAGAGCCCATCCGCCCAGATCACCGAGACCATAGTCCATTGGATCGTTCGTAACGCCCCATGTCAAGTATCCCAAGGACGTGGCAGCCATATGGGCAATGTCCCGATTGGGCAGTGTGCCTTTGATGACAGGTTGCGCATCACATGCGACACCGCATGCCTGACGCGACAAGGCCAATTCGCTGGGAGTAACCGGCTCCGGCGTGTACGCATGCCATAGTGCCTGCGTGCCGGAACTACCTTCCGACCAGTACGTAGGTTTGCGGAGCCATTGCAGGATGAATGTTCCAATAAGGCTTGTATATGCCGAGGCTTGCGTCCCCAAATCAGAGAGCGTCTTGACGCAAGCATTTTCCGTAGTGACAGTCCATTTCAGCAGAGGGTCGGAATCGGGCGATTCCGGATCGGGGTCAGGTGAGGAGGCTGTCGCCGGGAGCAGGAAAGAACAGCCTTGCGAGTTGATGGAACTGGCGACGCGGTCCAGATCCCAGCCCTGGCCCTTGTAGTTGCTGATTTCAGTGAATTGGTCGTAGGACCAATTATTGGGAATTGGGAATCCCAGATTACCCGAGAACCCCGTCGACATATCGGAGATGAAGGAGGAACTTGCGTAGCCGGCATTGACGACACGGCTGCAGATGTTGCGCGAAGCGTAGATGCCCACACCATAACGGCCTCCGAGGGATTGTCGGACAGCCTTGAAGTACGGCAGGATATTGCTGGTCACTTGGTCATCGGTCGCATCGAAGTCTACAGCGAAGTAGATATGGGTGGGAGGGATGCCAAGACGCTGCGCCGCCTCACGAGCGGTCTTGGCATGAGCAGCGCCGTTTGCCGGGGTGAAATGTTCCAGCTTCGTGGAGTACTCCTGAAAAATCGGGAAGAACCGCATGCCGCCCTTAGTGATGCGCTCGAGCTCACCCGGACGGATGGCCTTAAAGTAATCCTTGGGCGCCAACGACGACTGGCCAGGCTCCGTCAGATAACGTCCCACGATTTCATACCCGTTTGCCTTCAACGTCGCCAACCTAGCGTCGGTAATTTCGAACCTAGTGTCACAGGCCACACACGGGCGATCAGGATCACCTTTAGATGTCAACAGGCTCATCCACGTGGTCGAATCAATAGAGCCCGTCACAGCAATGGCATAACGCTCCTGGAACGCTTTCACGATATTGGCGAACGTGCTCGTCCATACGAAGGTCGGCCCGCCCCCGATCCCATTACACGCCAAAGCCGTGCTGGCGAGCCAGACCCACGACTCATTAGAGGATGCGTTATTTGCTGTTATCGTCTTCAAACGAGATCTAGTTCCGTTGCCGAAATTCCCCGTTGCCTCACTGGGCGAAAAACCTTCAAGTGACTGAAGCACTTGGATGAGCGCCGTGTTCATCTCCCTGCCGTACAGTCCATCAGTCGGAATGATGCCCGTGTATGGACGATATGCTTTGTTGATGAACTGCTGTGCCCTACGGACGGAGTCGATACCGCCATAAGAGGCCAGCAGCACGAACTGCTTCATCGAGAGCAACGCCCCCATGATCTCAACGTCTACGCTGGAGTCTCCCTCTATGCCCATATCGGTTTTAAGCTTCCTGATCGCGGAACCTGTTCCGTCGTAGAAATGCTGTGAGATGTTGCCACCAGTGGAGTAGCCCTTGCACCACAGCGCCCCCTGAATGATGGAATACACGTTGGAAGTGCTCTTGTCCGCAGCGGCCTGCTGCCGCACCCCATTCGGATACCGCTTCTTGAATAACCGCTGGGTGGAAGGACCGAAGTTATCGGCAGTGGACTGGATGCCCAATTCAATCTGCAATGCGCGAGTAAGCGCATAGATTGTCGGCCAACCAGTTCTGCCGTCCGGGTTGATTTTCTTGAATCGGGGATCATTCCCGTATGTCTTGTTCAGCCACTGCTGCGTCTGCAGCACCATCTGATCAGTCATGATGTCCTCCTTCGGGACCTGTTGCTGAAGGCAGACCCAATATCTGCCCTCACCTGCACTGCCGTTTCGCCACGAGGTGTTAACCTCGGGCGTTTCATCTGGCATGGCGTCTGCGATGAACTCTGCGATTTTCGGTGTCTAACTCCAACCGAAACATAGTGTTTCCCTTACAACGACTTCCATCACACTGTGTATTGTCGCAGCGATCAGTGCGCATGTTTTCCGTCATGACACCTACAGCTTTGGCCATAGCCAAAATGTCTCCGCATGCATCGAAGTCATATGACGGGCTTCCTTTCACTCTGATAACACTGAAATGAACCATTAATGCTCCTTTCTTTCACAAACTGATGATGTTGTCGTGTTCTTCGTTTCTTTGCTTTCGTCGCGAATAGCGGCACGAATTTTGCGCACAGCCGTTGAAAGCTGTTTGGACACCGCAGCTCGGGACACGCCCAGCTCTCGTGCCATATCTGATTGAGATGCCCCCTTTACCAGTACACCCCTGACGATATTGCGCTGACCTGCTGGCAGTTTTTCGATCTCCGCAAAGATAGCTTGCAAACAGTTAGCTCTTTCTCTCGCATCCTCCGCGCATAAGAGAATATCCTCAGAAGAAGCAGAACACCCCTGGGGTTCCCGCCCTGCACCAACCAAATCCTCATAGGAGCAAATAACTCCGCTGACACGGTCCGATCGATAATAAGCGTGAGCGGAACATTCCTCCGCATTCCACAATTCCTGAAGTATCGTTTGAGGGGTACGTAGTGCAATATCACGTGGCGAACAACCCATACGGATTGCGCGCAAACATCTATCGCGTTCAACCATCGTCCGTAATTCCACTTCCGAACAGTCGTATACATCGGTTACGGACACATTACCGGCGCGCATTGCCTCATGTTTCAATGAAATTCTCATTCCAGTCTCGATCCCACCCAGTTATTGGGTCTTCGAGACCTGCTTGCATAGGCCACCACATGAGCATCCAACCTGCTGGATAAGCATGACGCGTCAGTTCAGGAGAAAACCGACGCGTCACCATGAATAAGCAGGCAGATCTCATGCATGTGATTAGTTAAAAACCCCAGCCAGCTTCGCTGCGGCGCAATGGACGGACAGGCCGATGCCATACTTCTATAACCGGTTAAACGCGTGGCATCGATCTGAGGGAAATTACGATGTATCTGGTCTCAAAAATTCCTTTCGATAAACGAATGTTGCACTTTTCTGACTCAGCTGCAGAACGGCGTATACTGGCGGTATTCCAGTGTTTTGCCGGCTTATTCATCTGAATCTGCCTCCCATCGTAGGGACGGTGACCTCGTGAGATGGCGACGGATGAAGACGAATGGAGACGAGAAGGAGACTCACTTGGCCGAAACTGCTGTTACGTATGCTCTGGGAGTCTTCTGCCAGCTCGTAAACCCTTATATATCCGGCGTGGACCACCACAAAAAGGGATTCATGAAGGACTTCTTCGACGCTGTATTAGAGGGCGACATTTTAAGTGATCCACCTTCCCGGCATCATCGAACCCGCAAACCTGGGAAAACCACGATTACCGCTGGGGTCTGGGCTGGAATCAACGAAACTGACCTGACTCGCTTCTATAACGGGAGCAAGAAAATCCCTTCATGGAAAGCCACCGAGTTCTATCAGCATCTGGACGTCTCAGAGGTGGAACGTCTTTGTGGCGATATTAGTGTTGACGCCCTCGCTGATTTCCAAAAGGAACTGATCAAGGCGAATATTAAAGTTTCAGATATCAGTGAACTTCCTTCCGCCACAGGGAAATGGCTTCTATCAGTCCTCAAAGCCAATGCCGATGGACGTGATATTCTCGTCGATGGCATAGGTTTTCAGCCGGAATTCGATATGTTCGAAAACTTGCCTTTGGCATCCGGACACATCAGCAATGGCAGATTGCACCTTGGTCGGTCTTCAGTCCCTTGGGAGACTTATCCGATTCCACCGGATAAACCAGATGATCATCTTGAGAAGACATACCTCACGCAGATGCAAGCCGCCTATGCCGATCACTTGCACAAGCCAATCAACTGTTCCGACGATCTTCCTCAGACATGCCGTCCCGAATATGCCAAGCAGCGGGAATATTTTTACGATGCGGAAGGAATGCGCAGGAATCTGCGGGATGTCATAGAAAATGGAGAGCAGGAATTTGACGCGCTAAAGGTGGATCTTTATGACGGAATATGCGATATATGCGCATCTGATTATGCCGATGGACTGCTGCGTATGCGAGCAACGCTATCTCAAGCAGCCGGCTTCCCATTGTCTGGCTCGGCTATAGCCCAATTCCCATCAATGATTAAGGCAGCAGAAAAGAAGGGGCTGTGTCACATGCTGGTCAATGACCATAAGCTGGAGTGGGTGCAGGGGGATGAATAATTCGCTATTTAATACGACACAGGAAACAGCAACGCGATTGACATTATGCCTCCCATTGCTCTCTAGGCCTTCCACAATCGACGAGATCGCAGCCATCGACCTTACCGCCACCTATATGAAGGCATTCGGATTCGGGCAACATAATCTTCACGGTGATGGCCCACACGCTTTAGCCGAATATGACGCCCGTCGCAAACGAGTGCAAGCAGGGTTGGCGCAACTTGTAATCATTGGAGCAGCAACCGTAGATTCCACTTGCCTGTTCTACCGCGCCACTCCGGAATGTCTTCAATATTCAGAAGCATTGCATGGCGATTATGCTACCTCCTATCGCCGGGCTGTTCAGCTGTTGATAAAAAACGATTATGAAACCATCATGAACCGAATAACGAAAGAGAACAACCAGTTATGAGAAACACATGGATACGTCGAATTTCGGCAATCAGAAAGGACGGAGTGGAATCCGCCATTAATCTCACATGCGGGCTGAACTGTGTTATCGGCGCTTCGAACACCGGGAAAACCCGGATTGCAAAAACCGTAGAATTCGTCTGTGGAGGAAAAGAGACCCCCTTTACCGACAAAACTGCCTACGAAGTCGCACAGGTCACGTTCATAACCAATGACAGTGAGGTTTCGCTTAGTCGTTCGATTCACGTTCAGAACACTATTCACGTGGAATCCAGCAACCCCGCAGTTGCTTCCGGCTCTTACTCTGTCTCATCACGTTCTGGCAAATCAATCAATACGGTTCTTCTTGCCTTGTTAGGCATTGAGCCAACCCGTAGGATAGCAACGAACGAAACTTACCATACAGTTGCTTTTACATGGAATGCCGTCAGACATCTTATGCTTGTTCCCGAAGACCAAGTAGGACGTCCGCAGCCTTCCATTCTCTTTCCCAAAAGCATTACGTTAACAACTCTCACACAAAGTTTGTCCTCGTTGCTCGTGCTAGTTCAAGATGAAAAAATCGACAGCTCCATGCAGACAGAAAGCGCCAGCGAACGTCGTACCCGCAGAAAAGCCGTGGAACAGTTCATCCACCAGCAATTGGACGACATAGAACCCCGCATCAAACGCCTTGAAGAAATGCGCCATATCGCAACGAATGAGGGAAAGACCGTTCACACTTATCTGGAATCCCTACGAAAAGAAGCATTGCATGTGGAGCGGCAAAGGCAAACTCTTCTCGACCAAGATGCCCGCGCCATCTCACTTATCTCTCAGCTTAATCAACAATATGAGCACCTTGAGGTACTTATTCGCCAGCGCAAGGTACTTATCAGTCAATACGAATCAGACGCTGCACGTCTTGATCTGCAACTACAAGCGATGAAACATGCCCGTACGCATGCCTATCCCACCACATGCCAGTTTTGCCACAGCCCCATCCACATGTCTGTGCCGACTGAACAGGACATTCTAATCGTCTCAACAGAGATCGAACACATCCACGGCATCCAAGCAGACGTCGAAACCGATCTAGCCATCCTCGTCGGCAAAGCCGATAAGGTACAACGGGAATTGCAGCTGAAGCAACAGCAGCATCGGCAAAACATGCATACGCTCGAATCCGACATTCAACCAATAGCGCAGCATATGCAACAAGATATTGAACAAATCGCCCATGCAGAGCAGTTACACGCGGAATATGCGGAACTCCTGGCGTTGCATGCCCGTTTCAACAAGGCACTCGATAACGCTGATCAGGCAACGTCGAACAATGGAAAATACAAGCCGCGTGAATACTTCCAAGGCGATTTCCGGTATTCCATGAGTAACATCATACGCAACATTCTGCGACAATGTCATTTCCCTGGTGCCGATATTGCAGATTTCAGCGAAACCTCTTTCGATGTCGAAATAGCAGGGTATTCCAAAGCTGATGAACAAGGCAAAGGGTACTGCGCGTTTCTTAACAGCGTTGTTATGCTCGCATTCCATGATTATCTCAATAAACAGTCAGAGCACGCTCCAGGCTGGTTGCTTATTGATACGCCTCTGCATGGGTTTGACGAAGGAATACGACCCCTGGAAGACTCATCCATGAAAGTGGGCCTGTTTTCCTATCTAGCGAAACAAGCGGTTTCACAACAAATCATCATTATCGAAAACACGAATCACATGGCTGGCATTCCTCTTGACGATAACATCAATATCGTCGAATTCTCAAAAGACAAGCACAACGGACGATACGGATACCTGGACGGGGTTTACGATGTGTCTGACGAAAGTTAACAGCGATCCCAAACAAGTCACCTTATCGAGGAGCGAACCCGTGCAGCCGGCCTCCCCATGATTTTCCAAAGCCATTCGACCGGACTAATTTGAGCGTATCGCCCGCATGTACCTCGCCCTCGACGACCGCGAGGACCTGCCGGAGAAGGTGCTCACCGAGATGAAGCTCACCCGCAAGTGGGTGCTCGCCATCGTCGGAGACAAGTGGCCGCTGCAGCACCGCCACGTGCTCGGCCGCGCCGTGCGCATCCGCTCCCCGTACGTGGACGTGCTCTCGCTCACCCAGGTGCTCGCCCTCAAGTCGCTGCGCAAGAAGGTGGACAAGGAGGAGCTCAGCCACGGCAAGAGGGAGGGCTACACCTACCTCATCCTGTGCACCGTCTCGGGCGTCGCGGCAGGCCTGCAGAACACGGGCTGATCGTTCGGCTGACTGCCTGGATGAACGAGCGGGGAGGCTCCGTGCCGATCAGCGGCGCGAGCCTCCCCGCTCGCGTTGTCCGGCCTTAGACTGGCCCGCGGCGGAGCACGCGAGGGGGTGCGGGACCGAACGACAGACTCGGATGATCGGAGGGGACATATGGACGCGGAAAGGGACACGGACGGGACGACGGACGCGTACGAGGGGGACCACACGCCCGCGGACGGCGCTGGGACGGATGGCGAAGACGGCAAGCCGGACACTGGACCGGGCAACAGACTCGCGATCATCCGACGTAACCCGGCGCCTGTCCGCGTTTACCCACGCCGCGACACCGACAGCCATCGTGGGCTTATACAACTGGTTCGGTCAGACTTATATTCTCGGCAGATTGAGCCTAGTCCACATTTCTCTATTTCTTTCTCGTCCTGCTTATAACCCCAATGACAACCCTTTTGGTTACGGCTTTCCTTCATGACAAACTGTCTTGGAAGAAGATTGTTCGCATCATAGCGCTGTCTTACTGTTTGACCATATTGGGTGTATTTCTGAACGAGTTGTGTTGTTGACGGAAGACGCCGCACTCGAAGGTTTTTGTTCAGCGCCTAACATGCAGCACTAGCATACTTATCCTCAATCCACTCATGATTCAGTAACAACTGCATGACTCCTGAAACACAGACACATAGCGAAGCCCTCGTTTGTAACTTCCACGAGAGAGAACCTTTGCTATTTTCACTAGAAAATCACACCCTAAAGTGCACCCCTACTCATTTTCCATTAGAATACTCTTAATATCTTAATCATTGTCGATTGAGATTAAATTTTCACATGGAGGAAATTATGAAATCCAGAAGAGTTTTTTTATTCTCCACAATTATCTCAGTTTGCCTATGCACAGTTATGACCATTCCAGCCTTTGCTGTAAATTGGTGGCAGGTTGGATGGATTGTCGCCAATAACGTCATCGACCGGGTAGTCAATCTCGATGGGCAAAGTTCAAATGATCAATATTCCACCTATATGGTTTCACCTTCCATTGTTTTCAACAATGGCACCAATGGAGGCGAATTCTATATGCGCCCTCAAGTCTCCAGCCGTGTGACCAGCTTCGAAATGCACGCGCATAGAGCTAACCCCGTCGATTTTGGAGCCAATATAGTTCTAGCCTTGTCCACAACCTCAGGCAAAAGGGTTATCAATAAAACAGTAGGGACAAACCAGTATGTCTCATACACCAGATCAAGCAGCGATGGCACCGGAACATGGGACGCTCGTTTCACCGAAGATGACAGCGGGAAAAATTGGCAGTGTTATTACCGCCAATATTACGGCAATGGAAGAAGTCTTCCAACGATCATCGACGTCCCAAATACCAATCTAATCGACTACCTGGCTAACGATGGCACCACGTTCCGATACAACGCCAACCCAGATCAACCAAGAACAACAAAAGCCCCAACCCTTGACATCAAACAACTTAACAATCAATTTTATGACGAAAAAAGTGGTATATCAGTCGATTATCTTCGCGACTACAATACAGGAGATGATATTATTTTTGAAGATACCATAGATAAAATTCAATTCAATCCCAATGAAAACAATACATCACTCTTCTTTTTATTAGACAACGAATATATTGAATGGAAATTTAATGGAAATATCACCAACAAGTACAAGAAAGAAGACAGAATTAACCTTCATTTTAAAGTAATTACCGTGAAGCAATATAAAGGGATTACATTTGAGAGTATCGATTTCTTCAAAGATTCAAGCAACGGAATAAATAAACAAGGACCATACCCTTGCATCTCCGACTACCTAAAATAAGGAGAACAGTGCAGTACATATATCTCACAGCACTTGCCCTGCTAGGATTATGTATGCTTATTTTTCCAAGGCAACTCTGGAAAATAAGCAATTTCCTCTGGACTCAAAAAGGAGATCCGAGCAATCTATACACATCCTTAATGAGAATAAGCGGTGCCGCCTTTCTTGTTTTAGCTCTTATTCTTTTCATCTTCTGCAGACTGCAGTAACACCTACCTGATCCTGTGCACCGTGTCGGGTGTCGCAGCAGGCTTGCAGAACACCGGCTGATTTTAGCCAGTTTCTTTCAGGGTCCCCGTTCGCACTGCCGATCGGGGACCCTTTTTCATACCTATATCTGCCTTATATATGGCAGAATCGGAGCCTTGCCATGAGCCTTCTCGCTTATATATGGCAGACCATCATGCGAAAAACCCACTTCGGGGGTACATTTTTCCGGTTTTTTACCTTTGGGACTGCCATACATAAGCGAAATATCACCGGACAGAACACGAAATCTGCCATACATAAGCGAGATATCGCTCTATTTCCCAGCGAACGGTCAGACCAAAACGTATGATGTTGGCTAGCCTGAACAATGAGGGGTGGAGTCAATGGCAGACGAACTGTTTGTAGACCAAGACGAGGTCGAAGGCACGGCAAGCGGCGTTTGGAGCCGCATGCTGGCAGGTAATCGCAGGTTTGCGAAGGGCAAACCGGAACATCCGAATCGTGGCGCTGAAGCACGCGAGGCACTTGTGGACACACACGCACCGGAAGCGGCCATACTGAGCTGCTCTGATGCGCGTGTCAGCCCCGATATTATTTTCGACGCAGGCATCGGCGATCTGTTCACCGTGCGCACGGCAGGGCAGGTCATAGACGATGCTGTGATCGCCTCTTTGGAATACGCGGTGGACGTGCTCGGCGTGCGCCTTTTGGTGGTACTCGGCCATCAGAATTGCGGCGCGATCAAGCAGGCATGCAAGGAATACGAGGCGCTGCTGCACGAGCTGACCGCCGACGCGGAGGATTCGCTGATGGCCGCCGACAGCATTTCCGACATCGACGAACGCATCTGCGATTCGGATTCGATCATGATGCGCACGGTCGGTTTTTCGATTTGGCAGGCGCACGAATCGGAACTGGAATCGGCGGAGGATTTCGAGCGCGTGCACATCGCACGCACCATCGAACAGCTGGTGGAACGTTCCGAAGTGATCCAGCGCGCGCTGGCCGAGGATCGGCTGATGATCACGGGCGCACGCTACCAGCTCGATTCCGGCAAGGTGGAAGTGCTGAGCTTCTGACGATTTTCCGGAAAAAGACGGCTTCCGGATCCGTTGCGTCGCGCTGTTTTGACATGCCGTTGCTTTAGATTGGAATCATGTCGCTTGGTTTGAACATCCTTCTGATTTTCATTTTCCTGCTGCTCGGTTCCGTGTTCGCCGGCACCGAACTGGCGCTGGTCAGCCTGCGCGGATCGCAGATCGACCAGATGGAACAGGAGGATGCGCGCGGCAAGCGTGTGGCGCAGATCGCACGCGACCCGAACACGTTCCTGTCCACCGTGCAGATCGGCGTGACGCTGTGCGGCTTCCTGTCCGCGTCGTTCGGCGAATCCTCAATCGCCCCGTATATCGTGCCGGTCATCGAAGACTGGGGTGTGCCGCATAACGTCGCCGCTCCCCTGACCACCATCGCGTTGACGCTGATCATCTCGTATTGCTCGATCGTCATTTCCGAACTGGTGCCGAAGCGTATCGCCATGCAACGCAACGAGCAGATCGCGCGTGCCGTGGTGCCGGCCATCCATGTGTTCGCCAAAGTGTGCAAGCCGATCATCTGGCTGATCGGCAAGAACACGAACGGCATCGTGCGGCTGCTCGGCTTCGATCCGAACGAAACCGACAGCGAGGTGTCCGACGACGAGCTGCGCGTGCTCGTCAACACCAACACCAACCTCAGCAAGGACGAGCGCACCATCCTCGACGACGTGTTCGACGCATCCGAAACCATCGTGGCGGAGGTCATGCGTCCGCGTGCCGACGTCGCGTTCCTGGACGGCTCCATGCCGATTGCGGAAGCCGCCGCGTACGTGCGTGAAATGCCGTATTCGCGTTACCCCGTCACCGGCAAGGATTTCGATGATGTGCTCGGCTTCGTGCACGTGCGCGACCTGCTTGACATCCGCGACCCGAAGGCGAGAACCGTTGCCGACGTGACGCGTGAGGGCATTTCCCTGCCGGGCACGTCGAAGCTGCTGCCAAGCCTTGAGCTGCTGCGCAAACGAGGCATTCACCTGGCCGTGGTGATCGACGAATACGGCGGCACCGACGGCATCGTCACGTTGGAAGACATGACCGAGGAATTGGTCGGCGACATCCGCGACGAATACGACCTGCCGGAGGAAAAGGGCGGCGAACGCACAGAACGCGCCGCTTTCGTCAATGGCGTGGCCACCATCGAAGGTGGCATGACGATCGAGGATTTCGCGGATTTGACCGGCATCGAGCTGGAAGACGGCCCGTACGAGACGGTTGCCGGCTATTTCCTGGCGCACACCGGCAAAATGGGCGAGGTCGGCGACGTGCTGTCATCCGATGACGGTTATGACATGGTCGTCACCGAAGTGGACGGCCGTCGTATCGAAACGCTGGAAGTGCGTCGGCACACCGCCGATGAGGACGGTTCCGCGGCTGGCGATTCCGCGGCGGACGCCAAGTAACCCAAGCGGCCTCTTACAGCACCACCTGCCGGTTGATGTCGCGGCGCAACTGCCTCCATTGCGGCAGATAGGCGCTCATACGCCTTTGAAAGCCCTCTCCGTGGCCGTTCTCCCACAGGTGGGTCATCTCATGCACCAGCACGTATTCGAGGAATCTAGGGGCCATTAAACCAAGCTGCAGGTTAAGTCGGATACGTCCGGTCTTCGGCGTGCACGATCCCCAACGCGAACTCATCAGACGCAACGTGATATGCGTCGGCGTACGGCCAACGATCGGGCCCCATTTGGCAAGCAACACAGGCAATTGCGATTCGATGTTGCGTTGCGCCCGCGCCTTGGCCTCGTCCGTCCATACGAAAGCGGGCGGGTTGGCGGAAGCGCCAGTATCGCCAATATTGCCGTTTTGCGCACGCTGCGCGTTGAGTTGCGCGTCTCTGGCCTGCCGCATGCTGCGTTGCGCCCGTTCGATCCACGGCTTGCGTTCCGTTACAAACCGTTCGATAGCGCTTTGCGACATTCGTTGCGGCGCGGAGATGACGATATCCGCGTTCGGCGGTTTGATGCGCAGGTACATGTTTTTGATGGGTTTGCGCACGATGGCCACCCGCATGCCGGCGATGCTCTCCGTCGTTTCGGAAATCACGCGATTGCGGTTGCGATGCCCCACTCCCCTGCCGTAACGGCCGTTACCGCCGTTGCGCTGCCCGTATGTCATGCCTGCATTATGCCACGACACGCCGATGACACGGCGGCACTTGACTTTCCCTGTGATTCAAGTATCATTTCAATTCGTTGTGTTCAAGACACAGCAAGTTGGGCCCGTAGCTCAGGTGGTTAGAGCGCATCCCTGATAAGGATGAGGTCGGAGGTTCAAGTCCTCCCGGGCCCACGTAGATGGTAAGGAAGCGGCATAGCCGCTTTTTTCACCTATGGGGCTATAGCGCAGCTGGTAGCGCATCTGCTTTGCAAGCAGAGGGTCGCCGGTTCGAACCCGGCTAGCTCCACGGGGCTATGGCGCAGCTGGTAGCGCATCTCCATGGCATGGAGAGGGTCAGGGGTTCGAATCCCCTTAGCTCCACAGAATTGAAGGCTTCCGAGTAATCGGAAGCCTTTTTCGTATTCAGCCTCTTGTCGACCATCCAACGGACGCGATCGCCCGCAAACCAAATAAAACGGCCGCCTGCATACCCGCAAGCGGCCGGAATCATCAAATCAATAGGGGAGTGGCACCACGAATCGCAACTAGTTGCGGGCCGCGTTCTGCTTGGCCAGCTCGTCACGAATCTGCTGCAGCAGCTGGACGGTCTGCTCTTCGGCAGACGGCTCTTCAGCGGCCTTTTCCTCGGCTTCCTTCTGCTCGGCAAGCTTGGTCTTGGCAAGCAGCGCTTCGGTCATGTCGCGGAACTTGTTAATCGGCACCAGAATGCAGAAATAAACGGCGGCCGCGATAATCAGGAAATTCAGAATCGCGCCCAGCACAGCGCCGAACGAGACGGTCGCGCCGTTGAACGTGATCGCCAGCAGGCCGTCCATATTCGGCTTGCCGAAAATCATGGCGATGAACGGGTTGATCACGCTGTTCACGATCGAATTGACCACGGTGGTGACGGCACCGCCCATAACAACACCGACAGCCATGTCGATCATGTTGCCGCGTGCAATGAACTTCTTGAATCCTTCAAGCATGGTTTTTCTCCTGTGGGAAATGAGGGAGTTGATGTTGCGGACGACGCTCTCTCCTCGCCTTCCACACACTATCCTATGGCGTTCCAAACGCCTCCAGCCAAATCTTGAGCAATATCTTGTGCGTCTCACAATCAAGCACATAGAATGAAACCGCCGTATTGATAACCCAACTATCCCGAAGGGGAAAAATATGCTCACTGATGAGTACGTCAAGCGCGTGTACGCGCAGGTCGAGAAGCGCGATGGCGACCAGCCGGAGTTCCTGCAGGCCGTTCGCGAGGTCTTCGAAAGCCTCGAGCCGGTTGTTGAGAAGCACCCGGAATATGAGAAGGCGGGCGTGCTCGAGCGCCTCGTCGAGCCGGAGCGCGTGGTGAAGTTCCGCGTCGCCTGGACGGACGATGAGGGCAAGGTGCAGGTCAACCGCGGTTACCGCATCCAGTTCAACTCCGCGATCGGCCCGTACAAGGGCGGTCTGCGTTTCCACCCGAGCGTGAACGAGGGCGTCATCAAGTTCCTTGGCTTCGAGCAGATTCTCAAGAACTCCCTGACCAGCCTGCCGATGGGCGGCGGCAAGGGCGGCTCCGACTTCGATCCGAAGGGCAAGTCCGATGCCGAAGTCATGCGTTTCTGCCAGGCGTTCATGACCGAGCTGTGCCGTCACATCGGCCAGTTCACCGACGTTCCGGCCGGCGACATCAACGTCGGCGCCCGTGAGATCGGCTACCTGTTCGGCCAGTACAAGCGCATCCGCGACGAATACTCCGGCGTGCTCACCGGCAAGGGCCTCGAATTCGGCGGCTCCCTGGCTCGCACCGAGGCTACCGGCTACGGCCTGTGCTACTACACCCAGGAAGCCCTGCGCGTCCTGAAGAACGATTCCTTCGAAGGCAAGACCGTCGTCATCTCCGGCTCCGGCAACGTGGCCATCTTCGCCACCGAGAAGGCCCAGGCCCTCGGCGCGAAGGTCGTCACCGCCTCCGATTCCAACGGCTACGTCTACGATCCGGACGGCATCAAGCTCGACATCGTCAAGGACATCAAGCTCGGCCACCGCGGCCGCATCAAGGAGTACGCGGAGCGTGTTCCGGGTGCCGAATACCACGAGGGCTGCAAGGGCGTGTGGACCGTGCCGTGCGACATCGCGCTGCCGTGCGCCACCCAGAACGAAATCGATGAGGAGTCCGCCAAGGCCCTCGTCGCCAACGGCTGCAAGGTCGTGTGCGAAGGCGCCAACATGCCGTCCACCCCGGAGGCAATCGCCGTCTATCAGGACAACGGCCTGCTGTACGGCCCGGCTAAGGCCGCCAACGCGGGTGGCGTGGCTGTGTCCGGCCTTGAGATGAGCCAGAACTCCTACCGCCTTTCCTGGACGTTCGAAGAGGTGGACAACAAGCTCAAGTCCATCATGGAGAACATCGTCGCCAATTCCCTGGCCGCCGCCAAGGAGTACGGCCATGAGGGCGATCTGATGCTCGGCGCCAACGCCGCCGGCTTCGTCAAGGTCGCCAACGCCATGGTCGCCCAGGGCGTGCTCTGATCGTCTTTCACAATCCGTTTCAACGGTCCGTGCGATTCGTTCGCACGGACCGTTTTCATACTGCGTTACGGCATAACGCGCAACGCAGTATGACGATTGCATAAAAGCGACCGCATAATCGCGATTACATAAGAAAAGACGGCGCCTCCCGAAGTAGGGAAGCGCCGTCTTCTTATGTTGCACGAACGGCTTACGTTGCGCAAGCGCCGTACGAACGCCGTATGACGAATCGATCAGTCGTCGCCGAGCGTCACGTGGATGCCGCCGACCAGCGTGCTCACCACGTTGTACAGCAGCGTGAGAATCACCACCAGCACAGTGAACAGCACCACTTCGATGATGGAGAAGATGGTGACCGCGCTCAGCACGGTGCTCAGCGAAAGCACATTGGCAAGGTCGAATCCGCCGGCGTCAAGACCGGTGGAGGACACGATCTGCGTCACCTGATCGAACACGCCGACCACGTTCAGCAGCAGCCACAGCAGCGTCACCGCGACAATCTGGATGATGCCTCCCGCGATGGAAAGCATGAACGCCACCTTGGCCGCGGACCATGCGTCGATGCGGGTCAGGGACAGGCTCATGCGGCGGGCGCGAGGCGCGCCACGACGCGCTTTTTCACGAACCTTCACACCGCCGGACGCGGCGGCCATGTTCTCATGCGCCTGAGACTGTTCCGTACCGCTCAACGGCTGGCTGGATGCGGAACGGGCCACGCGTGGGGCCTGCGCCCCTGCCTGCGCCTGATGGCTTTCATTGTTCTCGCTCATCGTTGCTCCTTGCAGAATCTTGCCTACTTCTAGCCGAGGCTACCAGTTTTCGCAGACGATTCCCCGCCTGTGTCTCAGGCCTCTACATTCTCGCCATCGCCGGCATCGGAAGTGGCTTCCGTACCGGTTTCAGCGGAGTTTTCAGTAGTGGTTTCGGCTTGCGATTGCGCGGCTGCGTCGTTCTGGACTGCTCCGTTTTCCGCGGCGGCCTGCTCGGCGTCATCCTCGTCGGTCTCCTCGTTACGTGCTATGGAGATGATTTCGTCGTTCTTGTCAGGCTTGGCGAGCGTCACACCCTGGGTGGTACGTCCGGTGCGCTTGACTTCGGCGACGTTGGAGCGGATGACCTTGCCGGACTTCATGATGGCCATGATCTGGTCGGATTCCTCCACGATCACGGCACCCACCAGGGAGCCACGGCCTTCGGCGAGCTGCACGGCCTTGACGCCGTAGCCGTTACGGCCCTGCAGACGGTATTCGCTGATGGCGGTGCGCTTGGCGAAGCCCTCGTTGGTGACCACGAGCAGGTCCCTGTCGGAATCGCCCTGCACCACATCCATGGCCAAAAGCTCGTCGCCGTCGCGGAACTTCATGCCCTGCACACCGGCGGTCTGGCGGCCCATCGGGCGCAGCTGCTCGTCGTTGGCTTCGAACTTCAGGCTCATGCCCTGCTTGGAGACGAGGATGATGTCGTCGTCGGCGTTGCACAGCGCGGCACCGATCAGCTCGTCGGCGTTCTCGCCGTTCTCGTCGGTCATGAGTCGTACCGCGATCAGACCACCCTGACGCGGGGAGTCGTATTCGGCGAGCGCGGTCTTCTTGACCTTGCCGGAACGGGTGGCGAGCACCAAGTACTTGGCCACGTCGTAGTTCGGAATCGACAGCACGGTCTGGATCGTCTCGTCCGGGCCGAACTGCAGCAGGTTCGCCACGTGCTGTCCCTTGGAATCGCGGGAGCCTTCCGGCAGCTCGTATGCCTTCAGACGGTACACGCGGCCCTTGTTGGTGAAGAACAGCAGCCAGTTGTGCGTGCTGGTCAGGAAGAAGTGGTCCACCACGTCGTCCTCGCGCAGCTTGGCACCCTTGATGCCCTTGCCGCCGCGGTGCTGCGCGCGGTATTCGTCGGCCTTGGTGCGCTTGATGAAACCGGAGTGGGTCACGGTGACGACCACGTTTTCTTCGGCGATCAGGTCTTCGACGTTCATCTCGCCGGAGTACGGCAGAATCTTGGTACGGCGTTCGTCGCCATACTTGGCGACGATTTCGTCCAGCTCGTCGCCGACGATCTTGCGCTGGCGTTCCGGCTTGGCGAGGATGTCGTTGTAGTCGGCGATCTTGCGCATGAGCTCGTTGTGCTCGTCGAGGATCTTCTGACGTTCCAGGGCGGCCAGTCGGCGCAGCTGCATGGCGAGGATGGCGTCGGCCTGCACCTCGTCCACGTCAAGCAGGTCCATAAGGCCCGTGCGGGCGGTCTCCGCGGACTCGGAGGCACGGATGAGGGCGATGACCTCATCGATCATGTCAAGGGCCTTCAGATAGCCCTGCAGGATGTGGTCGCGTTCCTCGGCCTCGCGCTTGAGGTAGGCGGTACGGCGTGCGATGACTTCGAGCTGGTGGTTTACCCAATGACGGATGAACGCATCCAGGGACAGCGTGCGCGGCACACCGTCGACCAGTGCCAGCATGTTCGCGCCGAAGGTCTGCTGCAGCTGGGAATGCTTGTACAGGTTGTTGAGCACGACCTTCGGCACGGCGTCGCGCTTGAGCACGAGCACGAGGCGCTGGCCAGTACGGCCGGAGGTTTCGTCGCGCATGTCGGCGATGCCTTGGATCTTGCCGTCGCGCACCGCTTCGCGGATGGACACGACCAGACGATCCGGGTTGACCTGGTACGGCAGTTCGGTGATCACGAGGCACATGCGGCCCTTGATCTCCTCGGTGTTCACCACGGCTCGCATGGTGATGAGGCCACGGCCGGTACGGTACGCCTGTTCGATGCCCTTATGGCCGAGAATCGTGGCGCCGGTAGGGAAGTCCGGTCCCTTGATGATGCGGATCAGGTTGTCGAGCAGTTCCTCACGGCTCGCGTCCGGATGGTCGAGCGCCCAATGCACGCCTTCTGCCACCTCGCGCATGTTGTGCGGAGGAATGTTGGTCGCCATGCCGACGGCGATGCCGGACGAGCCGTTGCACAGCAGGTTCGGGAAGCGGGCCGGCAGCACGGTCGGCTCCTGCGTCTTGCCATCGTAGTTCGGCAGGAAATCGACGGTGTCCTTGTCGATGTCACGCACCATTTCCATGGCGAGCGGCGCCATACGGCATTCCGTGTAACGCATTGCGGCTGCCGGGTCGTCGCCGGGGGAGCCGAAGTTGCCCTGGCCGTCGACGAGCGTGTATCGCATCGACCACGACTGCGCCATACGCACCAACGTGTTGTAGATGGCGGAATCGCCGTGCGGATGGTACTTGCCCATGACTTCGCCGACGACGCGTGCGCACTTGGAGTAGCCGCGGTCGGGGCGGTAGCCGCCGTCGTACATCGCGTAGATCACACGGCGGTGCACCGGCTTCATGCCGTCTCGCACGTCCGGAAGGGCACGATCGACGATGACGGACATGGCGTACGCCAGATAGGATTCGCGCATTTCCTGCTGCAGATCCTTCTTCTGGACGCGTTCGCCGACCATCAGGCCATAATCGGTGTTGTCGGCCTCCTGCGGGCTCAACGGTTCCATGGAGCCGTCAGGCACGAACTGGCCGTCTTCGTTGCTGTTGTTTTCGTCTGCCAATTTCTAATCCTTGCTTTGAAGTCCTGCGAAACCCTACGCGTTTACGCGTCGATCCAGCTGACGTTGCGTGCGTTGCGCTGGATGAACAGACGACGTGGTTCGACTTCGTCGCCCATGAGCATGGAGAAGGTCTCGTCGGCCGCGGCCGCGTCTTCGATCTGCACCTGCTTCAGAATGCGATGGTCAGGATCCATGGTGGTCTCCCACAGTTCCTGGTAGCTCATCTCGCCCAGACCCTTGTAGCGCTGGATGCCTTCGCCCTTCGGCAGCTGGCGGCCCGCGGCCTTGCCTTCGGCGAGCACGCGGTCGCGTTCGGCGTCGGTGTACACGAAGTCGTGCGGGCCCTTGGTCCACTTGAGGCGGTACAGCGGCGGCATGGCCACGTACACGTAGCCGGCGGTGATCATCGGGCGCATGTAGCGGAAGAACAGCGTCAGGTTCAGGGTTGCGATATGCGCGCCGTCCACATCTGCATCGGCCATGATGATGACCTTGTGGTAGCGCACCTTGTTGAGGTCGAAGTCCTCGCCGTAGCCGCCGCCGACGGCGGTGATCAGCGATTCGATGGTGTCCGACTTCATCATGCGGTCCAGGCTTGCGCGCTCGGTGTTGAGGATCTTGCCTCGCAGAGGCAGGATGGCCTGCGTGATCGGGTTGCGTCCCTGGATGGCGGAGCCGCCTGCGGAATCACCCTCCACGATGAACAGCTCGCATTCCTCCGGATTGTTGGACTGGCAGTCCTTGAGCTTGTCCGGCATGCCGGCCGATTCGAAGATCGACTTGCGGCGGGTGTTCTCACGTGCCTTCTTGGCGGCCAGGCGCGCACGGGAGGCCTCGATGGCCTTCTGGATGATGTTCTTGGCCTCGTTCGGGTGGGCGTCGAACCAGTCGCCGAGCTTGTCGGTCATGACGCGCTGCACGAAGGTCTTCGCTTCGGAGTTGCCGAGCTTGGTCTTGGTCTGGCCTTCGAACTGCGGGTTGGTGAGCTTGACGGACACGACGGCGGTCAGGCCTTCGCGCACGTCGTCGCCGGACAGGTTCTCGTCCTTGTCCTTGAGGATGTTCTTCTCGCGGGCGTAACGGTTGACCAGCGAGGTCAGCGCGGCGCGGAAGCCTTCCTCATGGGTGCCGCCTTCGGTGGTGGAGATGGTGTTGGCGAAGGTGTGCACGGCTTCGGAATACGCGGTGGTCCACTGCATGGCGATTTCCGCGGAGATGCCGATCTTCAGGTCCTCGGCCTCGAAGTCGATGACGTCCGGTTCGACCGGGGTGGCCTTGCGGGACTTCACCAGGTAGTCGACGTAGTCCTTGATGCCGTCGTTGTACTGGTAGGTGACGGTCTGGAACTTGTCTTCGGTTTCGGATTCCTCGCCGGAAACCTCGTCGCCGGCCTGGTCGGGCTCGCGCAAATCGGTCAGGGAGATCTTCAGGCCCTTGTTCAGGAACGCCATCTGCTGGAAGCGGTTGCGCAGGATCTCGAAATCGTAGGTGGTGGTTTCGAAGATCTTGCCGTCGGCCCAGAAGGTCACGGAAGTGCCGGTGGACTCGCCTTCCTCCATCGGCTTGCCCTTGAGCAGACGCGCGGTCGGCTTCTGGTCGATGTAGGTCTGGGTCCAGTGGAAGCCCTGACGGCGCACTTCGATGTCCACGCGGGTGGACAGCGCGTTCACCACGGAGATGCCCACGCCGTGCAGGCCGCCGGAAACCGCGTAGCCGCCGCCACCGAACTTGCCGCCAGCGTGCAGCTTGGTCATCACGGTTTCGACGCCGGAGATGCCTTCGCCCGGCACTTCGTCGACCGGAATGCCTCGGCCGTCGTCCACCACGCGCACGCCGCCGTCCGGCAGAATCGTCACTTCGATGTGCGACGCGTAGCCGGCAAGCGCCTCGTCGACGGAGTTGTCGACGATCTCATACACCAGATGGTGCAGGCCGCGAGGACCGGTGGAGCCGATATACATGCCCGGGCGGATACGCACCGCCTCAAGGCCTTCCAGCACCCTCAGATCGGACGCGTCGTAATGTTCCGGAGACAGCGAATCGTCAAGTTGCGCATCTTCGAGCTGGTCGTTCTGGATCTGATCCTGAATCTGATCTTCCTGCGTGTTTTCAGCTGATTCGTTCAGCGAATCCGCATCAAGGTCTGCCACAGAGATTCCTTCCTGCATTTTTCCCGCCATCAAGGGTCATTTCCGCAGGTGATACCACCTAGAACGCAAATAAAGGCCCCTTCTAGGCGTTTACATACACTGCTGGATATTCTACTCATGGAGGGGGACAGCGCGCTATAGACATTTGTCCTTGGAATTCAACGGTTTCCAACGGCTTCGGCATGGTTCCGAACGCGTCCGACGAGCCGGAAAACCTCCGTAAACCCCGTCGCAACGGCCTGTTTCACGCGCGCCACAATCGATCTCTCCTGTCAGAGAGGTCGATTGTAAGTCGACTTCGCAATAGCCCTCAGTAGCGAATCTTCCTTGAGATACGCCCACGGCTGAACCCTTGGCTCTGCGGGCCGGTGACCTTCACCTCATTGATGGTCAGACCTTCGAGTTTCCTGCGGATGGTGTCCGTCAGCAACGGCGTCATATACGACAGGGTGGTGGTCCAGGCCGGGCTGTCGCAACGTATCGTCAGCACGCCGTCTCGCAGGCTGGCGGGGTAGGAGTGCTTCGCGTTCTCCACGCCCACCACCTGGTCCCAATGGTCGCGCATCTGCGCCATTTTGAGGTGGGGTATCCATGCGCCGTTCGATGCCAGCAGATTGAACAGGCTGCCGACGGTTTCCGGATCGCGTCCGGGTTTGCCGAAGCTTTCCCACGCCTTGCGCGCGCGTTCCTCGCGTTCCTTGAGCCGCCCGGCACGGTCGCTGATGCGGTCGAACACTTCGGCCGGCAGTTTGCGTTGGTCGAGGTTCAGCAGTTCGCAGATTGGTGGTTTCGGCATTAGGATTCGGCCTCGATTCCTTGCGATTGCGCGCCACGTCCGGCGGCAAGCATGGCCGCCATCGCCGCGATATCGCCGTCCGTCTCCTGCGATTGCGCACGCAGCGCGGCAACGTCGATGACATGCGCCTTGCCTTGCGGAATATCGCTTGCCGCGGCAACGGTGATCAGCACCTGGTCCTGCCGTCGCGCGAAGTCGAGGATCTGCCCGCGACGGGACTCGTCGAGCTGGGCGAACACATCGTCGAGGATCACGATCGGCTTGACGTCGCGCTGCGCCGAAACCACTTCGTACAGCGCCATTTTCAAGGCCAACGCCATCGTCCACATCTCGCCGTTCGAAGCGAATTCGCGGGCTGGCATGTCGTTGAGCCGCGATGTCAGATCATCGCGCTGCGGTCCGATCAGATTCTGCCCACGGGCCACTTCGCCGGGGTAGATGCGTTGGAAATGACGGCTGATTTCCGCGGCCGGCTCGTCGAACAGAAGCACCTCGTCGAAGGACGGCTCATACACCAGGTCGGCCTGTTCCTCTTCGCCCGCCAGCGAAGCATAGATGCGGGTGAACGGCTCGCGCAGCAGTCCGATCACATCGTTCCGGTCCTTGGTCAATTGCACGCCGAGGGCGATGAATTGGCCGGTCCACACTTCCAGACCGCTCAGCACGGCCTGACGCCCGTATTCGGGGTCGATGCCGGAGCCGTCGGACAGCTGTTTGAGCAATGCGGCACGCTGTTTGGCAACGTGCGTGAACTGTTGCAACGACTGCGCATAACGGGGCAACAGCAGCGAAGCCGCCTGGTTGAGGAAGTTCCTTCGGGTGGCCGGATCGCCAGACACCAACCGCTGGTCTTCGGGGGTAAAGGACACGGAGGGGACCAAACCCACGATATCCCTCATATATTGCGATTTTCCGCCGTCCACGCGCGCCCTGTTGGCGCCTCGCGCGGCGATGGTGATCTCATATGTGCGCTGTTCGCCCGCATCTTCGACGTTGGCCCGGACAGTGGCGGAAGGGTGGCCTTTTTCGACCAGCGGCAGCGATGACGAGGTGCGGTGGCTGGAGCCGGTGGACAGCACTTCCACGGCTTCCACGATATTGGTTTTCCCTAGGCCGTTCGAGCCTTGGAGAATGTTGATTCCCGGTTCGAAATCAAGCACGCAATGGTCCCATGACCGGTAATGGTCGAGCGCGAGACGGGAGATATGCATGAAAACCGGGATTCCTTGAAGGCGATGGCATGGTGGCCCGGACGGGAACTTGCCGTCCGGGCCACAGGTGGAACGAAATCAGTTGTTGAAGCGCATCGGAACGAGCAGGTAACGGTAGTCCATGGATTCGTCGGAATCCGCTTCCTGCTGGCCGTTGAATTCCACGGGCTTGACCGCGGTGGTCATCTTCATGCGCACGAACGGCTCGCTGATGGCGCTCAGGCCGTCGACCAGATAGGAGGGGTTGAACGCCACGGTGATGTCCTCGCCGTCCATGTCGATGTCGAGAATCTCCTTCGCCTGTGCTTCGTCGGCGGTGCCGGCCGACAGCGTCAGCTCCTGGCCAGAGAAGACCATGCGGATCGGGGCGTTGCGTTCGGCGACCAGCGAAACGCGCTTGATGGCGTCGATGAGGGCCTGCTTGTTGATGACGGCATGAATCGGGTATTCATCGGCATACAGGCGGTCAACGGCCGGGAATTCGCCGTCGATGAGCTGGGAGGTGGACACGCGGCCGGCGTTCTCGAAGCCCAGCAGGGACGGGTTGTCCGCATCGAAATCGATGGTGACGTTCTGATGCTCGTCCAGCGAACGCGCCATGTCGCGCAGCAGCGAGCCACGGACCAAAGCGGTGGTGCTGATGGTCGCATCCTCCGGCGTCCAGGTGAAGCTGGAACGGGCCAGACGGAAACGGTCGGTGGAGCTCATGATGACCTTGTCGCCTTGGAACTGGACGCGGATGCCGGTGAGCACCGGACGGTTCTCCTCACGGGAGACCGCGACGGACGCCTGGTTGACGGCCTGAGCGAAGGTGGGGGAGTCCACCTGACCCAGTTTCGTCGGCACCACGGGCAGATCCGGATATTCGCTTTCCGGCATGAGCTGCATGGTGAAGGTCGACTTGCCCGACGTGATGGTCATCGTGGAACCATCGGTGGAAAGATAGGTTTTCGCAGCGGGCAGCGACTTGGTGATGTCGGCAAGCAGTTTGCCCAGCACCAGAACGCTACCGGCCTCATCCACGCCGGCTTCGATGTGGTGGCGTGCGGAAATGGCGTAGTTGAAGGCGGAAAGCTGGAGTGTGCCGTCAATGGCTTCCAGACGGATGCCCGCCAGAATCGGGGTTGCGGGACGTGCGTCGATGACACGTGTGGTCCATGCCACGGCATCGGCAAGAGCTTGGGAATTGACTTCGACTTTCATGGGGTATTCCTCGTTTCGTTCGATCCACATGCCATTCTAGCGATAAGAGCAACGACGACGAAAGCGTGGGGAATTCCCCGCATTACGAGAATGACGATGAAAGTAAGAAAAACGTACTTTCGTAATAATAAGCCCTGTGGATAGTGTGGATAAGCTCGTTCAGCCCAAGCGCAGCAACGTCTCAGTACGAGGCGACATCTGTGGATAACTTCTGAGTCGAATGTGGATAAGAGCATGGGTTATCCACAGGCTCATGGCCGCGCAAAACTTATCCACAATTCACTGTGAATAATCCACGAGCTATACACTGCCGTTTTCCGTGTTTCCAACGGCTTTTCCACAGACCTTTCCCCGAAATGTGGATATGTATGTGGAAAACTCGATGTACAAGAAATTATGTCCGGGCGTGTCACGCGGATAGTAAAAAGGCTGGTAAATAATTTACCAGCCTAAGGAAAACCGTTGGAAATACGCCGTTTGTTGTGGTTGCTTCCGTTACTTGTCGTTGGAACGCTGCTTGAGCTGCAGAGTCAACTCGGTCACGTAGTTGTAGATCTCCTGCTTCTCCTGCATCTCGTCGTTGATGCGCGTATACGCGTGCATCACGGTGGTGTGGTCCTTGCCACCGAAGACCAGGCCGATGTCGTTGAGGCTCATGCTGGTCAGCTCGCGTACCAGATACATGGCAATCTGGCGTGCCAGCGCGATCTTCTTGGTACGCGAACGGCCGACGATGTCGTCGAACGTCAAATAGAAGTACTTGGCCACCTGCGTGATGATGTCCGCGGGCTTGATTTCCACGTCGGTGGTGAAGAAGTCCTGCAAAGTCTGCTCCGCAAGGGCTTTGGTGACCGGCTGGTTGCTCAGCGACGCCATGGCGGTCACACGGTTCAGCGCGCCTTCCAGCTCGCGGATGTTCTCGGTAAACCGTTCCGCGATCAGGTTGAACACGTCGTTGGGAATATTGGAGCCGTTCATGGTGGCGATCATGCGCAGAATGGCGATTCGCGTCTCCAGATCCGGCGGTTTGACGTCCACGGTCAGGCCCGATTCGAAGCGGGAGATCAGACGTTCGTTGAAGCCCTGCAGGTCCTTCGGCGGCACATCGGAGGCGATCACGATGCGCTTGTTGGCCTGATGCAGGGTGTTGAACGTGTGGAAGAACTGCTCAAGGGTCGCGTCCTTGCCGCTCAGGAACTGGATATCGTCGATGAGCAGCACGTCGACCTCGCGGTAGCGGCGGTTGAATTCCTTGATCTGGCCGGAACTTTGGTTCGTATCGGCCAGAGCCTCGATGAATTCGTTGGTGAATTCCTCACTGGTGACGTAGCGGACCTTCAGATTGGGGTCCTTGACCAGCGCGTAGTTGCCGATGGCGTTCAGCAAATGGGTTTTGCCCAGGCCGGAGCCGCCGTAGATACACAACGGATTGAAATCATGGCCGGAGCCCTCCGCCACGGCCAGCGCCACGGTACGTGCGAAACGGTTGGAATCGCCGGGCACGAAGGTGTCGAAGGTGGCGTTCTTGTTCAAATGCGTTTCGGGGTCGAGCAGCGGCCTGTTCTGGCCGCTCTGGAAATGGTCCTGTTCCGGCGGCATCGTCGCGGGAATCGGCAACTGGCCTTGCATCGTCTCGTTCGCAGGGGATTTCGCCGGCGATTTCGCGGGGGAGAAGCGCGGATAGGTTTCCTCCGGCTGTTCCTCCGTTTTCGGCTTCATTTCAACGATTTTGAAGGCGGGGAAGATGTCCTGTTCGGCGGATTCGCGCAACGCCTCCATCAACGGCTTGTTCAATTCGGTCTGCAAAGCCTGCTGAGCCGCCTCACTGGGCACGCACAGCATGATGGTCGGACCCCACATGCCTTCGGGATAGACGTTCTCCAGCCAGCTTTTGTCGCGTACGGACAGCGACGGATTCTGGTGCAGCAGGGCCAAAGCGTCGGACCACACCCCACGAGCCTGCTCGAGAGGATCTGTTGTCGTGTTATCAGCCACGGATAATCCTTTCTCGACAGACGTACCACTGATGTGCAACTGTATATTTGTACTCCCTTTTCCCCGAGTTATCCACCGGCATGCGTGTTGAAAAGATTGAAATGTGAATAACATTGTTGTAGTTTGTGGATAACTTTTGTGGGGAATTCGGCGGAATCGCAACGATTATGTGGATTGTTTTATGCGGGGAATCCCCATGAAAATGTGAAGAAAAATGGACGACGCGACAATCTGTTCAGGGGTCAGAGTAATTTAGTAGAGCTTGACTCATGAGGAGCCGTGCCTTGGCATGGCTAAAAACACCGGGAGCATTAATTATGAAGAGGACATTCCAGCCGAACAACCGCCGTCGCCACATGAAGCACGGTTTCCGTCAGCGCATGCGCACCCGCGCAGGCCGCGCTCTGATCAACCGTCGCCGCGCCAAGGGCCGCAAGTCCCTCGCTGCCTGATTTTTTAGTGGCATAGAGCGGTGGAACGGCTGAAAAGCCATCGCGATTTTGTTGCGGTGCTCAAACGCCGTCGTAGGGTATCGCGAGAAGACATCGTCGTGCATTATCTGATGCACGACGATGTCGTAACGGGCGATACAGCGACGGTGCAAGGCCGCCGTGTCGGCTTGGCCGTTTCCAAAGCTGTTGGCAACGCGGTCACGCGCAACGCCGTGAAAAGGCGTTTCCGTGTGCTTGCACGAAAGTACGAATCACTATTACCTGAATCCTGCGATATCGTGTTGCGTGCCAAGCCAAGTGCCGCACGTGCCGATTTCCTGTCGCTTGAGCAGCAGATGGCATCGTGTTTCGAAGCGGTGAAACGTAAAACCGCTTCCCGGCAATGAGCAAGGGACATCATCGCAATTGGATGGTGCGGCTCATCCGCTGGTATCAGAAACATATTTCCGCCCATACCGCACCTCGGTGCCGGTATTATCCCAGCTGCTCCAATTATGCGATTCAGGCGATTGAACGATTTGGCTGCCTTAAAGGTGGTCTTCTTGCGTTATTACGCCTTCTTCGTTGCAACCAGTGGAACCGTGGAGGAATCGACGACGTTCCACAGCTCTATTCCTTGTTTTACAGATGTTCGTGGTCGAAGGCACACGAGGAGCCTCGTCTCACGCCTCTGGATGTAGATGAACCTATAGGCGATAAGGAGAATGGCCTGTAATGAATCAAGATCAATTCCTCCTCGACAGCGGTTTCTGGGGCTGGCTGTATAAGCTCCTGTACCCCGTCGAGTGGCTCATGACGCAGATTATGGCTGGATTCCACCGATTCATGGTGATGCTGGGCATGAACGAGATCGGTTTCTCGTGGGTCATGTCCATCGTGTTCCTGGTGATTGTGGTCCAGGCGTGCGTGTTCCCGCTGTTCTACAAGTCCATGAAGGGCATGCGCAAGATGCAGGCCCAGATGGCCGTTTTGCAGCCCAAGATGCAGCGCATCCAGAACAAGTACAAGGGCAAGAACGATCCGGCCAGCAAAGAGGCCATGCAGCGCGAGATGATGAAGCTCTACCAGGACAATGACGCGAACCCGATGGGCGGCTGCACATCGATGCTGCCTATGTTCGTGCAGGGTCCTGTGTTCATGTGCATGTTCTACACCCTGTCGGCCATTCCATACATCGCCCGTGGCAAGTTCAGGAACGGTTCCGGCCTCGGCGCCTTCGACATCGCCACCGCCAAGCAGTTCACCTCCACCAACGTGTTCGGCGTGAACGTGGCCGAGAACTTCACCACCGCCGACATCCACGGCAAGATCATCATCGGCATCTTCGTGGCGTTGATGTGCTTCTGCCTGTGGCTCATGCAGTACAACAGCATGAAGCGCAACATGGCCCAGAGCGCTGCGAACAAGCAGACTGAAATGATGCAGAAGATGATGCTGTGGATGTTCCCGATCATGTACATCTTCTCCGGCGTCGCCATGCCGTTCGCAGTGCTGGTGTACTGGCTGACCAACAACATCTGCAACCTGCTGCGTTCCGTCTGGCAGATTCATGTCTTCCCGACTCCGGGATCCCCGGCCGCCGAAGCGAAGGAAAAGCGCGACCACGCCCCCGAGAACGCCCGCCGC
>ENA-OZFU01000129-OZFU01000129.1-human-gut-metagenome-genome-assembly--contig:-NODE-129-length-29128-cov-4.767688_pt1 | contig 29128 bp, 23 predicted proteins | sample MGYA00244650_ERZ653646 | MGnify/ENA primary metagenome ERZ653646 (study PRJEB26926, sample SAMN06164982) | human gut metagenome | biome: ENVO:00009003; feature: ENVO:2100002; material: ENVO:00002003...
TTCTAAAAAAAGCAAAATCCAAGCAAGCCCTAATGACCGATTTGGGTTAAATATTTTCCCTTCCTTTCTTTGAACTTACAGAATGTCTACCGGGGTATAATCAGAAATACCAAGTTACAAAAGCTCCGATTCTTTGATTTAAATTATATGGTAGCTCTTTTTATTGAGCATTATCTAAGAACAATCATTACAACCCAGCATTCTCAACGTTCTATTACACTCCTTTCCATCATAATATTTGTCAAGCACCTTTTTAAAGATATCGACTTTCGTAGCCCTCCAAAAGAGTGTCATCGACGATTTTACCTTCGCAGCATCTATACCGCCAAGAATATCCCTTGCCGTTTTTCCGTCCTGATTGAGTAGAGCCTCTGTAATCGCTTTCAATCTTGTTCCGAGCACAGGATGCTGCCAATAAGCCACGGCTTCATCAATGCCGGACATCCCATAAAAATTGGAATTATAACTACGCCCAAGCCCTTTCATCTGCGGAAACACGAACCAAATCCAATGACTTCTTTTCCTGCCGCAACGTATTTCCTCAAGAGCATAATCATACTGCGAATATGAATCCTGAGCATCTACGAAACGTAATAAATTATAAGTATCCATAATATAAAAAGAGTTGTGTCTTGATTTAATAAGAGGACCTTCGTAAGTGTCTTAAATGAATAATCCAAATCGCCTGACCTTAGGTTTTGGCATTAAAGTCAGGCGATAGTAGAACGATTAAAACATTTCTATCAACGAGTTAAAATTCACAGGATCATTGTGTCCTGGGTCATGTTTTTTAAGAATAGACATTGCTACCTCTATAATATTATCTAAATAGGGAATACTCCACGTTCCTAAATTTTGCCTTGCATAATAGTGCATATAGTAATTAGAGTTTCTTAACTCTCTACTATATTTAGTTTTGTACTCATCTGCTTTATTCTTTACCTTTCTATCAGGATCATTTTGAGCTGATTCGAGCAATGCCTTTAGTTGATTATAATATTTCTCATAATCACGCAGCAAATTTGGTAATTGCTTGAATTTCTCTTTCACTGATGCTGTTTTAATCTTATTTAAATCAGCTATGCATCTTTGGATTCGTACTGCATCATATTTGAAATACAAACGACCATTTGCATATTTAGCAGAAGTTTCATCCACTATTTTTTGCATTTCTGTTACCGACATACGCAACTGGGACATATTCAAGCTATCAGCTTTATGCCTTTGTTGCATAGATGCAATCAGCGCATCCTTTTCGCCAATAATAGTTACTTTTCCCCCAATATCCTTTTTGTTATTACTTATAATATCCTTCAGTTGCTTTTTCTCTTCCTGTAAATTCTGGATAATATAATTTAGAGAAGAGCAACTGTCTGCTAAAACTTTCGTACTATCGGTTAATAATTTTATTTTGTCACGAAACCAATCATACTTAGCAGCAGAAATCGTTACTTCATCCTTGTCATTCTTGTTCTTTTGAGCACTCACAGGAACGGCAAGAAGACAAAGTAAAAGTGTATAGTTAATCTTATAAAACTTTCCCATTTAAAATTCTCGTTTATTCAGTCCATGTATAATTTTCTGCAGTCCTATCATAATAGTCCTGCAAATCTTTTAATACTTTAGCATGAGCAGACGTACTTACTCCAAAAACTTGAGTCTTTTCGAATCCTTGAATCATATCGTAAACATGACTAGACTCATCATCATAAGCATCCTTTGAACCAAAAGAGTATAGGTTCTGTAAATTATCAACACGTCTTTTAAGTTGGTAAAAGCAAGATTTTTCCAGCTTTTCTCCAACAGAGTTTAGAGCGTTAACCAGACTTGTACAATTTCTAAGATATTCACTCCTTGCAAAAGTTTCAGCTTTCTTGCGTTTAGAGTATGCATCATCGTAGTTGATGAAAGACGTTTGCTTAGCCGCTTTCCAAGCATTGCCATATTCACCGATGACACTTTCTATCTTAGTGAGTGATGCAAGAGACTTTGAGTCTAAGGCTTTCTTGGAGCCTTGAACAACTGTAACATTTCTAAGTTTGTTAATCAATTTCATCATTACAACATGGTCATTATGATTCCATACTGATTGACTAAACTTAGACATTGACCAACTGACAAACTTTGCGGAAATTTTCTCTGCCGAACTTGAAACCACATTGTCATATGTTTTGTCTTCAATGAACGAGTCCTCTTTGTATATTGTTGCTCGATCAACGACAGCATCGAACTGGCTCACAGCCTCATTCAGTTCCATCGTATTTGGGTTGTACGACTTTGCAAATTTCTGTATATCCTGCGTATGAACATTTTCCACCTTTATGTTCTCAGGTGGACTCACTACAGTTTGGATGAAGAATAGAACTCCACCTACAGTGATGGCGATTGCCAAAGCTAAGATTGATGATTTTACAAGAGCTTTATTCATTTATATATTATTATCTTGATTGTTGTTTGTGTTAGAACCTCCATTACCATGAGAACCTCCATTACCATGAGAGCTACCATTACCATGGGTGCTGCCATTACCATGGGTGCCACCATTGGTGTTTGTGTTACTATTAGAGCCACCAATGGTGCCAGCATTACTATTAGAATTGTCGGCATCACTTTGAAGTTCGCTATTATTCGTAACATCGTTCATAGACTCGAAATCTGTTTGAAGGTATTTCTCAATGTCGATTTTACCATCATTAACCTTAAATGTTCCTTTCTTGTCATTACAATTTTGTATTTTGTAATACAAGCGTTTCCAAGAATCTATTTGCATCAAATCCTCTTTGTGTTTTTCAATGAAAGATTTCAGTTTTTTAAATTGATAATCTTTAATCATCGTATACACGTCCTTGAGTTCTGAATACGATTCCATATCATCTTTTATCCAAAATGTATTTTGGGTATTCAGATAATTAAAAGCCATATCCCATTCATTTTCTGAATGGAAATCTTCAACCTTAGCATTTTGAGGAGCGCTTACTTCTTCATCCCTAATGAATAAATAGTAAATACACCCTAAAATGGATAGTAAGAGTATAATTCCAATTGCATATTGATACCAAGGTGTATGTTTTTTGCGGGAATTATCTGTTCCACGAAATCCATTGCCTGTAGACATATCGTTTTCAATAGGCTCTCGTGGTTGAATTCCACTAGGATCCTTTACCCTTTGTTGCGAATTTGCTTTGAGCTTATTTCTGCGCTGTTCAGATGGATTTCCGTCAAACTGGAATCCAGGAATCTCTGTTCCTCTGAGTCTGTGCTGAGTATTTATTTCAAACTCTATAGTGCGAACATCTGGTATATTTGTTTCGATATAGCATTTATATACATGCTGTTCGGGCAACAATTCTATCACATATTCACCTTTGGCATTTGGCTTTGTAAGATCCAACGTACCAACAAAACGCTCGTAAGTTGCTATCTCAATACAACAAGATACTTTATCTAAATCTTCTTCTCTGAAATAAACGATAGTTGGATTTCTTCTATCATTTACCCTATATGTTCCAGTAAATTTTGGATTTACATTTAGAACGTGTCCCGTAACTTTGTCAACAACACGAAACAAGTCAAGACGAAAGGAACGGCGACACTCTGATTTTTGTATCAACAAATCCTCTCTACATTTTCCTTCCTTATCCACAAAGGCATAGCCATCGCGTGTCCATCTAACTTGCACAAGGGAACCTTCTGTTACCCTTAAAGAATCTACTCCCAAATTATGCTTGAAACCGTGAAGTACCGCAGGAAGTTCTATTACAATGCTTCTTTCAAGTTTTGTGTTAGACAAATCTTGTGCGTCTGAAATTTGCATCCCACTTTCTTGGTCTATCAAGAATACGGACTTATACTTGCAATATTCGGATTGGTAGCGGTATTCATCGTCCAACACAAAATTGCGGTCGTACACAAAGGCCGTTCCTTTGCCATAGTAGCGTACAGCATAGGTGTCCCCAGAACTAACATAATAGCTTGGGTTGTTTGTTGTTTGGTAAGGCTTCCCAAAAAGATTGTCCAACTCCGCTTTCTTGTCTTCTACATCAAGAGACAAGACTTCTTCAACCTTTTGTATTATTGAAGACAACTCACCATTTGGAAGAAGAATATCTTTGTGAATGAAAATCCATGCACTCTGATAATCTTTTCTTCCTGCAATAGATTGCATAATGCAATAGCAACATCCATTACTTTTGAATTGAATGAAATGAATTGGAGCTGAGGCGGAATTGTTTGTTACTTTCTTCAATTCGGCTCCAGTATCACGAACAACCGAAGACCATTCATCATCATTAAAATGATAAATGGATCTAAAACCACTTGTGCGGTTATTAGCTTTTGTCGTATTTATAACAATGCCTAACTTATTCTTTTCCATATTATCTACCAAACATTCTAGTTAATTTACCCAAACGACCAGATCTTTCTGCATAGGAGCGATCTTTAATTTCTTCAATGATGCGATGTGTCCACTCCTTGTCAAACATGCACAGATTCTGGAAACAGACCTTACCGATTGAGAATGGAAATCTCGAAACCTTACCTCCATTAATCTCTTTCTTTTCACAGATGTCAACAAGTCCACCATAAAGACCTTTATAATAAGTTTCTATGTAATTGGCAAGATGAGCACCTAACTCTGATTCTTCAACATTCGCTTTGTCTGCTTTTGTAACAATCATATAAACACCATCCGTAAATTCATCAAATATGTCCATTTCGTTGATATAGCTAATGGCTGCTTGAAGATAAGAATCTTGACTCATGTTCCTAATCTTTTTGTCTTGCGCACCATATTCCACCACGAAGAAATGAATCTTACGATTGTTGGTTCTATTCTTTATCAAGATGTTATCAAGAGTATTGATCGCATCCGCCTGTTCTTGTCTCTCGAAAGGTAAACCTGATGCTTTAAGATGCATACATGTAAACAACTCGCCAGACAAATCGATAAATGCCAGTTTATGCTCACGGCCATCTTCGCCGACAAGAGTAAATCTCATCTCATAAGTGTCTTGCACATCAGTACGGGGTGGCAAAACCGACACGGCTTCAGGGTCAAACAAATCAGCTAATTGCATCATATAAGCTGCACCTTGACAGTTGCCGTCTGGATGCATAGCTTTGACATTCGTGCCATTTTTTGCTGCACTCATAATTGCACCTAATGCGCAAGTCTTTCCTGAGGAAGGAATTCCCCAAAAATATACTTCAGTATAGTCTTTCTTTATTGCTTCCAACGGTTGTGCTGGTGGAAGATCGGGGACATCACTTGACTGAAAATCAATCAATTTGTCGACAAAGACAGAGTCAATACCGCTGATGTTTTCCAAATCATCGTATTCGATGATCCCTTCATTACACAGAGTTTGAACGATTTCTGCCTCCATAATGTTATTGTCTTCACCGATGACAGTTGCAATATCACGGGATGAAATTCTGTTGGAGTTAAGGTAGCCTTTCAGCAACTCTGGTATTTTGAGGTCTGGACGGTTGCTGTTGTACCCATCCTTTATCGCCGAAATAACCAAACGGGGTCCGTTTCCACGTCTTTTCTCCCTTTGCAATTCATTGATTTTGGCGCGAGCTTCAGTGACATGCGAATTGCCCGGATTATTGCGGATAAAAGTGCGCAATGCCTCAATGTCATATTTGTCGAGTGAATCCCATTCGTCTTCAACTTGAATTTTATTATCTTCTTGAAGCAACTCTGCGATTCTGTCTCTGGCATCATCGGCGAACTTTCCAGAGGGATATTTGGAAAGATAGTCTTGGAATGCAGACTCAGTATCCGTAGCAAGTGCTCTATCCCAATCATTGTCTTCAACTTGAGCAATCTGTGAAATTTGCTCCTCAACGGCTTTGCGCAATGACGGTATCAGGTCACCTGTATCACGCATATCATCCCAAGTAATCACGCCCTTATCAATATACTCTGCAAGTGTACGAGGAGTGTACTGGGTAAGATTGTCTAATATATTGTCTTTTGTATTCATAATCAAAATGAGTCGTATTTACTTCTGTTAGTTTCTGACTTTTTACCTGTTTTGATACTTGAAATTGGCTTGTTTTTGTTACCAAAGAAAGTCTCAATATTTCTGGAATGACGTTCTTGAACAAAGTATGGACACAAAAGCATCAAGTAACAAATAATCAATGTCGTTATAGCTAATGCATTTGGAGTTTTAGTTTCTTGGTACATACCCTTCAAACTTGTAAGTCCATTCAAAGCTTTCTCCTTATGTATGTTTGCAGTGGAAAATGAGTCAACGTCAGTTTCTGAAGAAATACTTTTTTGTGAAATAGCATTTAAGGATTCCGTCCACTGTTCTATTGCCCCCTCAATGGTGGATATGTTTCCGAAAAGGAAAACATTCCATATTGAAGGAGAATCGCTAACCTTATTAATCCAACCTTTTGCTTCCTTAATGGATTTTGTTGTCGAACTTTTCAAGTATAGCGACAACTCATCAACTCTGTTATTTACAAGTTGGTCATCTTTTATTTTTGATACCAAAGAAGACTTTAGGTGCTCTATTCTGGAATCCGAATATGACTCATAATCGGAGAATATGCCCATAGAGGCCTTAATTGATTTGTCAAACTGCTGGATGATTTCATCTTCTGAACTTTGAACAGTCCAAAAGTGTGAGAAAGGAACACCGACGATTATTATGATTAACGGAGAACACAACACTAATATGCGTTCCCAGACAATACTCCTGTGAAATTTTTTATCCACACCCTTTAGTACTTGTGCCCCTAATATTGTTAGAACAATTAAAAGGACACTACATCCCATGGCAATTAAACCTACATAATAATTACCAACTGTGTAGTATGTCGCCCCCATGAAAACAACATACGCAATAAAAATCAGTGCAAGGAACGCAACAATGTGTCCCCATGAAAATCTAAGTTTTCTATTCATAATTATCTATTTTGTGGAAGTAAACGTTCGAGCTCTTCTATTTTTTTTGAATACTCAGCTATCTTTCTCCGAATAGCATCATAATCAGTTTCATCCCCTTTCTGCTGTGGCGGTGAAGAGACATCTGCAACCGGAGCTTTAAAGATTGGAGTACTCGTATTGGCGGCAGATTCATCACCACCATTTGGCACAGGTTTCATTATCCGTTCTTTCGGAGTACTTAAATCTCCGCGTTTAACTCCTGCAAGAGCTTTGTCCACAAGCACCATTGGCGGCATAAACCCATACACATCCGAGCCTGTCTTATATAAAACATTCCTTGCCTGCACAACAGTCAAATCTTTCTTGATTGATTTCATCAAGGCTATCGTTCCCGTAACAATCGGTGCAGCCATGCTTGTTCCATCAAAAAACTTGAAGCTACCTCGTGGATATGAACTGTAGATGCCTTTGCCTGGCGCCGAGATGTCAGAACATGGGCCATAGTTTGTGAAATCCGTTGGATAGAGATTTTTATCTACGGCTGCTACTACTATAGATGAAGCGTTTCTATTCTCTGGCGGTATGCTGGAAAGAATGTCATCATTTCCAGCAGCAAATACCAGGATGCAGTTCTTCTTGGCTGCCAAAGCACAGACTCTTGCCCATAGTTTTTCAACATTCTTGAATTGCCTTTGGGCTATCTCGTTTTGTTGGTCAACTGACAATTGGTTTAATCCTTTGAAAGAAGGTCCAACAGACAAGTTCACAACATCGGCTCCATGATGAATGGCATACATTGTTCCGGCAATAAGGGCGGACAAGGGACATTGCTTGTTGTCAAATACCTGTACAGGCATCAACTTACAGTTGGGAGCGACACCAGATGCTCCTTTGGCGTAGTAGTCGGCACTTCCTGCTGCAAGGCCAGCGGTGTGTGTACCATGCCCTTGTCCTAAACTTAGGCTGTTGTTTTGTGTGAAAACATTGTAGGCATCTACGATGCGGCCTTTGAACATCGGATGTCCTGCCTCTATGCCATCATCAACAACTGCGATAGTCACATTCGGTGAACCTTTGGTTATGCTCCAACCTTGTTTCAGGTGAATCGCTTCCAAATGCCAGCCCGGTTTTTCCGTAGAGGTACTTTCATGGCCATTCAACTCGTATATTTCCTCGTCAAAGACCAAAAACTTATGATTGGAAATCTTCGAGTTTATCGTTTGTCGAATTTGGTTACGCTCATTCTCTGGAACCTGAACGACCAACAACTTCACTTCTTTGTCATATCCAATGATGGAGTATTTATCATCGGAATAGGCTTTCTTAAAATCTTGGGCTAATGCCTCGATGTTGTCATTTTCGTTCTCCATGAATAAGAACAAACGGTTGGCTATCGTGTTGGGTACGCCCGGTTGACGGATAATTGGTATTTCTTCTCCGTCCTCTCCTGTTACAGGGGCTACTATATCACCTTGGTCAGGCAATTTGCCGTCGTTGCCGGTGATAGGTCTGATGCGTCCGTTATCATCTATAACTCTTCCGTCAGAAGTCGTAACACTGTCAATTGGAACAACACCGTTCTCCTCATGGTGTCCACTGCATCCATTACATGATCTTAGCAGGAAAAGCAACAGACTTATAGCCAACAATGTCAGTAACAACCAAAGCAACCATTTAAGACAGCCTTTTCCTGCAAATAAATTGGTCAGCCACAACCAAAATCGGCGCCACCATGGAATGCGTTCATATTCTGCCGTGAATGTTTTATTGCTATCCATCAATACTTTGTCAGGAGAGGGGATCCACCTTTTGAATTCATATCCCTGACAGGGTTTTACCTTAGGAACTTCCGAGCTGGACAATATTGTTCCCTCTTGCTTGGTGAATGAGGATGCCCCATCAATTTTGCCATGCTCTCCAGCAACAAAGTTACAAACATAATACCGTTGTTCTTCTGGTTCGTTTGGCTCATCTGGAGTTTCTGGCTCTTCTACAGGGATAGCAGGAACTTCTGGGATTATCGGCTTTGCAATTTCTTTGTATGTTGCCACAAAGTTCAAGTCAGAGTTGACTGTCAACCCAATAGGTGACGGTGTCCAACCTTCAAATATCCATCCTTCGTTGGCTGACACTTGCGGTAAATCCTTTGCCGATAGGACAAATCCTTCTGGACGTGTCATAGTCTTGTCCAACTTGCAGACAAGTGCTCCATTCGCATTGGCATCGAAAGTTATCTTGTACTTTTTCACCATGTCAACCTCATGGATGACAGAGCCTATGACTTTATGCTGATGTGTGTCTGGAGTCATTCCCCATGCTACAAGAAAGACTTTGTCATCGCAACAATAGATACATTCGTCATGAAGATAACGAATTGCGCCAGCCATAATCATCAGGTCTTCACCATTGCAATCCTGTGCAGCGGTACGGTAAGCCTTTATGGTATTATCTTTAATACTTTCGTATTTTGCCCTTTCGTCGCCAGTAAGATCGACAAGTTTTTGTGGGCTTTCTTTCCATTCGTTAATATGCCAGCATATTTGGTCGTCTTCCTCTATGTATTGTGGGGTAGCAAGGAAATGCTGGTATTCGGGTGCGACAACCTTCTTGACAACACTTTGTACGCTGTCAAACCGTTTGTATAAGGGATCATGACCAATCCCTTGAAAGTCGGTAAAATCGGAAACTTCAGTAAAACAAAGCTTCTGCTTACCCTTGAAAGTATATCCTGCCATTACGTTTATTCTTTATATAGGGTTTCACATTCTTCAAGAAGCACTTTTACTTTGGCGTTTGCCACAGGATCCACATGAGATATGTCGCTTGCATAGAGCAAACCAACGGTTACCAGATTCTCCCAACGTTGGAAATTATCCCAAAGAGGAAGTTTCATGAGTGTATCCATACTTACATTATCTATGTTGGCAGCATCGTCGAAAGCCAAGAGTGTTGTCAGCAAGGATTGTGGCTTGCGTACTACATTCCATGTAGATGGACTCAAATCTACCGCGACATGACATTTCTCAGCCTTTGCTCTTATTGCTTCGACATCATTGTCACTCATATAGTTTCTTCCTGCCGAACTTACAAAGTTGTTGAGGGTCAACGAAGCGTAATCAGCAATGGCATTGGGCTGTTCGTTGATGCTGAAAACCTTGCAATATCTGTCGATTCGTTCCGAAATGACATTCTTCACTCCAAGTTTTTTGAGAAGTGACGTAAGCATGAATATCACTTCATCCGCATGTGGAAGACTTTCTTCCAATTGCTTGACCTGCTTTTGGAGGAACTCCTTCCAATAATCAAGGATGTGCTTTGTCACGACATCTGCTATCGTGGTTAGCGTTTCTGTTTCAGCAGAAATAACTTCCTCTACAGAACAGCCTTTCTTCTTCAAGTCTTGCTCGATAAGTTTTATGTCGCCATATAGGTCGCATAACTTTTGAATATTGACTTGCTTGTTGTCCGACACATCTATGCCGGCCTGTTTACGAATGAAGCTGATCATGGAGAAGTCCTTCGGTTCATCAGAATGACAAATAATGATGTTGTACGCAATATCACGCAAGTCACCAACCGGCACCATCAGCGAATCGATTATTCTGCCAAATATTTCTGGTTGTGAACCAACAGAGAATGTCAACGAACGTTTTATGTCGTTGGCAATCTGTTTCACTTTCAGATTCTTTGCTTCATTGTCTTCCGGCTCAAAATATACAGACAGAGCCTTGTACATCTTTTGCTTGATTTCCAAAAGCTGGGCAAGATATTTCTGCTTGCGAGCATCGTCAAGGAAATCGGATATTGCGTCAAGGTTACGGATGATAGCCTTTGAGCCGTCGTTGTTGACTGTTGCAACATCATTCCACGTTTGCTCTGGATTGGCGAAATGCTTCTTTACAAAATCATTTTGCAGGAAGCTTTCTTTCAAATCCTCAAAATACTTGGGATAGTCGGAATGTTTATGGATGGATTTCTCCTTGGACTTTATGGCTCCATCGCTATAACCGTCGAACACTCCATTTTTGCCCGACCAATAGAAGTCGCGCAGAGGGTAGATGTTCCGGAAAGCTGCTACCCGTGACATATTCCCACTTGTGGCCCACTCGTCAAGCCATCTGTTGGGCTTGATAATTTCAGGGAAAACCGTATCAAAACGATTCCAATGTGCCGAAAGCCGGTCTCTATTGCCGGGATTGTCCGTCTTTGTACGTTCGAGGTCAATATTGAACTTCGTAGCGATGAAGAACAACGGCGCAATGCCGTTTGTGTTTGTCAACATCTTGGCACGTTCTTCGGCTGTAGCCCCGATATTGTCTTCAATCCAATTATTGATAGTGTCGCCGATAGTAGCCTCTGCTTTCTGGTCGTTATGATGACAGAACAGAACACTGCTGATTTTCAATGAACGGGAGTACTTGTTGAACAAGTATGCAACTTTACCTCTACGCAACACTTTCGGCAAAACTGTATGAATGTCTGCCTCTTTAAACTTTTCACGTGAGCGTGCTCCTGGGAAGTCCAGAAGGTCTATTTTCTCCAAGAACTTTCTTTCGTCAGCCAATGATGTAGGTAGCTCGAAGGTTAGCTCTGCTATCAGTGCAGACAAATTCCCTTTATTGAAATCGTGGGCAATGATGTTTCCTCTTACATCATATACGTCTGTATAGATTATATCGTTCCCTGTATCTGCCTTTATGCCACATACAGTATCCAACCAATCAATTTTCAGCAATGTGCCGTTTTCTCTGAGCACAGCATCGAACGGCACATAAACCTCTGTGTTGAAATCAAGTTTTTTGTATTCATTGATGAGGACGCTGAACAAATGGCTGATTTCGGCATTCTTGTTCCACAGCAAACTGAAAATATCCACCCATTTGTCATATGCCACATACTGAATGACAGGTGCAACAATCTTGCAAAAGTTGGACTGAATGATACCAGTTGCAGCATTACCTATAATATCACGGATATAGTCATTGATGTCCTTGATGTCATCTTCTTCAATCTTGTCATGTTGAACGTTATGGGCACTCCACAAGCCGCTCATCTGCTCAAGATGCTTGTTGATGTCATCATATTTAAGAACGTTGTCTGGATTTATCTTGATATCATTGTAGTATGAGTCAGTCAGCAACAAAATGAGGTCAACAACAGACAGATTGTGTATCTTAACATAGTCTTTCATTGGGTTGCCGTCCTTTTGTAGTGTAAAACGGGTAATTATACCTGTAGACTCGACTTTGGCATGATTGCCACCACTCGGGTTTATAGCGTCTATGAAACTATAGGACTTTCCGCCGTTCGTTATAACAAACGGAGCGTCTGGAGAAGACAACAAACTACTCATCAGGTAGGATTTTCCCACCTGACTCTCACCATAGGCTGCTGCAGAGCAGTTGCCATCAAGAGCATTGTATATTCGTTTCAACTGTCGGCGATAATTCTTGAATATATCATAAGGAAAGGAATCTTTGTTGAATTCCCTTGCCCAGGCAATGCTCTTCTCTATCAAATCTATATGTTGTTCAATGTCTTGTAACATATCTTATGCGTTTTTTAGAAATCAAATTCGCCAGAATCCAACCAATATTGTTCGTCCACACCGAGACTCTGAATATGGATTTCAAGGTTGCCGTCCATAACATCGTTGCCTTCTTTGTCTGAAATGGCACTAATCGATAGATTTTCCTTGTCATCTGCATCTCGTTCAATGGTAATTTTGAAAGGCATACGCTTCTTCAAAACATTTATTGTGTCTTTAACCAATGCCATTACTTTTGTATCAGTTGGGCATTCATAACCTTCCAATATTGCTCTCTTGCGAATCTTGTCAGCCATCTTGTGACGGTTGAAGTCGATAGAATATAAAGCTCTGCAAGGGTATGAATCCATGCCGATTTGTCTTACGTTGAGTATCTCGGGCACACTACTGACCATCAAATCACCACGATTTTTATCAGGCGTAAGGAAGTATTCAATGGGCTGTCCTTCACGTGATGCTTCAATGAAGTTGACCGTTGACTTCAAATTTTTCTTCAACAAGTCAAGGTTGATGATAAACTTGTTTAGATTGGAAAATTCCGAAGCATAGTGACCTATAACTCCACCCATTGCAACAATGGTTTTTGCATCCTTGATATAGCCTGTGTTTTTCCCAAACGGATACCAGTCACCCACATAATAATCATTGAGGGCAATGAGCCTGTTGGGGGACACTGCGTAATACTTTAGGAAAATGTCTCTAATAACAGGCAAAGACGAAGGTCTGCCAGAAAGCAAAACCACGTCACAGGCGTAAGAGTACATAATGGTAGCCACTTTTTTAAGAAGGGGTTCTATTTCCTTTCTTACAATATTGCTGATGGCTTCACGATTGAATCGCCATGTGAGTCGGGTAATGTCAATTCCCAACATTTCCTTGAATTCGGAAACGACGGACGCATTAGGCGGACATTCAGCAAATACATCGTCATAACGAATGTTGCAATCTTTTCTGTTTTGTTTGAGCAGTTCAAGGAAATGACACATCAAAGGAATCGAGTACTGAATATTGAAATTCTTGCGTAGTACTCTGTCAGCAACAGACTGACCATTATGATCCTTGCCAAAGAAGTTCTTTATTTTCTGTCTGTATTCAGCAAACGATAAATCTTTCAGCTCTTTTCGGAATGCGCTATCTTCATCTAGTAGCATGGCATTCTTTATCAGAGCATATAGAATGTCGTCCCCAGCGAAATAGAAACTGTCATAGAACTTCGGGGCAGGTGTTATGGTGGTCACGTCACCTTTAATATAGGTGTACTTACTTATCATAAGGTCTGTGGTTCCTGCCCCGATGTCCAATGAGCCTACAGTAATAGAAGGTTGTGTGTCTCCTTCCTCAACCTTCCCATAAAGATTGAAGAATTCATTGCAACACCCTTTGTGTTTGTGGCCAACTTCGCCATACATGTAAACAAGTTGGGTACACGTTGCTTCATCATAATACCAGCAACCACCTTCGTCTTTTAATGAGCGAACCGCTGGAATTACCTCAACGGACTTTCCTGGTTTCTCGTTTTCTGAGGGGTTGTCGTATTCTGAATTTTCAAGTAAGATGACAGCATCTTTGGCACAGTGAATCAGAGCCTCACGTTCAACTTTTGACATTGCAGTGGGGCAAGTGACTATGATGCGTTTAATATTGCGTGGCATATTGGGCTTGCCGAAGCCAAACTTATTAGAGCGGTGCTCTTCAGAGTTAACTTGTGTGCGAGCTTGAACCAACATTTCAAGGAAGGCGAATGTCATCAGAGAACGACGAGAATAATGGTATGTGTTTCCGCTCTCACCGTCTAAATCTACAGTACCATCGCTTTTCAGCTGATTTGTAATTCCACGTAAATTCAATATATGGTCGTCCTTTTCTCCCTTTAGCACAAGGAATTTCCATTCTTCCTTGTTGGGACGCCAATCCCAAAGATATCGCTTTGGACTTGAATAAGTTGACAAAGACTCCGTGTCATCGGTATTGTTGGTGGCTAAATGCAAAAGAGTGTTAGCCTCTTTTCCCAAACGAACCAAACTAGGATAGACAAATTGCTTGCTATCCTTAATTCCGAAATTACCAAAGTCAACTTTTCTGAAAGCTAACCGCATATCGAAAGGATCGGAATGCTTGTTTATCTTTAGCCCATCGTTACCATCTACGACTAAATCCGTGTAGTCAACCAATTCCAACTTTCTTACTTGGTTGAAATTAGTGTTGTCCTCGATGAGTAAAGCCGTTGTTCGCGAATTGCCAATATCAATGACCATATCAACGTCTTTGGTCTCGACATCGACATTCTTATATAATTTGACAACAGGCAATAGTTCCTTTTGGGCGAGATAATTTATCAAAAAGGCATATGTCGCAATATAGGCTGTACGTCTAACATTTGCACCTTTGATTTGAGATACCCTTTGTACCGTTGGATGTACAAGATGCAATAGATATTCGTCTATATAACTCCAATTCTTACCTGACGTGCAATAGTCCATCAAATAGAACTCATTGTTGCACAGAGCAAAATCCATGTCATTACGATACTTGTCCGGGAAGACAGGACACTCATCGTATTCATCTGTGACTTCATATTTTGCTCTTGTATCAAACGCTATAATTGCATCATAATGCCTGATACCTTTACTTTCGAATTTTGGAACTAATTTTAATCTTGCCCAATTAAGAGGGCCGAACTTGAAACGTTTAGGAGTGCGTTTGAAGAAGTAAGGCAATGGTAGCCATACATTCTCAAAAGACTGAAGTTTACAATCTCTATCTGCAAAAGTCATATTAAAAATCTCACCCCTTACCCCCGGACAATTTTCGTCATCAATACGTAAGGGCGTGATGCCATCACTTTTCAGATCGTTGACATCAATTTCAATGGTGGGGTCTGCCAAATATCCCCCGGTATATAGCTTTTGCTTATTATAATAAACGCACTCATCTTCTGTTCTTAATTCATAGACTGGATCCAACAACCATTCTCCATTAGTGGTATCATACCATTCATGATACCACATCTTGAATTTCTCTTGAGTGTTGATACTTAGAGGAAAGGTTAAAATCTGAATGCCTGAATTAGCTATTAGGGTATGCTGTTCTGCCATATGACTAAACTTTTATTCAAATTTCTGTAAAAATGCACTAGGGACGTAGGCGGTGCAAACGGTGAGGAGCCCTTCAATGATGATGCCTACACGCAACTGGCTTTGATAGCGGGCTACTATGCCTGTCACGCCTGCGAATTTACCGCCTGTTATTCGTACCTTTTGACCCGACTTGAATTTCTCCACTTCTTCTGGAGATACTACAATATCATTAGAATCAGCAGCACAGATTATCTTTAGGCTGTGAATTTGGTTGTCTGGCACCACCAATGGTACCTTGACAATCTTGTAGCCAACGTGTGTGTGACGATAATAAAAGCGGAGGTAAGGGAGGTTTACATTGTCGTAAACAAAGGTTTTCAATTCATCTTCGGTGCCACAGGCAAAAAAGATATTGGGAATACGCGACCCTTCAATGGTCGTTCGCCTGCCGTCAACCATTTTAACGGACTTCAATAAAGGCAAGTAGGCCTCAACTCCATGCGCAACCAAATAATCGTACGCTTTTCGCTCTCTGCCATACGTGGTGCGGAGAGCATACCAATGGTGTGTGTCTTTTGTATCTTTATTAGTGTCAACTGATGTTCTCGACAGGGCATTATTGGTGGACACCCCTATTTGTAAGTTCATTGGTTTAATAGACTTTCGAACTTTGGGGAGAGCGTTGGAGGTAAGTCCAGCGCATAGAGGAGATTGGTTATCTCCTACTTTGCATTTTACATCTGATGTGGCGCAATATTTTTCCATATCGTGATGGTACCTTATCAAAGACTTGACTTGATACACAGACATAAAAAGAAAAGCGTGGGAACCGCCCGCCGTCTGTCCCACTCTCTGAGGCCTTCGCATTGCCCGATACTGTAGAACAGACAACGCTAGAGCCCACGCCGATATGATATATATATGCCGCCACATGGAGTAGTTGAAACCTATATGCAGAAAAATACACATAGGTACAATACTCCACTGGCCGTGATATAATCACACCCGTAGACATCTACCGTTGCTCGGTTCGTTGACAGTATCTAAAGTTTGCGAAGTTTCAGAGAGTCAAGAACAAAGCGTCAAGTAAACGCCTTCTATATGTCGTGTCCCCATCCCTTCCCCAATCGGCATCAATCGCTGTTGCCGGACATCTGAATGACACGAAACGTCATGACGACGATGGTATCGGCGTGGAAACGCTACAAAATTATTAAATTCATCTAAACAAAACAAACATTTTCATAAATTATGTAACATTTTCTTATAAAAAAGTGAGTGCAAATATAGAATAGTCGTGTTGCTATATGATTTATAGCGATAATGAAAGGAGATAAATCTCTTATTCTACGGGATGCTGTTCACACGTGAATGCAGGAAGAGTTGTTTTGAAACGGATATTGGCATTAGAGAATGTGGAATATAATCCGACCGGAAATCCGACCGATTTAGCTCTAATCGGTCATAATATCCAATTAATCCACTTTTTTCAAAAAAACTGTCAACCATCTGGTCATCAATGCGGAAGTATCTGTAATTCAGATACTTCCGCATTTTTTACATGACGAAAACCATCGGGTGATTGTCTGGATGGTTGGGGAATAAGAAGAAATAACCGTATGGAAGGGGATGGAATATGACATGAGGGGGAAATGGACTTTATTTTATAGGCATACGGACCGGAAAGCGGACACGGGATGGAGCGAAGCGCGCACGACTGCATCACTGTCTCGCCAAGCTCTGATCAATCATCAGGGCTGAACAAAGGACCGGGATAATATAATTATAAACTTTAAAAAAGCATTGAGTATGCATTATGAGATCAAGTATTCGGATTTCGTGAAGGGAGAATTCACGACACCGTACAATTGGGTTCATTGTTTGAACGAAAACTGCGAGATAAAGAAGAGATGCACGAGATGGCATGTCATCAGAAAGATGAAACAGAAGGACCTGTGTGGGAAATGTATCCTGCCGACCTCAAACCCGGTGGAAGGATGCAAACTGTTTCATAAGATGAAGAAGATAAAGGTGGCATGGGGATTCAAGAAGGCTCTCGGCAATGTAAAGGCATGCGACTATAAGGCCATACGCCACGACATCATCAAGACAATGAGCAACAGAAGGGACTTTTCGAGATACGACTCGGGGGCGTGGAAACTGACGGAAAACCAGCAGGAGAAGATAAAGAGGATTTTCGCCGACTATGGGTATGACGACGTGGAGTTTGACTTCTACGAAGAGATGGTCAGCTTTCTGAATAAATAATGGGCACGAAACGGACAGGAAAGATGCCCAACCGGGGCAAGCTGCTTGCCCCTATTGAGAAAGCACCTTGCCCATGTTGGGCAAGCACCGTGCCCAATTCTGAACCAAAACAGACTAAAATTCCAAATCGGCCATTAGGTCGTTCAATGATAGTATTATTCCAAAATCCAAGTAAGCCATAGTGACCGATTTGGATTAAAAAAAAACAGACAATACCATGAAAACAAAAAGCATAAGAACAAACAAAAGAGGAAGGTTGAGGATATCTGCCAAGACCTCGGAGAAGTGGTTTGAGAGAATGAACAGTACTCAAACGAGTGAGGAAACGGAAGTGACGAACACGGAGAGGGAGACCGGGGAGAGGATTCCGACGAGGTGCTCACATGTAGTGAGGATGGTGGAGCATATCAGGCGGAGGTATGTGTTGAGATACAACACGGTGACTGAATGCACGGAGTATATGGAAAGGGACGGCAACGGCACGTTCCTGATGCTCGACATGAGGGCACTGAAGAGAATCACGCTGGAGGTGCAGTTGGCGGGCATCGCCGTGGGGTTCAATGACGTGAGAAACTATGTGGGGTCTGACTTCATCGGATGTTTCGACCCCATCGGCGACTTCCTCGCCAAATGTGTGGGCCGCTGGGACGGCAGCGACCATATCGGGAGGCTCGCCGACACGGTGCCGACGGAGGACCCGGAGTGGAGGGAGAGATTCCACACGTGGTTTCTGGGGATGGTGGCGCAATGGACGGGCAAGACGGGGGAGCTGTATGGCAACAGCAACGTGCCGCTGCTCATCTCCGACCAGGGTTTCAACAAGAGCACGTTTTGCCGCCGACTGCTGCCGCCGGAACTGAAATGGGGATATTGCGACAGTCTGCAGCTGTCAGAGAAAAAGCAGGTGTTGAGGGCGATGTCGGAACTGCTGCTCATCAATCTGGACGAGTTCAACCAGATTTCGCCGAAGCTGCAGGAGGGTTTTCTGAAGAATGTGGTGCAGCTGCCGGCGGTGAAGATGAAGCGCCCGTGGGGAACTGCCATCGAGGAACTGCCGCGCCGGGCATCGTTCATCGCCACGAGCAACATGCAGAATGTGCTGAGCGACCCGTCGGGGAGCCGCCGCTTCATCTGTGTGGATTTCAACCGGCCCATCGACGTGGCGACGCCAATAGACTACACCCAGCTCTATGCCCAGGCACTGAGCGAGATAGAGAGCGGGCGCCGCTGGTATTTCGACAAACTGGAAACGGAGCTGCTGACGATGAGCAACGACAGGTTTCAGCGCACTATGGCGGCGGAGGATTTCTTCAAAGAGTATTTCCGCATCGGCAAGGAGAACGGCAGGGGTGAGTATATGACCACGGTGGCGATATTTCAGCATCTGCGCCAGAAGGCGGGTGCGGCGGCAATGGCTTCTACCAATCTCACGACACTCAGCCGCCGGCTGAAGGCGCTGCCCGGAATGACGTCGAGGAGGACATGGCGAGGCAACGAGTTCCTCGTGGAACTGATGGATGAATGACATTCCGCCCATGAGGATGACGAATTGTCCAGACAATCCAAAGCAACTGTCAGGTCGATAATCATCAGACTATCAAGGCGTTAGAGCAAAAACCAGACAATCTGACAGTTTCAGAGGAAATCAAGTTTTTTTCTAATTTCCAACAGACTATCCTGCGAAATCTATCTTATGCAGGATGCCGGTGAGATAGGCTATCGCCATACCATAATTGGTGATGGGCACACCTTGTGACTGTGAGGAACGGATGCGGTCTAACACATAACGGCGATTGAACATGCAGGCGCCGCAATGGATAACGAGATCGTATGGCGAGAGGTCTTCGGGGAAATCACGCCCATTGACGAAACTTACCTGAAGGCCCTCGCCCACCCTTTTGCGCAACAGACGCGGCAGTTTCACCCTGCCGATATCCTCGCCCGCCGGCACATGGGCACAGGCTTCGGCTATCAGCACATGAGAACGGTCTGTAAGCCGGGCTATGCTCTCCGCTCCCTGTTTCAACGCCACGGCATCGCCCTTGTAGGCGGCGAAGAGCACGGAGAAGGAGGTCAGCCTACTGTCGGCTGGCTTCTGTCCGTACACCTGCGGAAAGACCTGCGAATCGGTGATTATCAGGTGTGGACTCTCCCGGAACGAGGCGAGAGCAGCAGCCAGCTTGTCGGGAGTGCAGCAGGAAACGATGCACCGCTTGTCGAGCAGTTCACGGATGGTCTGCACCTGTGGGAGGATAAGGCGTCCCTTCGGCGCCTCCTTGTCCTGTGGCATCACGAGCAACACCCTGTCGCCCTCGGCGGCAAGACTGCCCGTGATGGTCTCCTTGCCGAAATCGGGCGGCAGGAGCTGGAGCAGCAGCTGCATCATCCTGGAGAAACCGCTGCGGCGCAAGGCGCTGACAGCCACGGCAGGCACATCCAGTTCGCCGGACAGACGGTCTGCCGCCTGTTCTGCATCCTCCATGGTGTCTGCCTTGCCCAGAGCAAGGAGCCAGGGGGTCTTCTTGAGCTTGAGCCAATCAGCCCACTCCCGTTCTTCCGGCGTGAGCACTGGTCCGCCCGCCACCAGAATTACGATGTCGGCCTGCTTCACGGCAGTCTGCATCTTGCCAACGCGCAGATGTCCCAGCTGCCGGTCGGTGTCGTCAAATCCCGGTGTGTCGATAATCACACAAGCTCCCAGTCCGGGGAGTTCGGCAGCCTTCCTCACGGCGTCGGTGGTAGTTCCTGCCACGCTGGACACGACAGAAACGTCCTGTCCCAACCATGCGTTGAGCAGTGACGACTTGCCGGCATTCCTCTTCCCTATGAGGGCTATATGCAAGCGGGAAACCTGTGGTGTATTCTCCATATCTATGTCAGAATCTGAAATCTCTCTTTCCTTGTTTTATCTCTTCCAGCCGCTTCGTGGCAATCGCCTTTATCTTCGGGTTCGGGATATGCTCCAACGCCTTGGCAATCTCCTGCTGTCCCTTCGCCCGGGTCTCAGGCGAAGCATAGTCTTCGAGATACTCCTGCAGCGTCATCAGGGCATTCGGTCCGCAGCAGTTTGCTATCTGTCCGGCCTTGAGCAGCGACATGAAGCGGTCGCCGGTGCGTCCTTCGCGATAGCAGGCGGTGCAGAAGCTCGGTATATGTCCCAGATCGAGCAGCCAGCCCACCACCTCGTCCAACGAGCGATGGTCGCTGACGTCAAACTGCTCGGTATGCTCCGGCTTTGAGTCGGCATAGCCTCCCACGCTGGTGCGCGAACCGCCGCTGATCTGCGACACGCCAAGCTCCAGCACACGGCGGCGCACGGCCTCTGACTCACGGGTGGAGATGATCATGCCGGTGTATGGAACGGCGATGCGGATGACGGCGACGATGCGCTCGAACATCTCGTCGGAAATGGCGTCGGGGAAGTCCTCTGTTGAGATATCGTCTGCCGGACAGATTCGGGGCACGCTGATGGTGTGTGGACCTACTCCGAACTTTGTCTCCAGATGCTCGGCGTGCATCATTAGGCCCACGAAATCGTAGCGATAGAGGTTGAGACCGAAGAGAACGCCGATGCCCACATCGTCGATGCCGCCCTCCATGGCGCGATCCATAGCCTCGGTGTGGTAGGCGTAGTTGCTCTTGGGACCTCTGGGGTGGAGTTCCTCGTAGTGCTTCTTGTGGTATGTCTCCTGAAAGAGGATATACGTGCCGATGCCGGCGTCTTTCAGGCGGCGGTAGTTCTCCACCGTGGTGGCGGCGATATTCACATTGACGCGGCGGATGGCTCCATTCTTGTGATGGATGCCGTATATGGTCCGGATAGACTCCAGGATGTATTCTATAGGATTATTGCGCGGGTCTTCGCCGGCTTCGAGCGCCAGACGCTTGTGACCCATATCCTGCAGGGCTACGACCTCTCGCCTGATTTCCTCCTGGGTGAGCTTGCGACGGGGTATGGTCTTGTTCTTTGCGTGGTACGGACAATATACGCAGCCGTTCACGCAATAGTTGGAGAGATAGAGCGGTGCGAACATCACGATGCGGTTGCCGTAGAAGCGCTGCTTTATTTCTTTTGCCAGATGGAAGATGCGGTCTACCAGATCGGGGACGTCGCACTCCAGGAGCACGGCAGCCTCACGGTGGGTCAGTCCGCCGCATTTCGCCGCCTTCTCAAGCAGATTCTCTATCAGCTCCCGATCGTTCTTATGCTCCGATGCGTATTGCAGCGTATCGAGAATCTCCTGATGGTTGATAAACTCTTCTGCCTCACCGGAGGCAGGATTAAAGATCTTGTCCATGTCATTATTCATTTAAAATCACCACGAGCCGTAGATATACGATACCCGATTTTATCCAATTCTTGTTTCAGCAGGGCCAGCCCTTCGGCTGCCTCCGTGCCCATCGCCGCCTTGTTGTCGTAGAGCGCATAGCTGGAGCGGTATGCCGCCGGCGAGAGGTTTGGCATCACCACATTGGCTCCTGCCAGTATGCCCCGGGCCTTGCCGTCGGGCAGGAGTGTGGAGAGCGCCGTAGTGGCTGGTATCAGCACCGACGGGAACATCAGGCGGAAGATGGAGAGCAGGCGCAGGGTGAGGTCGGCACTTCCCGGACGGCAATCCCTGAAGGGGGTGTCATGCTGGGGTATAAAGGGTCCGATGCCTATCATCTGCGGCTGGAAACGCCGGATGAAGCAGATGTCCTCCACCAGATGGTCCAGAGTCTGTCCGGGGCTGCCCACCATGATGCCGGTGCCGGTCTGATAGCCGGTTTCCTTGAGCCATTGCAGACATTGCAGCCGGTGTTCTCTTGACATAGACTCCGGATGGAGCCTGCGGTAATGGTCGGCATTATATGTTTCATGCCTCAGCAGATAGCGGTTGGCGCCGGCACGGAACAGTCCCTCGTATTCGCTCCTCGTCATCTCGCCCAGCGAGAGCGTGATGGCACAGTCGGGATAGGCGAGGCGTATCTCGCTGACCACGTCTTCCCACATAGCATAAGAGCCAGACTTCTCGCCACCTTGCAATACAAAAGTGCGGAAGCCCAGCTTATAGCCTTCCCGGCAAGAGGTCAGGATTTGTTCTTTTGTCAGTTCGTAACGCGCCACCGACATGTTGGCTGCCCGTATGCCGCAATAGTAGCAATTGTTGCGGCAGCGGTTGCCCACCTCTATCAGTCCGCGTATATAGATGTCATGACCAAACTGCCTGAGAGCCACCTCCCGCGCCTGCCGATGCAGATATTCCACGGCATCGGTGTCTGTCGTTGCCAGCAGCTGCCGGTATTCGTCTGGCGCGAGAGCATGGTCTCTGCGTAGTTTGTCAATCCATATCATCATAGGTCTTTGTCTCCTTGCCCAATTCCTTGTCGAACTGGCGCTTTCCGGCTTTCAGCTCATTGTGGACGCAAGGTCCGGTGATACATCCGCCCTCGCATGCCATGACCTCGATGAACTTGGCAGGAGCCTTTCCTGACTTGCCGTAAGCTCGCAGCATGGCGATGTTCTTCTTTGTCAGGTTGGAAACCTGGATTGCCTGCAATGACTCGGCTTTCTCCTTGAGATATGCCTTCACGGCGCCTGTCACGCCACCCAACTCTCCGAAAGCATGTGCCTCGCGCACCGACTGCACCGCCATGCTATATGGAGTGGTTGTGCCCATGTCGATGCCCAGTCCGTCGATCACGGAAGAGATTTCCTCGAATGTGAGAACGAAGTCTACAGCTTCGTCGCTCTGGGCTTCCTTGCGCTTGGCAACGCACGGACCGATGAACACTACATCGGCGTCTGGATGCTGCTGCTTTGCCAGACGGGCGGTGTAATACATCGGCGAACGGGTGTCGGAAACGTATTTCGCCATGTCGGGAGCGTGTTTCTTCACCATCTCCTTGTATGAAGGACAGCAAGAGGTGGTCATGAAGGGCTGACCTTCTTCGAGTCTTTCCAGCAGCTCGTGGCCCTCACGCTCTACGGTCTCCATGGCGCCCTGTGCCACCTCGATGACGTCGGCAAAGCCCACCTCGCGGAGTGCGCCGTAGACCTGGTCTTTCTCTGCCTTGAACTGGCCGAGGATTGCAGGGGCAACGATGGCCACAAGCTTCTTCTTGCTACGGATTCTATAGAGCACGTCGAATACCTGGGATACCTCCATAATGGCGCCAAACGGACATGCGTTGAGACATTTTCCGCAGTATATACACTTGCTCTCGTCGATATGCTCTATGCCACGCTCGTCTTTGCTGATTGCCTTTACCGGGCATGACTCCTCGCAAGGAACGGGTATGTATACGATGGCATGGTATGGGCAGCTGTCGTGACAGATACCACAGCTGATACAAGCATCGTGGTCGATGAATGCCTGTCCGTTCTTCTTCAGATGGACGGCCTTCTTGGGACAGTTGGTCATACAATGGCGGGCGATACATCCACGGCACAGATTGGTGATTTCATAATTGATCTGAACGCAGGATGAACAAGCCTCGTCGATAACGGTAAGGATATCTTCTCTCGGTGCACCGCTGCCGGCTCTCTTCATGGCGCGGAAAGCAAATTCTGAGAGAGGTGTCAGCTCGTCGGTTTCGTCTTCCATCGTCATGCCCAACAACGGAAGTGACTTATATCTCCATACTGCTCTCTCTTTGTGTACACAGCAACGTCCTTCGTGTTTTGAACGGCGGGGACTCAATTGGATAGGCAGACGGTCAATGCGGTCTACTAATTCGTCATTTTTCCATAGCTTCACAAGTTCGGTCAACAGCTTGTGACGGACAATCATGACATTGTTCGTAAATGGCATATTCTTATTTCAGATTTATAGGTTAAACAACAGCCAGAACAGTCTGGCGCAAAACTTTGGGCAAAGTTATAAGAAAGCTTTGAGAGAGGCAAAGGAAATTCATTTTTTTTGATAGAAGAGGAGCCAAATACCGGTAATGACGCCTGTTTGGGGCTTTCCTGGCGATTAGAGACGGAAAAATCCCGACCTTACGCATTGGAAGGCCGGGATTATATGGCATAAGGGATAAACCTGCTTGATAGTCGGGGGTTATCTGTTCATGAATCTTCTGTGGATGCTGCTGAAAATGCTTCTCTTCACTTTGTCTGAGGCAGCAGGAGCCATAGAAACGCTTCGTGGCGTGGTTCCGCTGACGCTGGAATATGACATATAACCGCTTTCCATTCCTCCGTAGCGGTATACGGTGCCGTCTGAATTCAGTGAATATGTGAGGTTGTAGTATTTGTTCTCTGTGCCTTCATAATCTTTCATAGTGTAGTCTACACCGGTCGGGAAGTATGACGGGCCCTTGCCTACATAACCGATAAAGAACAGGCCGGCGAGGAACGAGTCTGACTCTTCGTTGAGGAAGTTAGGCACGTATTGGAGCGTTACGTTTGCCTCGGCATCATCATAGTCGAATACCAAGGTTTCGATATCTTTCTCACCATCCTCAACGAATGTGTAGACTGCCTTCAAGAGTTTGCCGTCGCTCCATGTGAAGGAATAATCGAATGAGGAACTGTATTTCTCCTTTTCTCCATCCTCGATGTAATATCCGGAACCGCTGCCCTTGATTCTCGTAACGTTGCCATTGCCGTTATAGCTCACGCTGACGCTGCCCGAACCATGCTCCTCTGAGTCGGAGCTTTCATAGTCGTATTTCTCGGTGCAGCCAGTGATGTAGCCGCTGCCGTTCGTACGGATGTTGCTGACCACACTGACGTCTTTATAGCCGTTGCCGTAGTTGTCTTGTGTAAAGGTGAATGGGTTGTAGCTTGCCTCATACGGATGGCTGCCATAACCGAAGGATGCCAGCGTGCCGTCGCTGTTGTAGGAATATGTAAGGTTGCCGGCACCTGTCACTCTCACTTTCTTACCTGAAGTGGTCTCTAGAACGCCTGACTCGGTATTGGGTGTAGCCGATCCGCCTTCATCATCGTCATCACCGCACGATGCGAAACCTGCTGTAAGTGCAAGTGCTGCTACTACTGCCATTCCCATCCTGCTGAATGACTTGCCATACTCGAAAAATTTCTTGTTCATGTTCTTGTTCTCCTTGTTTTAGTCAAATCCACAAATGTTTTTAGGGGATTGATGTTAACATAATATTGATTATCTCTGCTGTGCAATCGTATATGAATTGCACTACAAAAATAGAGAATAACCGCCACTCATGAAAACGTCATTTCCCCCGATTTGGAACAAACGGCAACACGATGGGAACAAACGGCATAAATATCTGGGGTAAGCGTACAAAAAAATCCGCCCCGAGATGGGACGGATTAATTCCTATGAGATATATTCGGAGAATTATTCTGCCTTAGCTTCCTCAGCCTTTGCCTCCTCTGCTGCAGGTGCCTCTACAGGAGCCTCTGCCTTAGGAGCAGCCTTGCGGCTACGACGAGTCTTCTTGGCAGCTGCCTTTGGAGTCTTGGCCATGTTCTCATCATAGTCTACCAGCTCGATGAATGCCATCTCTGCTGCGTCACCCTTACGGATGCCCAACTTGATGATACGTGTGTATCCTCCTGGACGATCAGCCACTTTAGTAGAAATCTCTTTGAACAACTCAGTAACAGCGTACTTGTCCTGAAGATAACGGAAAACTACACGGCGTGAAGTTGTTGTGTCGTTCTTTGAACGTGTGATAAGAGGTTCTACGAACTTCTTCAAGGCCTTAGCCTTTGCGAGGGTCGTAGTGATTCTTTTGTGCTTGATCAGGGAGATAGCCATGTTTGTCAACATTGCCTTGCGATGGTCAGCAGTACGACCCAGATGGTTGAATTTTTTATTATGTCTCATTTTTTGTTTCTTGTTTTAAGGAGTTTCGCAACGGCAGGAGGAGCCGGATGGCTCCTTCGCCTGTATGCGGATATTATTCCTTATCTAATTTGTACTTAGAAATATCGGTTCCAAACGACAGATTCAGACTCTCGAGCAAATCATCAAGCTCTGAAAGCGATTTCTTACCGAAGTTGCGGAACTTCAAGAGGTCTGTCTTGTTGTACTGTACGAGATCGCCGAGTGTCTCTACGTCGGCTGCCTTCAGACAATTGAGGGCACGAACGCTGAGGTTCATGTCTACAAGGCGTGTCTTGAGGAGCTGGCGCATGTGGAGAACTTCCTCGTCGAACTCCTGGTTTGTCTCAACGTCAGTGTTCTCGAGAGTGATCTTCTCGTCAGAGAACAGCATGAAGTGATAAATCAGGATCTTGGCAGCCTCTTTAAGTGCGTCTTTCGGGTGAATGGAACCATCCGTAGTGACTTCAAGGAGGAGCTTGTCGTAGTCGGTCTTCTGCTCAACACGATATGGCTCAACGGCATATTTCACGTTACGGATTGGGGTGTAAATTGAATCGATTGGAATTACGTTGACATCGGTGCAGAACTCACGGTTCTCATCAGCCGGAACATAGCCACGGCCTTTGTTGATAGTAAGGTCTATCTGCATTGATGCTTTTGCGTCTAAATGACAAATCACCAAATCAGGGTTTAACACTTCAAATCCAGTCAGATACTTACTTATATCACCGGCCTTGAACTCAGTAGTGTTCTCAACAGTGATACTAACTTTCTCGTTCTCGAATTCTTCTACTACTTGCTTGAATCGAACTTGTTTGAGATTCAAGATAATGTTAGTTACATCCTCCTTAACTCCAGGAACTGAGGAGAACTCATGCTCAACACCAGCTATGCGGATGGTGTTGATGGCATAACCCTCAAGGGAGGAAAGCAGAATGCGGCGCAACGCGTTGCCTATGGTAACACCGAAGCCTGGCTCAAGAGGACGGAACTCGAACTTGCCGAATTTGTCATTGGCCTCCAACATTACAACTTTGTCGGGTTTTTGAAATGCTAATATCGCCATTAATTTAATGATTATTTAGAGTACAACTCAACGATTAACTGTTCCTTGATATTCTCAGGAATATCAGCACGCTCTGGCTTGTGCAAGAACTTGCCGCTCTTTGTGTTCTCGTCCCACTCGATCCATGGGTACTTGCTGTGGTTGAAGCCAGCGAGCGCTGTCTCGATAACCTCGAGAGACTTAGCCTTCTCGCGAACACCAACAACCATACCTGGCTTAACGGCAAATGAAGGTATGTTAACAACCTTGCCATCAACTACGATATGCTTGTGGCTAACGAGCTGGCGGGCAGCTGCACGTGTAGGAGCTATACCAAGACGGAATACTACGTTGTCAAGACGGCTCTCAAGGTTCTGGAGCAGCACCTCACCGGTGATACCTTCAGCCTTTGCAGCCTTCTCAAACATATTACGGAACTGGCGCTCAAGTACACCATAGGTGTATTTAGCCTTTTGCTTCTCTGCCAACATGACACCGTACTCAGACATCTTTCTGCGACGATTGTTGCCATGCTGTCCAGGAGGGAAGTTTCTCCTAGACAAAACTTTGTCTGCGCCGAAGATTGGCTCACCAAAACGACGCGCAATTTTTGATTTCGGACCTGTATATCTAGCCATAATATTTAAAAAATCTTTGTTGATGCCCTGCATCGCCAGAAAAAACTACTTGCGATGCAAGGCAGATTGGGTATTCTTCTTGATTAAACTCTTCTACGCTTTGGAGGACGACATCCGTTGTGTGGCAATGGAGTAACGTCTACGATCTCTGTAACCTCGATGCCGGCACCGTGGACAGCACGGATTGCTGACTCACGACCGTTACCTGGACCCTTAACGTATGCCTTCACCTTGCGAAGACCGAGGTCGAAAGCGACCTTGGCGCAATCCTCTGCTGCCATCTGAGCAGCGTAAGGAGTGTTCTTCTTAGAACCACGGAAGCCCATCTTACCAGCTGAAGACCAAGAGATAATCTGACCCTCGCTGTTGGCCAATGACACGATAATGTTGTTAAAGGAGCTATGAACATGCAACTGTCCGAGAGCGTCAACCTTAACATTTCTTTTCTTTGCGACTGTTTTCTTTGCCATAACTCTAATTATTATTTAGTAGCCTTTTTCTTATTTGCAACAGTCTTCTTCTTTCCCTTACGTGTACGAGCATTGTTCTTTGTGCTCTGACCACGTACTGGAAGACCGTTACGATGACGAACTCCACGATAGCAACCAATGTCCATCAGTCGCTTGATATTCAACTGGATCTCTGAACGGAGATCACCTTCTACCTTGAATTCAGCGCCGATAATTTCACGGATCTTGGCTGCCTGGTCGTCAGACCACTCGTTGACTTTCAAGTCACGGCTAACACCAGCCTTGTCCAATATCTTTGCTGAACTACTTCGACCTATACCGTAGATATAAGTCCTGTCTCTTATACACATCTCAGAGCCCACGAGACCGATCAG
>ENA-OZFU01000152-OZFU01000152.1-human-gut-metagenome-genome-assembly--contig:-NODE-152-length-27152-cov-9.246411_pt1 | contig 27152 bp, 25 predicted proteins | sample MGYA00244650_ERZ653646 | MGnify/ENA primary metagenome ERZ653646 (study PRJEB26926, sample SAMN06164982) | human gut metagenome | biome: ENVO:00009003; feature: ENVO:2100002; material: ENVO:00002003...
TTAATAGCCTATATATTGTTTTAAAGTAATGAGATAACCTGCCCTTGTTATGTAAAAATAGGTCAATGTATTTTTTCTCTACTATTTTGTGACAATTTAAAGGGGATTTATCAATGAGTTCTATATCAATAGATTCACACAACTTAAAAAAAATGGTTTTGAAAAAATCCTTTTCTTCGTCATTAGTATTTAGTTCATTCTTTATTGCAATATAGACGTTTAAAAAGGAGTAGAAGCTAGATTCGAATTGTTGAATCTTCATTGTATGTTCTTGCTCCTTCATCGTTTTGCACTGTTGTTCATAGACTATTCTAGTCAAAGCTAATTCTTCTTTTTGCTTCTCAAATTCTTCAATTTGTTTGGCGAGAGCTTCATTTTGAAGATTCATTGATTTCTGATTTATGGCAATATCCTTTCGTTGTTCCTTTAATGCAACATAATACAAAATTGCCGCAACAAAAGCTAGTAAAGTACCAACCACCCCTCCGACAAAATCCCCAAACTGTGCAACTTTAGCCTCATCTAATATTGGACTAAACTGCCAACTTCCATGAATAATAAAAATGTAAATAGAAACAAGTAAGCAAATTAGTGAAGTTATAGCTATAACGGCACTCAATTTCTCGGAAAATATTTTATCAAAGCGATTAGCCATTTTGTCTACTCTAAATTTGGTTCAATGCAAAAGTAGGGAAAAAAATAGAAAAAGCCTAAAAACAAGTGTTTTATATAATATTTGAAGTAGAATAGTTCTGAATGCAAACACATTTATATATTGGAAGTGATGATGAGCATTTACAGTTTACGCCCTTTTTTCTTTTTCTTCTTAGGATTAAGTGTTTGTTCTTCTAGTAGAGTTGGATTGCGAGAAAAGTCTATACCTGATGAAGTAAGTGGGATAAAAGATTTGGAAGAAAGATTATTTTCATGAATGTGAGATTGATGGGTAGAAATATGGTCGTCGTTCTTTTCTTTAATCTTACTATCTGATTTGAAAGCCTGACTGTTTATTTCCTTGTTTTCAAAAATGACAGAAAGATTGCAATCCTGATTGATTTTATTTTTTCTTTCACTGGATTGAATATTTTGTTCCTGTAGTGTAAGTTGTTCAGATATAGAACTATTCTTCATCATGTTGTGGTAGTTGAATGATTCCGTCTGCTGGCGATTATAACTAAATAGCCTATCAAATCCTTCTTCAACTTGCTGAAACAAATTCACACGATCAAATCCTCTTTTGATTATTCCATTCTTGGTATTCTTATGATTGGTAACTGGTGACAGTTTCTTTTTGTTGGTTTGATCTTTACGGCTCACAATCAAATGGCAGTGCATATTCAGTTCATTATTAGAACGGCTACGGTCAAAATGAATCTTACCGTAAAACTTTATGTCCGAAGCGGATAGTCCTTTGTTGAAGTTTTTTGCGTATTTAGGAATAAACACTTCACGGATATAATGTTTCATTGCTTTGGCTTGCTCCTGCTCTGTGTTACCCATCGCTTGAAGTTCCTTTTTCGATGGGCTGACATGGATAGCGTAAAACTTAGCATCTGTTTTCAATAGTTGCCCGATATTGCTATCTATATCTTTTATAACTTTTGATTTATAGATGTTATCATCTGTCAGATTGAAAAAGCCTTCGGCATAAATACCTTTCTCCATTCTTTTTAAATCCTCGTGTTCAAGGTAATTTGCTAGCGGTCGGCTACTCCCGGCATTATTATATGTTCCGTTTGATGGCGGGGCAAAATCTATGTGCATAATCCTATGTATTTATCAGATTGCTGATTTCGGTTTTTAAGCTCTCTTTCCGTTTACTATCCATCACGCCACAAGCAGATAGCTCCGAATAAAGTTGTATCAGTTGAAATACCTTTTTATAATCCCGTTGGTGTATCTGGCAGAGTGAGCTAATCTGTTTGGATTGATTGTTTATCACATTGGCATGATTGCAGAACTGCTCACTTAGTTTTTTAAGTACAGCTGTGTGTTTCTCCTGACTGGATTCCAATTGAGAGAGAATAAGAGTTTCCAAAGTCTTGCTGATAGTATCGAAACGCAAAGCGATAGAATTTGTTACCCGTATCATAGGATTCAGTTGTTCTTCCTCATAATGACGGATGAAGCGGATAATGTCATCTTGCCTCTTATTTATTTTCGCCAGTTCCGATTTTACGGATTCAGGAGCTTCGGATGGGTTGATGTGTGCCTTATCAATATACCCAAACGCCAACTTTACAACTTCACTCTTTTTCAGAGAATAGCGTTTGCATATCTTCTCTACTAAAGCTGCCGTTTCCTTGTCTATGGAAATGGTAGTGAATATCGTTTTTCGACTGCTGTTTGGCATGGTAATTACTTTTTTATAGAAATATGAATAGATAAATACCTGATAATAAACATTGCAAAGAAAATGCTTATTACAGGTGTCATTACAGCGTGTTCTTGTAACACGCTAAAGCCGAAGGCTTTGCCTCGCGAGCAAGAGGGAAGAACAGGACTTGTCCAGTTCCCTCTTGCTCGATTTAGCGAAACGGGCTGAACCGATAGGTGAAGCAGTTTCTGCTAAATCGGGGTGGTAGCACAGAGAAATAGCCTAAACACAGACTTCTTTCTCTTGCTACCTTTTGCTTTCAAGGCTGATTCTCTAATTGATTGGCTTTTTCAAACTGTTTGTAGGTTTGGAAATCGGCACGTTCACGAACGAAAGACCGAATATCACCAGCACGATAATAAGTTTTCTTTCCGATGGTGAAGAAAGGTAGTTGACCGCTTACCCTATAACGTTGAAGAGTTCGGAAAGATACTTTCAGAAGAAAGGCTAAATCCTGATTATCGAGTATCTTTTCATTATCATCTAATACTTTATCAGTATTGATTAGGGATTTTAAGTCTTTCCCTATTTCAGTAAGTTTCTTGGATAGCCTCTCCATCCATTTCTCAAAGTTTTCGTTGTCTATATACATTTTGCTTCATTTTTTAGTGATACATCATGAATGTCAATCGATTGATGATGCAAAAATCGGTAGAATGGAGAATCAGAAAAAGAGGAGTAGTTACCTACTCCCCTGAAAATAAAATTCAAATAGTTATAAATGAGTGGAATATAAAAACATTTTGTCTAATGTTTGTTAGCTCGTTTACGGGCTTCTTTGTTAATTGCATTCTTTAAGGCATCTAATGTTTTGGTCAGATTGAATGGTTTACGCATAAAAATAGCATCCAGTTTATCGTATATACTTCCAAATCTTAAATTGAAAAGGACTTCAAAACCGTGAGCTAAACGAACTAATGGGACGGGCTTTCCGTCTTTTCCGACTACTTCGCCTAAAAAGGATAATCCTATTACTATTTCAGCAATACCAATAATCCCCAAGTCCTTTGACTTAGGGATTACATATAGATCTGATTCGAATGTTGGTGAGGTGGGAGAATCAAATGATTCAGGATGCTTAATTTTTAGACTTAATAGTTCCAATTCTACATTGATAATAGCCAGCACTTTGTGCAGATAAGAATTTTTAAGCGCATTTTTCCCCCTGCCCGTACTGATATAGCTCTTTTAAGGGTGCTATCTCAATACGAGTGAGATTTAGCATCCGAAAGATATTGGAGTTATCTTTTGAACTGCCAATTGTTGCTATGCACCTGATAAATTCGTCATAAGCGTCTTGCATTTCTGTGTCAGTTACTTTTTGTGAGGAATCAGTCAATAAGATGATAATCCTCGTTTTTGATAAATCATTCATAGGCATGAGTGTTTAATAATTAATGAGTATTAATAATCAGACCAAAGTCTGTTACATGTTGCTGAATGATTTCTTTATGTCTTTAAAACATGAATCCAATCTTTATTGAAATAGCATGATGGCTTAACTTCTCTGCAAACTCAGCTGTAAACAATGATTGTTTTTGCGTTTTCAGCCGTCCAAGTTTCTGGGATTCATATCCTAAAGTCAAGAATAACTTCTTACTTTTACAAATTGAATATTCTACCCCAACAGACGGATTCAAATAAAAACCTCCATTAGCATTTTTATCCGGTGCAAAACTATATCCAACGCCACATTCTATATAAGGAGTGAATTTTCTAGGCTTTATGATTAACAATTTTGCATCGGCAAATAGCGGAATCAGAGTTTTCTCATAAATAGATAATCCTGTCCCGATACCGACCGATAGCCGTTTGTTGATAGCATAATAGCCAAGAGCTTGCCACGCAAACGGAGTGGTTGCCGGCTCGTTCATGTCAATCCCTGTTCCTACACTTGTAGCAAAAGTGAAGCGTTCTGTTTGTTGCGCTGTTGCAATAGCAGTAGCGCAACAAACTATAATAAGTAGAATAATCTTTTTCATTGAATAATTACAGTTATACGTTTCACAATATGTAAAGCAGTTGTCAGCCCCGATGTATCTTTATTGACTTCTCCGGAACTACCGTCAGGGCTGCTATGCCCCATCAGATTTGCTTCAAATGATTTTTCACCTGACGATAAATCTACATTGGCAGCGTATACGATTGCAGGTTGTCTGCTTCCTTCTTTACCTCCTGAATAGTTGGCTTCTCCATCTTTGGCTGATTTAGGGAAGGCTTCATTGAAATCAGTGGAATGATTTATTTCTATTTTTACTACGAACTTCTTTAATGCTGTTGCTGGATTTAGTTTAATATTAAAGCTTTCGTGTGGGGTCGCTCCTGATATGCCATCTATTAATGGCTCTTTCTTTGTTGGCAAATAAAGTCCATCATCGTATTTAACTCCACGTGAATAACACCAATGAGGTAGAGCTTCTTTTCGTCGGTTTCCTCCCGATGCTTGCCAAGATTGAGTGGCGATTTTATGAGTTACATAAACCGTTGAAAGATAATTCCCTTGTGTATCTTCCAACCAAATAGCAATTTGCGGTGGATTCTTTTTATTAATACCCAAAAACAAAGGAAAATCATGCAGCCATTGTTCACCCTGCTCTATGCAGATTTTTACATCTCCTTTCTCATACTCAATTAGTTCCTTTTGGCAGGAACAAAGGCTAATGAGCCATAAATAAATGAATGTCAATCCCATTTTCTTCATGTTAGTTTTATTAAATTGTTATTATATCATTTGTTACTTATCGGGAACATTGCAAGCAAAAAAAGATTATCTTAATAATGTTTCAATATTCTTACGAGGAGAATAGGGCACTGGATTGGCATAACCTATTCTCAATATCAAGGTAGGATATTCCTTATTAATAGGTAACTCTTTTCGTAGAGCAATCGACAATGTGGTAACTTCACATGGTTGGTTCAGGAAAGCGTAAGAAATTCCTATTTCACTAGTTTTTAATAAAAAGCGTTGAAGGCTTCTCCCTAAATTAAGCCATTCTTCAATGGTATTATTCTGCGTGGTATATATAACGAAATGTGAGGAAGAACCGATTTTTTTCCTATCCGATTTATTTTGCATATTGGATTTTAGGAATAAGCGAACTATGGGGCGTGCAAATATTCCGGGCAATGGCGGGTTTCCGAAAACGAGATAACTTAATCCGCTTTGTGTCTCTGCAACCTGTTTCTTATTAAATCTTATCCACGAAAGTAATTCATTTTTGAAAGCAGCATCATTCATCTGAATTTCATTCCCTTTCAGTATGTACTTGATAATTGTGTCGGCAAATGGTGTACCTATTTCGGCAAAGTAGAATTGAACAGCATCTTCTTTTTGAATGGATTGAAGCTGTTGCAGCATTTCATTCGATACTTTATTACCATTATAGACACTACGGTTTGTTTGCCGTTTTTCTATTTGATGGAATAGAGGATTTTCAACCATGAGGTCATTCTTTGTTAATTCAAGAATGATTCCTTTGATGCTATATTCAACTATTTGAGTTGTATAGCCGAAATGGTTAGCCGCAATACATAGGTTTTCGACTGCACAACCTAAACTAATGAATAACTCCCGGTTATTTCCATCAACGACAGGTAATGCAACCTCGAAGTTTGGAATAACCGTAATTGTATTATCAGCAATGTGAAATTTCCAAGGTTGCGTGTTATGTCCCGAAGGAGCCTTAGAAGCATAGCTGGCTATTTGTATGAAATTAGTGTTCATTTTGAAATATCTTATTGATAAAGACCTCAATTCCTTCGTTTATTTGTTCCCAACCGGAGTTTTCATTTAGGGGGATGCCGTTATATACCGGACAGAAATCTTCCAGCATCACCAGATAAGTAATAGATGCAGTCAAGAGGGAAGCCATTACCGCTATCTCCTTCTGCGGATGTCCTGTTAGTTCACTCACTTTTTTAATAAGGTCTATTCCAACTTTCTCCCGCTGCTCTCTTAGCTTTACGATCATATCATTATTGCAAGATAGTTCCCAGCGATAAAGCCTTTTTAAAGTAGGATTATTCCTTAATTGCTCAATCTGTCCTTGAAACATACCTTTCACGAATGCAGGTAGTTCTTTACGGCTGGGATATTCAAGTGGGAAATTGAGCCAAAAATCATGTTGCCGTATGTAAGCAGCCATAAGTCCCTCTACCGAACCAAAATAGCGGTATATCAATATCTTTGAAACACCTGATTGGGTAGCTATAGCGTTAATGCCGATTTTCTCGAAGCCATCTTCGGCAATCATTTTACCGATAGTATCCAGCAACCGTTTTTCAGTAGCTTCCCGATCTCTTTCGCCTGTTGTGCTTTTTCCTGCCATTTTATATATTGTTACTATTTGGGAACAAATATATGTTACTTATCGGAAACATACAAATAATCTGCTTGGTAAATTTGCAGTGGTAGAAAGTTTTTTGCTATCAAGCCAATGCTGAACTTACTATGCCATCCATAGACAGTTTTTAAAACGGCTCTTGATTCTTCTTTCATTTGCTGGCGAAAATAGAATCAACGTGTTTTATAAACCATTAAAAATTAGAAGTATGGAAGTAGTAACCATCGAAGGAAGAACATTTTCGTATGTCTGCGAACGGTTCATGGAGTTTGCCAAACGGATAGAAAGTTTGTGCAGCACTCATACACAGAAAGTAGAAAATTGGCTGGATAGTCAGGAAGTGTGCCTGTTGTTGGGCTTTAGCAAACGAACGTTACAGTATTACCGGAGTAACGGAAGATTGTCTTATTCTCAAATAGGCAGTAAGATTTATTATAAATCTGCTGATATTGAAAGAATTATTGCGGACAGTGAAACACTGAATCAATCACCCAAACAAACCATGCCTTATGAAAAGAACTAAAGAAGATTATCCGTTCTTCAATTTGTTTTCTATTGTCGGCACATGGGAAAGCATTAATCTGAATCCTACGGTTATCATCTACCGGAACGACAAAGATTATCTTCTTTCTATTATATATGTATCGGAAACCACCAAACAGGCTTCTCCTGCTACGTATGAGATACAAAAAGATGGTAGCCAGTATTTTATTGCCACTGCATCCAAATGGCTCTATATAGATTATGATCCGGCAAAAGATGTACTTAGCATTTCATCACTGGGTGGCTATCTGCGTAACTAACTTATCAATCAGCTAATCATATAACTGATTAGCCATCTGGCAATCTTGAAATCAATATTTCAATAAAACAATCTTTCAATCATGGAACTAATAAATAAAGATACCCCACAAGTCAAAAAAATTATTTCTTCGCTCGATTCAATGCTGAACGACATTGAAATTATAGTAAAGCACTACAAGCCCCACCTGAACGGAGAACGTTTTCTTTCTAACCATGAAGTTTCCAAGAAACTGAATGTCAGTTTGCGAACCCTGCAAGAGTGGCGAGATACGGGACTAATCCCCTTTATTCAGATAAAAGGTAAAATCATCTACCGTCAAAGTGATATTGATAAGCTACTCCAAAAGCACTACTTTGAAAGCTGGAAAGAATAGCCCACCAGCCCCGAAAACATTGTTTTTCGGAATTTAATTTGAATCATTGACTTTTCCAGTGAAGTATTTAGTCTGTGCAAGTCTTTAGATGAAAATACGCTCGAAATGAAATGAGAGGAAGATTTTCATCTAAACCGAAGGCTCGGACTTGAACAGGCTAAATACGGAACTTACCTTTGTCAATGCTTCATTTTGAGTTCTGGAAAACTTACTTTAAAAGAAAAGGATTGAGAAAATGAAATTCATTCTTCCCAATCCTTTTTCTATATTGGCTACTGCCTTAATTATATAGCCAATTCCGACAGGCAGCTATTTACTTTTTGCATATCCTTGAAAATATTCTGATCCAGTACCCGTGCATAGTGTTTGGTTACGCTGGTGTCAGCATGACCTAACATCTTGGCAACATTCTCCATACTCACACCATTTGCTAGGCATATAGAGGTGGCATAGGAATGTCTGGCTGAATGTGTGCACAGATTTTTCTGTAACCCGCATACATCGGCAATCTCTTTCAAGTAGCTATTCATGCGTTGATTGCTCAATACTGGCAATAGTTTTCCAGTACATTCTGCCACATTTTTATACTTTTCAAGTATAGAAGTTGCCACAGGCAACACAGGAATGTTACACATGATTTTTGTCTTTTGGCGGTTCTTCCTTATCCAAAGCTCCCCTTTGTTGTCTTTTACCAAGTGTTCAGGTGATAAATCTTTCACATCGCTGAACGCCAGACCTGTAAAAACGCAAAAAATGAAAACATCCCGTACCTGTTCCACTCGCTTAATGGTAAATTCTTTGGCGAGAATAATTTTAATCTCGTCCATTGTCAGGAATTTGGGATCGGTTTCTTCCAGTTTAAAGCGGTAGTAAGCAAACGGATCTTTCTTTATCCAGTCGTTTTCTAAAGCAATGCGGATGATCTTCTTCAAATTCTTCAATCGGGTGATAGCTGAATTCTGCGCACAACCTTTTTCAATCTTCAAAAAAGCATCAAACTTAGAAATAAAGTTGGCTTCTAAGTTATTTAGGGCAATATCCGATAACTGATATTCTTTCTTAATGAATTCTTCCAAATATCGGGTAGTGGTTTCATATCGTTGAACGGTCTTACTTACGAAGTCCTTACCGATTAGCTTACGGCTTTGTTCGTTATGCTCTCTGAATACCTGCAATAGTGTTTTGTTATCTTCGTCCACACCATAAAACAACTTCCTCACAAGATCAACGGTGATAACCTTGCCGGAAGTTTCCAGTTCTCTATAAATTTGGTGTATGTGCGAACGTGTGATTTCTAAGTAGTGGTTCAGTTCCACCGACATACGGTCTTTGCCTTTTGAATTCTCTTTTGCCTGATTCCATAGGTTTACGGGACAGCTTCTTTTGATAGAAATATCTACCATACAGCCGTTTACAGTGATTCTCATACACACGGGTGCTTCTCCGTTCTTTAATAATTTACCTTTCTTGATGAAGAACAATACAGAAAATGATTTTCGAGCCATTTTTACATCGTTTTTAAAGTTACAAGTGATTTGGAAAAGCATCACAAAACGTTTTGCGGTTTATAGATAATATGCTTGAAACGGCTATTTTCTGCTACCTATTAGAGAAAATAAATCCCTGATAATGTCTGATTATCAGGGATTTGCTTGATTTTTCTTGTTGTTTCTGTGATCCGCTTGGGGCTCGAACCCAAGACCCCAACATTAAAAGTGTTGTGCTCTACCTGCTGAGCTAGCGAATCAATCCTTTATTGCTGTTAAGCGGGTGCAAAGATAGGCACTTTTATTGAATATGCAAGGGATACGGTGAAAAAAGTTTGCATTATTCTATCTGTTTTTTCTCTATTGTTTGATTATCAGCTGGTTCTGCTTTGTGAATATTTTCTTTGTTAATGATGAAACGCTGATAATAGGAAAGCATTAGTGTTGTGAGTGGGAGTGCGATAATCATTCCTAACATTCCCATTAATGATCCCCATATGGAAAGAGACAAGAGAATGATGGCTGGATTTAATCCTGTGATTTTTCCCATGACGCGCGGTACGATAAATCCGTCCTGAATGGCTTGTACAATAATGAATACTGCTATAGCTGAGGCTATGATTATCCAAAAGTTTCCACCGGTATCGGATGCTTTTAGGATTGCCAGCACGATAGTAGGAACAAATCCAATGACCTGAAGATAGGGAACCATGTTCAATGCTCCGATAAACAGACCGAGACCTATCGCTAAAGGGAAGTCTATAATGAGGAAACCTATACTAAATAAGATTCCGACACATAATGCAACAAAAGCCTGTCCGCGGAAGTACCTGTTCATGCCTGTTTTTATGTCGTTTAGTATGCTTATTGTGAAAGGACGGTATTTTATGGGCACGAGGTGTGTCCAGCCTTCGGCAATACTTTCATAATCCAATAAGATGAAAATGACATATAGTAAAATGAGAAATATGGTAAATACACTGAATAGTAGATCAATAGAATCTGATAATAAAGACCATAACCGGGGAACTGCTTCTTTTAGCGCATCCAGCAGGTTTTCTTTATTGAATAGTTCAGTGATGAATTTTGCGTCAATATTATCTCGCAAGAATTCGGAAAGCGAGGTGGGTACATTGCTGTTGTATGTTCCATGAGAAAAGTATTGGATTAATAAGGCTTGTACTCTGCCGAATTCTTGTATCATAGGCGGTACTAACAGATAGAAAGCCCCGGCACCTATAATCAGAATAGTGAACAATGCGCAGAATATGGAGACAATCCTGTTTTTGAATTTTAGCTTGTATTGGAATAGTGTGACTAACGGGTATACCAAATAGGCTATGAGCCAAGCAATAAAAAAAGGTAATAGAACGCTACTTAGACGCTTCAGAAGCATTAATAGACCAATTATAATAACTCCTAAAATGACACCGCGGATGAAACTGTCGAAAGTGATCTTTTTACGTTCCATAATCCTGTTTTTTTATTACTGTTGGTTTGTTGTTTGTTGATCTTCCTTTATAGCCTGTAAATAACACTCCCGGCATAAAGGTTCATATTCTGCGGTTTCACCCAGCAGTACTTGTTTGTCATTTTTTACGGTACGGTGGGAAAATGATGCAAGTTGACCGCATTTTACGCAGATAGCATGTACTTTGGAGACTTCGTCGGCAATAGCACACAATCCTGGCATGGGGCCAAAAGGATTTCCGCGAAAGTCCATATCCAAACCGGCTACAATTACGCGTATGCCATTGTTGGCAAGTTGGTTACATACATTAATCAGGCTTTCGTCAAAGAACTGTGCTTCATCGATGCCTACCACGTCTATTTCAGAAGTGAATAGCAGAATACTTGCCGATGAGTCTATTGGAGTAGAAGAAATGGTGTGGCTGTCATGCGATACAACATCTGCTTCCGAATAGCGTGTATCTATCGCAGGTTTATATATTTCCACACGTTGCCTGGCAAATTTAGCACGTTTCAAACGACGTATCAGTTCTTCGGTTTTGCCGGAGAACATAGAGCCGCATATAACTTCAATTCTTCCTCTACGTTTAGTCTCTTGTATGTGATCTTCCGAGAATAGTACCATGTTTTAAAGTGTTATATTAAGTCGCAAAATTAATCATTTTGTTTGCTCACTGGCATTTTTTTCATTATTTATTTCTACATTTGTACCATTTAATACGAACGGAAAAGGATATGCAAGTATTATTGAAAGATATAGAACTGGATGTACAGGAATTGAAATGTTTGATACAGTCGATGTCCACTGATACTAACCCTGTTTTGAAGATAGTTGCCAAAAGGAGTATTTATCAGATGAAAGAACGGTTGGATGCACTGACTGCACTGCTGGACGCTACTTTTGTGATTACTCCGGCTAAACAATCGGCTTCTACTGTTGTAAAGACAGACTTGGAACATAAAGCTGTTGCCGATCTTACAAAGGAAGTTCCGGCTGAGACGGTTTTCATGCAGGATGATGAAGTTCCCGCTCCGCAGATTTTAGCCGAACGTATAAAACCGGCTATAGACCTATGTCATGCCATCAGTCTGAATGACTCGTTCCGTTTTACTCGTGAGTTGTTCAATGGGGATACGGCACGTATGAACGAAATAGTGGGACAGCTGGGTAAGGCTTCTTCATTGGAGGAGGCTATGTCTGTTTTTATGTCAAAGGTACAACCGGATGAAGAGAATGAGGCGGCTATTGATTTTGTAGAACTTCTCAAGAAGTATTTCAGTTAAGATAGCGGATATGGGAAAACTGTATGTAGTACCTACACCGGTAGGAAATTTGGAAGATATGACTTTCCGAGCTATTCGTATCCTGAAAGAAGCGGATCTGGTGTTGGCCGAAGATACGCGTACTTCCGGAATATTATTGAAGCACTTCGAGATAAAGAACGCAATGCAGTCTCATCATAAATTTAATGAACATAAAACGGTAGAAAGTGTTGTAAATAGAATAAAGGGCGGTGAGACTGTTGCATTAATTTCGGATGCCGGTACTCCAGGAATTTCCGATCCGGGTTTTTTGGTGGTTCGCGAATGTGTCCGTAATGGTATAGAGGTGCAATGTTTGCCGGGAGCTACGGCTTTCGTTCCGGCATTGGTGGCTTCAGGATTGCCAAATGAGAAGTTCTGTTTCGAGGGTTTTCTTCCTCAGAAAAAAGGTCGGATGACACGCTTGAAAAGGCTGGCAGAAGAACATCGAACAATGGTTTTCTATGAGTCTCCCCATCGGTTGGTAAAAGCGTTGACGCAGTTTTCTGAACATTTTGGGGCGGAACGGCAGGCGTCTGTCTCTCGTGAGATATCCAAGATACATGAAGAGACAATACGAGGTACTCTCACCGAATTGGTAGAACATTTTACAGCCAACGAACCGCGTGGTGAAATAGTAATTGTAGTAGCAGGAATAGACGATTAAATAACTTCATTAACAAAACGTAAAACAAAAGCGTATGAAAAAGTTAGCAGTTTTAATTGTGTGTGCAGCCGTAATGGCTTCATGTGATAGCTTTTCTGGTGGCAGTAAAGACCAGTTGAAAGCTGAAAACGATTCTCTTTTAATGGAATTGACTCAGCGTAATGCTGAACTGGATGAGATGATGGGGACTTTCAATGATATTTCGGAAGGATTTCGCCAAATAAATGCGGCAGAGAGCCGTGTGGATTTGCAACGTGGAGCAGTGGCAGAGGGTTCTCTGAATGCAAAGCAACAGATAGCATCGGATATTGAATTCATTCGCAAACAGATGGAGGAAAACAAAGAACAGATTGCTAAACTGCAGGCTATGCTGAAAAATAGCAAAACAAACTCTTCTCAATTGAAGAAAGCTGTTGAATCTTTGACGCAAGAGTTGAATGCAAAAACTCAGCGTATCGAAGAACTACAGGCAGAACTGGCTTCCAAGAATATTCGTATTCAGGAATTGGATGCCGCTGTAACAGATTTAAATGCGGTTAAGAGTGAACTGACTGCAGAAAATGAAGCGAAAGCTAAGACTGTGGCAGAACAGGACAAGGCACTTAATACTGCGTGGTTTGTGTTCGGTACAAAGAAAGAACTGAAAGATCAGAAGATTTTGAGTGGCTCCGGCCTGTTCAAAAAAGGATCAGTACTGAAAGACGGTGATATCAATAAGGATTATTTTACTCAAATTGATATTCGTACCACCAAAGAAATAAAGCTGTATTCTAAAGATGCTGATGTTCTGACTACTCATCCAACAGGCTCTTATGCTTTGGAAAAAGATGATAAAGGTTTGCTGACTTTGAGAATAACCAACCCGAAAGAGTTTTGGAGTGTCTCCAAGTATTTGGTAATTCAGGTGAAATAGTTACTTGATTGATAATTGGATAGGGCTGTTTCAAAAGTGCGTTTGTGAATCTGCTTTTGAAACAGCCTTTTTATTATTCTTTTTATGTCTTATAAAAATCTTTTTTTTGATTTAGACGATACGCTTTGGGCCTTTTCTCTTAACGCTCGTGATACATATGAGGAGATGTATTGGAAATATGAGTATAACCGTTTCTTTGATTCTTTCGAACATTATTATTCGCTTTACCACCATCGTAATCTGGAACTGTGGGCTGAATATGCCGATGGAAAGGTGACGAAAGAAGAATTAAATCGTCAACGTTATCTCTATCCTCTTAAAGCTGTAGGAATATGTGATTCTGCTTTGGCAAAGGCATATGAAAAAGATGCTCTGGCTGCTATTCCTACCAAAAGCAAATTGATGCCTCATGCGCGTGAGGTGTTGGAATATCTTTCATCCAAATACAATTTGTATATTCTTTCAAATGGATTTAAGGAACTCCAGTCTCATAAAATGCATTCGTCAGGGATTGATAAATATTTCAAGAAGATAGTCCTTTCCGATGATATTGGAGTTTTAAAGCCTTGGCCGGAGATCTTTTATTTTGCCCTTTCGGCAACCCAATCCGAGCTGAAAGATTCGTTGATGATTGGGGATAGTTGGGAAAATGATATAGCTGGAGCTGCCGGAGTAGGGATGCATCAGGTGTTTTATAACTTGTCCGGTCGTATGGACTTACCTTTTATGCCTACTTATCAGATTTCTGATTTGAAAGAGTTGTTGGATTTATTGTAACATTGATAGATTAGTTGTACTTTTGTTTCTAATGATAACCGTATAAAACTACCATTATGGAGACTCTTATTCCTTTTGCTTTGTTGTGTTTTACCTCTTTCTTTACGTTGACTAATCCTTTGGGCACAATGCCTGTTTTTTTGACGATGACGCAGGGAATGACGGATAAAGAACGTCGTTCCATTGTCAGTCGTGCAACTTTAGTGTCATTTATAACTTTGATGGTCTTTGTTTTTGCCGGACAGTTCCTTTTTAAGTTTTTCGGAATTTCTACAAATGGATTTCGAATTGCTGGCGGTGTTATCATTTTCAAGATAGGTTTTGATATGTTGCAAGCACGTTATACTCCCATGAAGTTAAAAGATGAGGAGATCAAAACGTATGCGGATGATATCTCAATAACTCCCTTGGGTATTCCGATGTTGTGTGGACCTGGGGCGATAGCAAATGCGATCGTATTGATGCAAGATGCACATTCTTTTGAAATGAAAGGGATACTTATAGGTACTATTGCCCTTATTTATTTTCTTACTTTTTTGATATTGAGAGCTTCTACTCGTTTGGTTAATATATTGGGTGAAACCGGTAATAACGTGATGATGCGTTTGATGGGGTTAATTTTGATGGTGATTGCTGTGGAATGTTTTGTCAGCGGAATGAAGCCTATATTGGTGGATATAATTAAAGAAGGGTGCTTGGAGATGATTAAATAATAGGGTAATTCTATTATAAAAAATCCCTTTATTCTAGCGATTTATGAAAATGCAAACTAAAATAAAGGGATTTGTTAATAGGGTTATTTACCTCCGTTTATCCATGTCTTTTCAGAATAGATATAAGAACCGTCGCCATAGGCCTTTTTCACATTCGGATTGCCGATGACTGCGCTGTTGCCGTAGGGTAGACGTTCTGGGTAACGGTTGATACCGCTTTGGGCATTTCTCGGATTAGTCAGTATTACATACTCTTCACCCATTGCTTTCAAACGACGTAAGTCGTTGTAAGTTTCTACTTGTTCATCCAGTGCTTGTGCCACATACTTCTGTTCGAAAAGTTTTTGGAGTGTCGGTGCACCCAAAGACGATGCATAGGCTTTTGCTGTTGCAGCAGCTGGTACAGTGGTTTCATCTCCAAACCAAGTCAGAATTTCCGTAACAGAAGCCTCTACTGCTTTTTGATACGCTGAGGTGGCGTCAACGTTTGAACGCAGCTGAACTTCTGCCTGAATAAAATAGAGTTCGGCTTTACTCATGATATGAATGGGTTGTGAACCGAACAAATACCACGTTGGCTGATATTTCATTACTCTGGCGTCATCTACTGTCTTAGCAATAGTTTCATCTCCCGGAATATAAGCTTCTCCTAAAGCATTCAGATAATAATCTAAACGAGGGTCATCTGTAGCTTCCATCAGACTTGATACTGTCTTTGAAGGTGCTGTGTATTGACGGCTGGAAACATAGGCGCTCCATGGATTGTCGCATGTGGAACCATTAAATCCTGTAACCGTAAATCCTTCGAATCCATTGTCTATTGCTTGTTGTACGGATGTTGCTACTTCGGAAAGTACATTAGGTTCTACCGCCAGCTTATGTAACAGGTAGCGTGCTTTCAGAGCATGAGCGGCTGCCAGCCACTTAGATGCGGCCCCTTTGTAGGCAATGTCTTGGTTGCCGGCATTGGTCATACTTTTACCTTTTTCCAAGTTATCGATAGCCTTGTCGAGTGTAGCCAAAATGCCGGTATATACATCTTTCTGTGCATCTAATTTGGGTTGTAGGTTGCCTTGTCCTTGTACAGCTTCGCTATAAGGGATGTCGCCGAACATATCAGTCAGGACACCGAAGTTTACGGCTTCTAATATTTGTGCCATTCCCAGTATATCAAACTGTCCTACATTACCCGGTACCTCATTCTCTATTTTGCTCTGCATTTGGCGTATATTCTGCAAGTTGCCATAGGTGGAGTTCCATACATTATTAAAGGTCGTAGAAGCTGCCCATTCGCTTGAGTTGCGCATTTCGGCAAACATTAATTGGTTGTTTCCCATACCTACCTCTTGTTCGTTGAGTGAGGAAAGATAAAAGGCGAAGTCGCCCGATACGGTACTGAAACCTGTGGACATAATAGCGTCTGTCAATTGGAGTGCTGCTGGAACAGCTTCCGGTGACGGGTGTTCATTGTCCTTGTTGATACGGTCAAATGCATCTTCCGTACATGCTGTCAGGCCAAAGAGAACCACCGTCAAAGTCATGAATATGTATTTTTTCATAATCAAAATCTTTATGTTGTATGTTTAGAAATTAATAGTAAGACCACCACCGAAGCTGGATGTATTAGGAACAGAGAATCGTTCGAAGTATCCGCTCATGTTGTTGTTACCTTGCGACGACTCTGGATCGAAGTTCGGCAAGTTGGCCCAAATAAGCACGTTACGGGCAAAACCGTAAATCGAAATGTCGAAGATGCCGAGTTTGGGCAATTGATAAGTTAATGTCAGGTCACGCAACTTGACGAAACTCGTATCATAAATACCGGATTCGGTGATATTGTAATAAGCCTGATAGTAATCGGCCTTATTCACTTCAATTGTATTAGGCTGTCCTGTTACCTCATCTATACCTTCGGCAATCATACTTCCTTCGTGGTAGGGGAGCGATTCTTTGGTGGTACCGAAATAGTTCAATGTCATGTTTGTTCCATGATACATCTTTCCACCTTGTTGCCAACTCCATGTGGTAGAGAGTGAAAGACGTTTGTAGCGACCACCTAGTGTAAAACCGGTAGTGAAGTCGGGAGAACAGTTACCCAAATCTTGGCTATTGCCCGAAGATTGGGGCAGACCGTTTAATAACAGCAAGTTTCCAGCCTCATCGCGCTTGAAGCCCAAACCATATATATTCGGATAGGTACATCCTGCCTGGGCACGAACTTGCGGTTCAACGAACCCACCCAGCATAATGGATTCCACACCTGGAGCCAGCTCTATAACCTTGTTATTAACTTTCGTAAAGTTGATACCTAAATTTAGGTCGAAGTCTTTGGCTTGCAGAATAGCAGTATTAATAGAAAGTTCGTGAGCATGTGTACGCATCTTTCCAGCGTTTGTCAACATCTCCTGATAGCCTGTCGCTCCATCTACGGGTACATAGAATATCTGATCTTCTACATTCTGTAAACTGTATGTGTATTCCACTTTCAAGCGACTACCGAAGAAGTGCAAGTCGGCACCTATTTCGTAGTTGGTTGTATTTTGTGGTTTCAATCCTTCATCATATACTCGGTAGTAGGGTATGAAAGTAGATACTCCACTGGGAAGAGGGTAGGTAACCGGATAGTAAGAATACATACCTCCGCCGTAAGTCGGGGTGTAATAATAGTTGGCATAATAATTACCAGCCTGACCTACCTGTGCGAATGAAGCGCGGAGTTTACCGTAGTTCAATATTTTATTATTCTGCAAGAAAGGTAATTTGGTGAATTCCCAGCCTAATGATACCGAAGGATAGAAGAAGCTGCGACTACCGCGTGGCATGGTCGACACATAGTCATTACGTCCGGTTACGGTCAGGTACACCTGATCTTGCCATGACATTGAAAGGCTTCCGAAAAAACCCACAGTACGTTCCTGTCGCTTATACTCGCTGGATGTTAGTGAAGTAGCGTTTCCGATATTAGTAAAACCGGGGAAGTTAAAGTTACTGCCGTAATAATCCCAGTTACGGATGCTCTCATGATTGAATTCGTTACCTAATATTACGTTTAGTCTCCATTCGTCACTTTTACCGAATTTACCGTCAAAGTTAACTGTAAACAGGTTATTGAATACATTGTGCTGAGAACCGTAATTTTCTATATCTCCACCTTTCAATGATGATGTACTGCCCATTTCACGTATGGTGGCATAATCTGACGTCCAGATGTCAAGACCGGCCTGTTCTCTTATCTTGAGGGAGAAGTTCTCTCCTAAACCTAAATTTGGCTGATATTCCAAATAAGTATTGCCAAAAGCACGGTTGGTATGCTGAAGGTATTCGTTATGTTCCGCCCACCAATAAGGATTGGTAAATGAAGTGGAACGGAATAATATCTGGTTCGTTGGATTTCCCGGTTCGTGATTGGGAATTCCTTTCAAATCATATTCGGCTGGGGCTGAATAAACTACATTCATGATACCATCGTTGGCACCAGGTGCGGAAGTGATTTTGGTAGATGAGTAGTTTATGGAGAATCCTGTATTCCACTGTGGATTGATTTTCCAGTCTACCAATCCGCGTGCTCCCCAACGATCCATTCCTGTTGAAGGAATGATACCATTTTGGTGTGAATTGTTCACGCCGAAAGAATAGTTTATTCCGTTGATACTTTGTGACAGATTTACGTTGGTGTTTTCAGTAAATCCAGTGCCTAGGAAGTCTCCCACATTATCATAAATCTGTGGTGTTGTCCAGCCGCTCAAACCTGCTTGTGCACGCTTAGGGTTATAATATTGTCCTTCGTGCATACCATCTGTCGCTGTATATTGGTTGTTCATGTTTCCACCATATTTAGGGTCGTTGGCCAGTTCGCTGATTTTCGGTCCCCAAGTCATGGAAGAAGTCGGATCATATCCTGCGGTAATACTGTTACCTTGCGAATATATATCTTGGCGTTCGAATTTGCGTGAAACTCGCTGTGCGCTCAGGTTTGTTGAAATCGTCACATTTGGCTTGTTCATATTGTTTTTGGAACCACGCTTGGTTGTGATCACAATTACGCCGTTGGATGCACGAATACCATACAATGCGGATGCTGCCTGTCCTTTCAGCACATTCACCGACTCTATATCTTCAGGATTGATATCGATGCTGCGATCGGCATAGTTGGCGCCTGTCACAGAATTTCCGGTATCAAAGTCGGCAGTTGTGTTTATCGGCATGCCATCTATTACATATAGCGGTTGGTTGTTGCCGTCGAACGAACGAGCACCACGAATTATAATCTGAGAAGAAGCGCCCGGTGCACCCGATGACTGACGGATGTCCACACCTGTCAGTTTACCTTGTATCGCACTAGCAAGCGATGTCGTTCCTGCTTTGTTCAATTGTTCTGAATTCAAATCCTGTGCCGCATAACCCAATGCTTTACGGTCGCGTTTGATACCCATAGCAGTTACCACAACTTCATCAAGTTGTTCGGCATCTGATTTGAGTATTACTCTTACATTTGGTTTAATTGCAACTTCCTGTGTTTGCATACCAACGAACGAGACACGCAAAGTCTTCGCAGAACTGCAAAAATTATAAATACTTATATATGAACTGTTTATAATAAAGAAATAAATCTGCTACATTCAATAAAAACATTAATAGAAAGTATTTCATCGCATATTGAAAATATCATTAACTTACTAATGTGCTACCAATATAGATGTTACATTCTTGTTTTCTAGTGTGTTATGTTTAAGAATAATGTTTATTTCATACTGTTATCATGTACTTATGGTTTTCTTTGGTCCTTTTTTGTAAATAAAAGTGCATTAATAACAGATGTTAGCAGAGGGGAAATAGAAAGAACGTATCCAAAGAGAAACGGAACTATTATGTCAAATAAAGTAACGCATAAAGTTTCTAATTTAAGGAAAATAGCAGGCCAATGGTCTGCTAATATACAAAATGAAGAGAGATGCCTATCAACAGTGGGCATCTCTCTTTGATATTACCAAAAGTAGTAATTATATTTCTGTATTGTTATTACTCTACTTCTTTGGCTCTTTTTACATATTAATCTATAAATGGCTTATTTTATTTCAATCGCTGTGTTATAATCACTTTCACGATTCGGAATAATCCACTTCCAGAAAGTTTCATCATAGTTACCTGCTTTATCGAAACCATAAGTTCCACTAATGTACGCACTGTAATTTCCACCTTCTTCAAAAGGCTGTCGAACTACCGGATCACCCCAACGCTTACAATCATACCAACTAAAGCCTTCACCCCATAATTCTAAACGACGGTACTTTTTGATTTCTTTCAATAAATCTTCTCCGGTAGCAGTACAAGTATATTGGGGATCACGTCCACTAGTGAGATTCAACTCTTTCAAGCTATTCTGTGCATCAGTCGGATCTGTACTCAGATAATAATTAGCTTCTGCTTCAATCAGCAACATCTCAGATGCTCTGAAAATAGGCTGACAACCAACAGCCGGCTGAGCTGTAGCTTGGAACTTCAAACTTGCATAAGCATAGGGCTGAGTTGCAGCTGATGCAACAGTACCTTTAGCATATTGATTGGCTTTCCTATAAGCTGCCTTACCTTCTTCTGTCTTGGTATTAAAATTATTAGCATTACGGCTTGTCTGAGATACTACATCTAAAAATGCTTGGCTTCCATCTTCCGGTAAGAAAGTAGATTCTGTAAGGAATAGTCCTTTACGAATATCACTGTCTGCAAAAGATTCTATTAAATCTCGATTAATGCACACATTAATTCCTTGCTGAGCGTAATAACCGTTACAAGCCATAAAGAGTTGCCATCCATAATACCAGATAGTTTCAGAGGCATCATTGTATACACCCCAAATCCATTCATTGTTAGGTTCACAAAAACCACTGCGATAGGAATTTACATCCATTAACGCAAAACCTTCACGGGCTAAAGAAGCATGTTTTTTTGCAGTAGCATAATCTTCACGTGTTAAGGCTGCACGCGCATAAATGGCATGGGCCACCGGTGCATCCGGAAAACTAATAGTAGAAGTAGCATCCCAGTAAATGTCATCACGAGTCAACCCAGAAGATTCATATAAGTTAAGAGCTTCATCAAGGTCATCATAGATTTGTTCATAAGTTTTTGCTAATGTGGATAAAGCCATATCTGTTTCCCCGCCGGCTTCTGACACTTCCTCTGTACGCAGTACTATACCGCTAGTGGTTCCATTATTACTACGTTCCCAAGAGTCGCAATAAAACTCGGCTAAACGGAAGAATGAATAAGCACGAAATGTCAGCGCCTCAGCTTTCAAGAAGTCTTTCTCCTCTTGTAAACCTTCAGCCTTGTCAATTCGATTGATTACCGCATTAGCATTTCCAATAATCAAATAGTAGTAATACCAAGGATAAGAATCATAGATAGAACTGCTATTCTGTGTTTGGCTTGATGCATTATTCATAATCGGTGACCACCCCGGTGCCATATAAGGAAAATTAAAATCCTGTCCTGGATATTCTCCATAAAGAAGCTTCATGGTTCCTTCACCATTGAACATCTGTCCGTAATAACCATGCTGTTGTACCATTGTCCGGCAAATACCGTTGATAGCAAGTTTGGCATTATCCGTTGTAGAGAAGATAACATCTCCCCCTGCAGTCTCTGTAGAATCGGTCTTGAGCCAGCTGTCCGAACAAGAAGTAAGCCCCATGAGACAGCCAAAGCCGAGTGTCATAACTTTTTTGAATGTATATTTCATAATTGGTTTCGTTTTAGAAGTTTAAATTAAGTCCGAGCGTAAATACACGTGCTGTAACGAATGTATTGTCCTGAGAGCCACTGAAACTATATTGCGGGTTCATACCTTTACGTGCAGTGAAAGTAGCTGCATTCTCTATTGAACCGTAAATGTTCAAACCGCTTAATCCCCATTTAGTAACCACCTTCTTGGGGAATGCATAGTTCAGATTAATATTCTTAATAACAAAATAAGAAGCGTCTGTCAACCAGCGTGAACTTGCGCCATAAGAAGTAGAAGCCAGACTGGAAAGGTCAAACTGAGGAGTTCCATTCGGATTCAAACGATTGGAAGAATCTTCAGTCATACCTTCCGGAACAGCTTGCCAGCCATTCAATACATCTTTATGTAAAGCTCCCGGTCCATTCGTAGTAGTATACATCAAACCTTGATAGTTATAATCGTATACTTTCCCACCTAATGAATATGTGCAGAGAACAGAAAGTGTAAGATCTTTCCAAGTCAGAGCCGTATTGATACTTCCGTATACATCAGGCAATGCACTTCCTTGCCAGTCTTTTTCTGCATACGAGGTGTTGTACACATAGTTCTTATCATTGATAGTAACATAATCTCCTCTTGCTTTTAATGCATTGACTGTACCTTCACTCAATTGTGAATTCGCATTATAAAGAGCGCGTCCATTCATTTGGTCTACACCGGCATAAGTATAGGTGTAGAACTCATAGACGCTATGTCCTTCACTGTAATTCTGTGTTCCATGCAGAATGTCCTTACCACCAGGCAATTTAGTGATTTCGTTGTGAATAGTAGTCAAATTCAAACCGATGTTCCATTTCCAGTCTTTAGTCCGGATAGCATCTACATCCATAGCAACCTCAAGACCTGTATTGCGCACACTACCTATGTTTGCAAAATATTGCGACATGCCGGTTGGAGACTCAGAAGCATACCAATCTGTTGCACCCGCAGAAAGTGGATTGTAAACAGTGAAAAGTAGATCTTTAGAGGTTTTGTTGAAGAAATCCAAAGAGAAGTTGAAACGGTTGAACAAACGGCCTTCCAATGCAATATCCAATGAACCGGAAGTTTCCCACTTCAAGTTATTATTAGGTACCTGAATCTTATAGAATGCACCGATACCCGCATTAACATCCGAATAGAAAAGTTCTTTATAGGCATAATAATCAGCTCCGGCATCATTACCCACTTCACCATAAGAAACACGGAATTTCAGGTTATCAATCCATGTAAGATCTTTCATAAATTTCTCTTGAGAGATTATCCAGCTTGCTCCCAATGACCAGAAATTACCCCATGGGCTGGAGAAGCGTGAAGAGCCGTCGCGGCGGAATGAAGCGTCCATGAAATATCTCTCGGCAAAGTTATAACGTGCACGAGAAAGGTAACTTTCTGTCGTATATTCCTGCGTATAACCATCGATGCTTGTCATTTTGGCAAAATTACTCATCTCGGAATTGCCACTGACTTTCATCTGCTCTTTCATCATAAAGTCATAGTTATAGGAATGTTTGAAAGATTCATGTGCTAATAAAACATCAATATGATGCTTGTCGAAATCATGCCCCCAAGTCAGTTCTTGTGTAAAGCGATATTCGCGAGTACGGGCATGCATCTTGGAAAGACGTCCGTTATTAGCGGCTCCATCACCACAATAGGGGTTGTTGAAGTTTTTCTCTGTGTTATTTACATTATAGAGGTCCCCCCTTACTGTTGCTGCAAAATCTTTCAAAAAAGTAATAGTACCATATACCTGACCTGATATAGTGTTACGTTCCTTACGGTTGATATCATTCTGGATTTCATAAATAATATTGCGACCACTCAAGTAATCATAATTGCTTATATCATAAGAGTTGCCATTTACATCAGTGGCAATACTTCCGTCTTCATTATGCATCATATAAGGATAAACGGGAGCCATTTGTCCTGCAGTATAGAACGGATTTGCATAATATTGGTCATAAGCAGTAGCCTGATAGTTAGAGCCGGACATGGTTCCACTCAAGCTTACGCCTGTCTTAAACCAGGAAGTTGGCTGATAATTTGCTTTCAAACGTGCGGTAAAGCGGTCATAATCAGAACCGATAATATATCCTTTCTCACTCAAATAACCGAAAGAAGAGAAAATATCATATTTATCACCCATAGCATCCGCACTAGCTGTGTATTCCTGACGATAACCAGTACGTTCTAATGCTTTCAACCAATCCAAATCATTGTAACCAGGTTTTACCTTTGCCACAAATTTTCCATTCTCATCGAACATATCAGCTCCGTTCTTATCAAAAATAGAAGAGAAGACGATGTCGTCATTCACAGATTTAGAATATTCAAACGCATCTTCCGGAGTTACACCAGCATCCTTTTCCCAATAGCTTTGCATACCGGAACGCATTGCTTCCATCCATTGGTTTACTCCTAATTTCTCATATTCAGGAATACCACGAGTGTACATACCTTGTTTTACACCTATTCTGAAATTCAGCTTATGGCTCTTACCTTTCTTGGTAGTAATCATAATAACGCCATTAGCCGCTTTATTTCCATAAAGAGCAGCAGACGACGCATCTTTCAAAACAGAAATAGATTCTATATCCTGAGGATTAATATCGTTTAAACTTCCACCATAAGGGGAGCCGTCTACTACAATCAACGGATCATTAGTTCCATTTACAGAGCCAAATCCACGAATACGAATCTTAGATTCATCACTACCAGGTTCACCATAAGTATTGTTTACTTGAATACCAGGAGCAGCACCTTCCAAAGTCCCTGAAACCTCTGTTACAGGACGCATTTCCAGCTTTTTTGCATCAATTGAAGCAACAGCTCCGGTAATAGACTGACGACTTGCTGTACCATAAGCAACAACAACAACTTCGTCAAGCATTTCATTATCAGACTTCATGATTACTCTTACATGGGGTCTGATAGCCACTTCCTGTGTTTGCATACCAATATACGAAATTTGCAAAGTTTTCGCAGAACTCACTCAGATGCAAATAATTTAAAATAAACAATTTACAATCGGCAATAAAGTATTTGTTCAGAATAAAGGTATCGATAGATATTGTTTTAGTCGTATCTGATAATGTAACTATATTACTAAAATGCTACTTATAGCTTGTAATTTCCATTGATAATTAGTGTTTTACATAAATGGTTGCTGAAAAACAATCACATTATAAGTATACTCATCACTTTTTTGAAATATTTTTGTAAGTAAAAAGCATTGAGACTCATGAAGTCTCTCTTTTATAATTGAATCCAAACGGACTTCTTCTATTAGTTCAAAAACGAAAAACATCTGTCATGCTATCACATTGCAGGGCCTATAAATCTGATTATAAATACATTAAAGCGTGATAGATAGACGCGGTAGATAAATATCTTTACAAATATCTATCACGCTGTGTATCGTGTGACTAAACAGATACAGTATCTTATTTTATTTACAAAATAAGATAAAGTATTAGTTCACAGTAATGAACAGTTTGTTTTAATATGGGAAGCTCATCGTTTCGACCGATGAAACTATTGGTTTCAATGCTACATATCCACCTTTTTCCCAGCGATAGTGGTTGCTTACTTCATTTTCTCCAAATCATGAATAATAGTCATATCCATTACATTGGTATATACCTGCGTAGTCTTTACGCTTTTGTGTCCGAGTAGTTTTTGCACTGTAGTAATATTTATACCATTATATATGAGTAAAGTAGCATTGGTATGGCGTGCGGTATGAAAGGATATCCTTTTTGACAATCCTGCCAATCTTGTGATAATTATCAAATCCTTATTGACATTTGAGTTATCTCTTAAATGAAAAAAATCTTCCAAATTATCTCGATATTTATTAAGAATCGCAATTCCTTTTCCTGAGAAGAGCAGATAAAGAGGAAGGCGCACTTCCGTTCCTGTCTTCACAGACTTGTATATAAGCCATGTTTCCTGATTGATATCTACGAAATTTTCAGAAGACAAATTAATAAAATCGGAATATCTCATTCCAGCATAACAACAGAACAAGAAAGCATCCAAGGACTTTTGTAACTTGACATATCTGCCTGATAAAATCAGATTTTCCAGTCTTTCCAACTCTTCCGGCACCAAATGGGTGTGTTTGTTTTCTATTGTTTTTATTTTATACTTTCTAAAAGCATACTTCTGTATTTCAATATATTCTTTGTTTATAGCTATATTTACATGCCGTTTCAGATGTTTCATGTGTTTGGCAATAGTGTTGGTATGATACCCTTTCAATTGTAGGAAGTATTCGAAAGACGAAATTAACTCAAATGTCAAATCTGAAAATGTTATGTTCTTTTTGAATTCTTGCAACAGCATAAGTGTAGAAAGATGATTGCGTTTAGTACTATCTTTCAAAGATGAGTTCATAACCTCTTGCCTGAAAAAGGATATAAACGAAGAGTTATTTTCCTGTGTAGTTAAGGCGTTTTTTAATAGCTCTAGAGAGATTCGCTTACCTTGCTGCCATAATTCCAGTTCCTTTTTTTCTATTGTTGCAACAAATTCATAAATCAACCTGTTCAGAGCGTCTGCATTAGGATGATTTTTAACAATCAACTTTTTGTTATCCCACTGTTCCGGTTTCAAATAGACCTTGGTTGAAAAATACTTTTTCTTTCTGCCTAAATAAGCTTCGACTTGTACTAATGCCATTCCTTTTTTATTCAGGCATTTCTTTCTGTTGTACACAAGATTGTAAATAATTTTATTCATTTCAAACTGTTTAAATTAATACTATAAACAAATAAGACAATATTCTGTGCAAAACCAGAGTTGAACAAGGATTAATATCTGTGAAAAGTCGCATTTCTTTTTTTGTAATCTAGCTTTAGAGGCTGCAAAAAAGACACAAGATGTCTTTGATTATTCTGTAAAACCGCATCAATACCGGCGATTTTTTAACCATTTTGTTTTAAAATACATGTATTCAGATTAATAATTAGCTAAAACAGCAGAAACATAGTGATAGCGAATAATACTATTTTGAGCTTCTTTAATTATACAAAAACTGTTATTCAGCATAAAATCGCTATTTTCATTAACAGATTGATAGATTTACAAGGTTTTTTCAATAAAATAGTTGCCCGTTTCATATTTATTAATATATTTGCATTTTGTTAGAGTAAAGAAAC
>ENA-OZFU01000155-OZFU01000155.1-human-gut-metagenome-genome-assembly--contig:-NODE-155-length-27053-cov-6.458923_pt1 | contig 27053 bp, 20 predicted proteins | sample MGYA00244650_ERZ653646 | MGnify/ENA primary metagenome ERZ653646 (study PRJEB26926, sample SAMN06164982) | human gut metagenome | biome: ENVO:00009003; feature: ENVO:2100002; material: ENVO:00002003...
CGAGATACTGATCGGTCTCGTGGGCTCGGAGATGTGTATAAGAGACAGGTGGTGCGGCGCGACGGGTGGAGCCAGTCGAAGCCAGGGGCCTCGGCAGCGGGGATGAGGCGGTGGCCGGCGCGGGCGGTGAAGTGGTCGACCAGCTCTCGGGCCACGGGTATCTCAGCCTCGGGCTCCTCGGAGAGCGACACGCGGATGGTGTCGCCGATGCCGTCGGCAAGGAGGGCTCCGATGCCCACGGCACTCTTGATGCGGCCGTCCTCGCCCTCACCCGCCTCGGTCACTCCGAGGTGGAGAGGGTAGTGCATGTCTTCGCGGTCGAGCTGTGCCACGAGCAGTCGCACAGACTGGACCATCACCACGGTGTTGGACGCCTTGATGGAGATGACCACGTCGTCGAAGTGCTCCCTCTTGCAGATGCGCAGGAACTCCATACAACTCTCGACGATACCCTCGGGCGTGTCGCCGTAGCGGTTGCGGATGCGGTCGCTCAACGAACCGTGGTTGACGCCGATGCGTATGGCGGTGTGGTGCTCCCGGCAGATGTTGAGGAAGGGCACGAAGCGGTCTTCTATCTTCTGCAGCTCCTGGGCGTACTCCTCGTCGGTGTACTCCTGATGCACAAACTTGCGGGCGGGGTCGACGTAGTTGCCCGGGTTGATGCGCACCTTCTCGGCATAGAGCGCGGCGACGTCGGCTACATGCGGGTTGAAGTGGATGTCGGCCACGAGCGGCGTCTTGTAGCCGTCGGCGCGTATGCCGGCATTGATGTTCTTGAGGTTCTCGGCTTCGCGCGAGCCTTGTGTGGTAAGACGCACCAGCTCTCCGCCTGCCTCGATGATGCGCTCGGCCTGAGCTATGCTGGAAGCGGTGTCATTGGTGTTGGTGGTGGTCATCGACTGGATGCGGATAGGGTTGTCGCCTCCCATGTCGATGGAACCTATGTGTACCACTGACGACTGGCGTCGGCGGTAGTTGAACAAATCAGTTGCACTTGTACTCATAGTCCTTGATTTCTGCCAGTTCCTTATTGGCCTTCTCTATCTTGGCGCCGAGTCCGGCTTTCCAGTCGGCCACGACCTGTGCCACGCGCTCGTCGCTGAGAGCAATCATCTCGGCGGCAAGTATGGCAGCGTTCTGTGCGGCATTGACTCCTACTGTGGCCACGGGTATGCCTGGGGGCATCTGGATAATGCTCAGCATGGCATCGAGTCCGTCGAGCATGCCCTTGATGGGTACTCCGATGACGGGCAGAGTGGTCGAGGCGGCAATCACTCCGGGCAGGGCTGCCGCCATGCCTGCTGCAGCGATGATGACGCGTATGCCCCGCTCCTTGGCTCCGCGTGCGAATGTCTCTACGGCGTCGGGGGTGCGATGTGCCGAGAGCGCGTTGACCTCAAAGGGAATCTCATGGTCGTTGAGCCACTTGTAGGCTTTCTCCATTACGGGCAGGTCGCTGGTGCTGCCCATGATAATGCTAATGATTGGTTTCATAATATATATGTTTATGATATGCAGTTCAGATGATAACAATAAAGCCGATTAACAGTCCGATGCCATAGCCGGCAAGCACCTGCCCGAGGGTGTGCTGGTGGAGGATGATGCGGCTGGAGCCCACCATGCCCGAGACGAGCAGGGTGAAGCAGAGCCACCACACGGGGTTGAAGGCAAAGAGCATCGAGAACGCCATGAGCGCTCCCGTGACGCCACCGATGGCGGCGGTATGGGTGGAAATCTTCCACCACACGTTGACGATGGCGCACACTATCTGGATGAGCAGTGCCGCCATGAGGATGCGCGCCATAAAGCTGGGGATGCGCAGCCGCGTCATGAGGTAATAGCAGGCGAAGTAGCAGAAGATGGAAACGGCGTAGGGCACCATGCGGCGCTCCTTGACGCCTATCTGCAGCGGCGTCCAGCCCTGATAACGGTGGTAGAGGTGGATGAGCAGCGTAGGCACGAGGATGGTAAACAGATAGACCATGCCCAGTACCAGCAGTTTGTATGCCCAGGGGAGTAGCCCGAGATAACTGAAAACAAACAGGGCTACCAGTCCCACGATGGGAAGGTAGAAAGGAGTGAAGATGGCGCTCATCACGCGCGCCGCAATGATTATCTTTTTCGTGTTCATCGTCTAAGTCGTGCTACGGGAATGCCCAGTCGGTCTCTGTATTTGGCTATGGTGCGCCGCGCCACGGGAAATCCCAGTTCCTTCATCTTCTCTGCCAGTGTGTCGTCGCTCAACGGGGCGCGCTTGTCTTCCTTGTCGATGAGTTCCTGGAGCGCCACGAGTAGCCGGCGGGTGGATGTCTTCTTGCCATTGCTGCCCACATAGCCGTCGGAGAAGAAGAACTTGAGCGGGTGGATGCCCCACTGGGTCTGCATGTACTTGGCGTTGGCCACGCGGGAGACGGTAGAGATATCGAGACCGGTGACGGTGGCGATATCCTTGAGTATCATGGGCCGCAGGTCGCTCTCGTCGCCGTCGAGGAAATACTGCCGCTGCCAGTCGATGATGGCCTGTGTGACCAGAGTGAGCGTCTGGCGCCGCTGCTCTACTGCGCGGATAAATCTGCGTGCCTTGTCTATCTTCTCTTTGGCAAAGAGAATGGCCTCTTTGGCGTTGCGGTTGAGTCCGTCCTTGTTGCGCTTGTAGGTGTCGACCATGTCGAGAAACTCTCGGCTCACGCAGAGCTGTGGGATGTCGCCGTCGTTGAAGGTGAAGCTGATGTGTCCGTCGTCAGAGGTTTCGACGATGATGTCGGGGGTTATCTGCTGCCACTTGCCGTTGGCAGTGCCGTCGTAGGCCACGCCGGGCTTGGGGTTGAGCTTGGACAACTGGGCGCGTAGGGCTTCGGCCTGGACGTCGCTGAGCTGCAGACTCTGCTGTATCTTGTCCCACTGGTTGTGGGTGAAGGCTCTGTAGTACTGTGTGATGACGCGCCGCATGAGCTGCTTGGTCTGCGACTCTTCGCGGCGGTTGATCTGGATGAGCAGACACTCCTGCAGCGAGCGTGCGCCTACGCCAGCAGGGTCGAAAGTCTGCAGAATGGCGAGCATACGTTCAATCTCGCTCTCGGCAACGTCGATGTTGTTGTAGATGGCGAGCTCGTCGCAGATGGTGCTGATATCCTTGTGGAGGAGGCCGTCGGACTCGAGCGAGCCGATGAGGTATTCGAGTATGGCGCGCTCGGTGTCGGTGAGCTGTAGCTCCATCATCTGCTCCTTGAGCTGGTCGTAGAACGAGGGGATGTCGGCTTCGTACTGTGCAGGTTCGGCAGAGGCTGTGCCCTGGTGGTATCCGTCGGCGGGCGAGACCTCGTCGTCGTTGTCGCCCAGCTGCTCGAGGGCGCTGTCGAGGGCGTCTTTGCGCTCCTGGCGCTCATTCTGCTCGTCAAAGGTCTCTGCGGTGTCGTCGTTGTCGAGCTGGTTGTCGCTATGGGTCAGGTCGTCGGCGTCGTCAACACGCACGAGGGCGGGGTTGTCGTTGAGCTCGGTGTTGACGTGCTCTGCCATTTCTGCGGCGGGCATCTCAAGCATTTTGACCAGCATCATCTGCTGCTGGGTGAGGCGCTGCTGCTGGATGAGGCGCTGCTGCTGTTCCTGTATTAAACGTTGCTCGTTCATAACCTGAAGTCTGACTTACTTGAAATAGTCCTTCACCTGTGCGGCAAAGGACGCAAGAGGGTTGGGGTCGTCGTTGCCGAAGTGGTTCCATATCGCCTTGCACGCCTCGTAGAGCGCGCCTTCGTTATCGGTAGTTCTATTAAGGTAGGGGTCAAATCCCTGGAATATATCCATCACCTGGCATACCTCGGCGGGGGTGATGCCGATGAGCTGTGCCAGCTCGACGATCTCGGGCGTCTCGGGCACCATGGTGATGGGCACCAGCCTGAAGTAGAGGTCGAGCACCAGCACCAGCGCGAGGGGAATAAGGGAGGTGCCGTCGATGGGCTTGAAGTCGTTCTCCCACGACATGCCGCTCACCTCGACGCCCTGATAGAACTCGCTGGCAAGCCCGAATCCATTCATGCCCCGCAGCAGGTTGACCTCCTTGCGCAACCGAGCGGGGTGGGTTGCGTACTTGTCCCAAAGCTGCTGGATGACCGGGGCGTCAATCTGGCGCAGGCGGAACATCTGGGTGCGCAGCACGCGTGGCTCGATATGCAGCTCGAGGGCCAACTGCACCAATCCACGTGAATATAGCGCCTTTACACCTACGGGCTTGCGCAGGTAGAGCTGCATCAGCAGCAACCAGTAGTCGTCCGACCAAGATACATTCTTTGCCATATACCTTATGATTATAAGTGCAAAGTTAGTGTAAACCGCAGAGAAATACAAAATAAAACCCGTTTATTTTCTCTCTTGTTGCGCTGTCGTCGTCATGATGGTTGGCGCGATGGGGATTGCCCCCAGGCGTGAAATCGAGAAGGACACGGCCCGTGGGGAAAAAAATGAAGCAGATTGTTTTGTATTCTCTGCGGTTTGTATTACCTTTGTAGCAAAGATATATAATATGTATAAGAAGACGATATTAGCTATGGCGCTGCTTGCTATGTCGGTGATCTCGACACAGGCACAGAAGCAACCGGTAGATTATGTCGATCCGTTTATCGGAACGACCAATTTCAGTGTGTGTAACCCTGGCGCCATCCGGCCTCACGGCTTGATGTCTGTGGTTCCGTTCAATGTGATGGGGTCCGACCTCAACGTCTACGACAAGGACGCCCGCTGGTGGTCTACGCCCTATGTGCATGAGAACAAGTACTTCACCGGCTTTGCCCATGTCACCCTGAGCGGTGTGGGCTGCCCCGAGATGGGTTCTCTGCTGCTGATGCCCACGCAGGGCAAGCTGGATGTAGACTACCGCCACTATGGCTCCGAGTACCGCAACGAGAAGGCTACGCCGGGCTACTACTCCAACGAGCTCACCAAGTATGGTATCAAGTGCGAGGTCACCGCTACCGACCGCTCTTCCATTGAGCGCTTTACCTTCAAGAAAGGCGAGGCCCACTTGCTCATGAACGTCGGCGACGGACTGACCAACGAGGTTGGAGGAAGTATACGCCGGGTTTCGGATACCGAGATAGAAGGCATGCGACTGTTGGGAACATTCTGCTACAACCCTCAAGCCGTGTTCCCCATGTACTTCGTGATGCGCGTGAACAAGGTGCCGCGCGAGGCAGGCTTCTGGAAGAAGCAGCCGCCTATGACCGGCGTCGAGGCACAGTGGGACCCAGACAACGGAAAGTACAAGATATACCGTAACTATAAGCGTGAGCTCGCCGGCAACGAGGTGGGCTACTATTTCAGCTACGACGCCGAAGAGGGCGAGCAGGTTGAGGTTCAGATAGGCGTCAGCTTCGTGTCTATTGCCAACGCCCGCGAAAATCTGGACCACGAGCAGCAAGGTTTCCAGTTTGACAAGGTTCGCGCCGAGGCACGCAAGCGCTGGGCTGAAACCCTCAACACCATTACCGTTGAGGGCGGAACCGAGGCACAGCGCCGCGTGTTCTATACCGCTCTCTACCACACCCAGATACATCCCAATATCCTCCAGGACGTCAACGGCGAATACCCTGAGATGGAGAACGGACGCATAGGACGTACCGACCGCACCCGCTACACGGTCTTCTCGCTCTGGGATACGTATCGCAACCTGCACCAGCTGGAGACTCTGCTCTATCCCGAGCGACAGACCGACATGGTGCGCTCGATGATAGACATGTATAAGGAGTGGGGATGGATGCCGAAGTGGGAGCTCTTCGGTCGGGAGACATGGACCATGGAAGGCGACCCGTCGATACCAGTCATTACCGATACCTGGCTCAAAGGTTTGCGCGACTTCGACATCGAGACAGCCTACAAGGCTTTCCGCGCCAGTGCCACGCTGCCCGGCAAGGACAACCGCATGCGTCCCGACATCGACGACTATATCGCCAAGGGCTACGTGCCTCTCGGCGCCTTTGCCCAGGACAACTCGGGAGACAACTCGGTGTCGCACGCCCTCGAATACTATATCGCCGACTATGCCTTGAGCAATCTGGCGACAGCCTTGGGCAAGAAGGACGATGCCGCCCTGTTCTACAAGCGTTCACTCGGCTATAAGCACTATTACGACAAGAAGTTTGGAACCCTGCGTCCACGCCACGCCGACGGCTCTTGGCTCACCCCGTTTGACCCCAAGGACGGCGCCGACTTCTCCAACGCTCCCGGATTCCACGAGGGCTCGGCCTGGAACTACACCTTCTACGTGCCCCACGATGTGAAGGGACTGGCACGCCTCATGGGCGGCGAGAAGGCATTTGTCAACAAGCTGCAGCGGGTGTTTGACGAGAATCTCTATGACCCTGCCAACGAGCCCGACATCGCCTATCCCTACCTGTTCAGCTACTTCAAAGGCCAGGAGTGGCGCACACAGAAAGAGGTGGCACGCCTGCTCGACAAGTATTACAAGGCCACGCCCGACGGTATTCCTGGCAACGAAGACTGCGGCACCATGTCGTCGTGGGCCATCTTCTCGATGATTGGTCTCTACCCCGACTGCCCCGGCCAGCCCTACTACACCCTCACTTCTCCCGTTTTCGACCGCGTGACGCTGCATCTCGACAAGCGTTACTATCCCCAGGGCGACATAGTTATCGAAGCCAACCGCGACCTTGACGGCCAGAAATTTATCAGCAGCATGTCGCTCGGTGGCAAGAAGCTCAGCCGTTACCGCATCTCTCATGACGAGCTGACCCGTGGCCGCCACCTGGTCTTCAACCTCAAATAAGAAACTTATCACAAAGTTTGTAGAAACCGGCACCTGCATCAGGGCGATTTCTACAGACTTTATCATTACTACACGTTATCTCTATACCATTATCATGAAACAGAAATCAATGCTATTGGTGGCGCTTCTCGCCACATTCTTGGTTTACGCCAAGGCCGACAACTTCTATGAGCCCTATCGCCAGACTGCGCTGCGCCTGCCTGCCGTTCCGCTCATCACCAATGACCCTTACTTCACCCTCTGGTCGCCCTACGACCACCTCAACGACGGTAACATCACCCACTGGTCGCCCCGACAGAAGCCCCTCGAAGGTCTGTTGCGCGTAGACGGACAGGTATACCGCTTCATGGGAACCCCCGCCAAGAAGCTGCTCGACGTGGTGGCGCCCAATGCCGAAGACGCCGAATGGGAGGGCCGCTACACCACCGACACTCCTGCCGACGGATGGCAGAAGCCCGGCTTCGACGACACCGCATGGAAGCAGGGCAAGGCCGCCTTTGGCACCAAGGAAAACCTCACCATGCGCACGCTCTGGACCGGCGACGACAGCAATATCTACATACGCCGCACCGTCACGCTCACTGCCGACCAGCTCGCCCGCGACCTCTATGTCATCTGGTCGCACGACGACGATGGCACCCTCTTCATCAACGGCACCCAGGTGCGCAGCGAGAAGGGCTATAGAGACGGCGCCCGCATCGCGCTCACTGCCGACATGAAGCGGCTGCTGCACGAGGGCGAAAACCTCATTGCCATGCACGGACACAATGGCACCAAGGGCGCACTGGCCGACTTCGGCCTCTACTGCGACGCTGCCCCCGTGCTCAAGGAGATACGCCAGGCACGCCAGACCTCTGTCAGCGTGCTCGCCACCAGCACCTACTACACCTTCGAGTGCGGCCCCGTCAAGCTCGACGTGGTCTTCACCTCGCCCATGCTCTACGACGACCTCGAGCTGCTTTCCACCCCAGTGGGCTACATCTCCTACCGCGTGGCAGCCACCGACGGCAAAGCCCACGATGTGCAGTTCTTCATGGGCGCCGACCCCATGGTGGCCAAGTTCAAGAAGCCCCAGCCCACGCGGTCTACCTTTGAGACCCACAATGGCGTGAACTATGTCAAGACAGGCACCATAAACCAAGCCATCCTTGCCACCAAGGGCGATGGAGTGTGCATTGACTGGGGCTACTTCTACATGCCCGCCGTCAACGGTACCGTGAGCCTGGGCGAGAGCACCGCTATGATGACCGCCTTCATACGCAAGGGTGCCCTGCTCGCGACCCAGACCGAGATGATAAGCCGCAAGAGCTACGATGTGCCCACCCTCGCCTATATGCGCAATTTGGGTCAGGTCTCTACTGCCGAGAGCTATATGATGATAGGCTACGACGAGATATACGACATCGAGTATATGTTCCACCGCTACAAAGGCTACTGGGCACGTGACGGCCGCACCACTATCTTTGACGCCTTCGACCGTTATCATAGAGACTATCAGAATATCATGGAGCGCAGCCGCCTGCTCGACAAGCGCATCTACGACGACGCCCTCGCCGCAGGCAACGTGCACTACGCCGAGCTGCTCTCTGCCTCCTACCGCCATGTCATGGCAGCTCACAAGCTCTTTGAAGACAACGACGGCAACCTGCTCTTCTTCTCCAAGGAGAACGCGTCCAACGGCTGTGTCAACACCGTCGACCTCACCTATCCCTCTGCCCCCCTCTTCCTGATATACAATCCCGACCTGCTCAAGGCTATGATGACCAGCATCTTCGAGTATAGCCGCAGCGGCCGGTGGGACAAGCCCTTTGCCGCCCACGACCTGGGCACCTATCCCATAGCCAACGGCCAGGTATACGGAGCCGACATGCCGCTCGAGGAGGCTGGCAATATGCTCACCCTCGCCGCCGAAATCTCGCGCATCGAGGGCAACACAGCCTACGCCGACCGCTACTGGGACATCATCACCACCTGGGCCGACTATCTGGTAGAACACGGACTCGACCCCGCCAACCAGCTCTGCACCGACGACTTCGCCGGACACTGGGCACACAACGCCAATCTGGCGCTCAAGGCCATCATGGGTGTGGCTGGTTATGCTAAGATGGCAGAGATACGCGGCAATGCCGATGTGGCCAAGCGCTACATGGACAAGGCCCGCGAGATGGGCAAGCAGTGGGAGCAGATGGCGCGCGAGGGCGACCACTACCGGCTCGCCTACGACCGCGAAGGCACCTGGAGCCAGAAGTACAACATCGTGTGGGACAAGATGTGGGGCACCCATATCTTCTCGGACAAGGTGATGGACCGTGAGTTCAAGTATTATCTCACCAAGCAGAACAAGTATGGCTTGCCGCTCGACTGTCGTAAGGACTACACCAAGAGCGACTGGATTATGTGGCTCGCGGGTATGGCCCCCAACGCCAAGACCTTCGAGGCGCTCATGGATCCTGTCTACACCTATGTCAACGAGACTCCCACACGCGTGCCCATCAGTGACTGGCACAACACCAAGACCGGCCGCCAGCAGGGATTTAAGGCCCGCTCGGTTATCGGTGGCTACTGGATGAAAGTGTTGATGGACAAAAACAAGAAGAAATGAAATACACATTCCTATCATTGACCCTATTGGTGGTTTCGGCGATGGCCGGAGCCACCAATGCCGTTGCTGCCCCCGCCAAGGGCAAGCCCGCTGTGGCGGTGACAGCCACCCGCGTCGAGGGGCTCGACCACGCCGAGGGCATAGACTGCCCCAAGCCCCGCTTCAGCTGGCAGCTTGATGCCTCCGTGCCCAATGTCAAGCAGACGGCTTACCGCATACGCGTGGCATCGTCGCCCCAGCTGCTGCGCAAGGGTAAAGCCGACCTCTGGGACTCTGGCCGTCAGCCGTCTGACCGCCAGCTCTACATCGACTATGCAGGACAGCCGCTCGCCAGCGGCACCCGCTACTACTACCAGATAGAGAGCCAGACCACAGCCGGCAGCGCCGTGAGCCGCGTGGGCAACTGGCTCACTGGCCTGATGGACCGCACCGAGTGGCGTGCCCAGTGGATAGGTGGCAGCTTCGACTCCGACATTGAGGCGCCCAAGGACCGACGCACCCGCATCAACGCCCGCTATCTGCGCCGCGACTTCAGCATCGCGGGGCGTGTAAGGAGCGCCGTGCTCTACATCAGCGGACTGGGACTCTACGAAGCCTACATCAACGGACACCGCATAGGCACGCAGGTGCTTGCCCCCGGACCCACCAACTACGACCGCGAGGTGATGTACAATACCTTTGATGTGACCCGCGAGGTCAGGCGCGGAGCCAACGCCATAGGCGTGGTGCTGGGCAACGGCCGCTTCATGGCCATGCGCAACCCCGGCATGCGCGGATTTGGACTGCCACGGCTCCTGGCCCAGCTCGTAGTGACCACCACCGACGGCCGCCAGACGGTGATAGCCACCGACACCTCATGGCGCATGATGGCCGACGGCCCCATACAGACCAACAACGAGTTTGACGGCGAGCGCTACGACGCCACCCGCGAGATGCCGGGCTGGAGCCTCGCCGGATATGACGACAGCCGCTGGCGGCAAGCCGAGCGCGTCAAGACTCCGGCGCCCGTGGTGCGCGCACAGATTAACCCCAACATCGAGGTGATGGACAGCGTGGCGCCACGCTCCATCTACCGCACTGCCGACGGCCGATATATCATGGACATGGGGCAGAACATGGTGGGATGGCTGCGCATCAGACTGCGCGGCGACGAGGGCGACACGCTGCGGCTGCGCTTTGCCGAGCGCATGAAGGACCGCGACTCGCTCTTCATGCTCAATCTGCGCACGGCGCTCGTCACCGACACCTACGTGAGCGCCCACAAGGCTGCTACCTGGGAGCCGAGGTTTACCCTCCACGGCTTCAGGTTTGTCGAGCTGAGCGGCTTCAAGCGCCAGCCCTCGCTTGCCGACATCCAGGGGCGGGTGGTCTACGACCGCATGGCCACCACCGGCACCTTCGACACCTCTGACCCCACCATCAACGCCGTGTACCACTGCGCCGTCTGGGGCATACGCGGCAACTACCGCGGCATACCCACCGACTGTCCGCAGCGCGACGAGCGGCTGGGATGGCTCGGCGACCACGCCACAGGGGCTTATGGCGCCAGCTATATCTACGACGCCCACCAGCTCTACGCCAAATGGGTGCGCGACATCACGCTTACGCAGCGCGCCGACAGTGTGGTGAGCGACATCGCACCGCGCTACTGGAGCGTATACAGTGACAATGTGACCTGGCCCATGGCGTGGTACACCGTGGCAGCGATGCTCGACGAGCAGTATGGTGACTCGCAGCCCATCCGCGAGGCCTATGAGCCGATGAAGAAGTTCATGCTGCATCTCAAAAACCGCTACGATGACCACGGCATCATCACCCGCGATGTCTACGGAGACTGGTGTCTGCCGCCCGAAAGCCCCGAACTCATACACTCCAAGGACTCTACACGCATCACGCGTGGTCCCGTGCTCGCCACGGCAGCCTACTACCGGCTGTGCCGGCTCATGGAGCGCTTTGCCGGGATAGCGGGCAAGACCGCCGATGTGGCGCTGTGGCAGGAGATGGGCAGGGAGACGCGCGAGGCGTTCAACCGCCGCTTCTACCATGCCGACAAGGGCTGGTATGACAACAACACGGTGACCGCCAACATCCTGGCGCTGCGCTGGGGGCTGGTGCCCGAGGGCGAGGCCGATAGAGTGTTTGGCCAGGTGGTAGCCAAGATGACCGCCGCCGGCACTCCCCATATCTCTACCGGTGTGCTGGGCACGCAGGAGATTATGCGCGGACTCACCGACTATGGGCGTGGCGACATAGCCTATACCCTCGCCACCAACCGCACCTATCCCAGTTGGGGATTCATGACCGACCACGGCGCCACCACCATCTGGGAACTGTGGAACGGCGACACCGCCAACCCGCGCATGAACTCCGGCAACCATATCATGCTCCTGGGCGACCTCGTCATCTGGTACTACCAGTATCTGGCGGGCATAGGCCAGACCAGCGACAGCCGCGGCTACAGCCACATACGCCTGCAGCCCCGCATCCCTGAGGGTCTGAGCCATGTCAGTGCCACCTACCGCTCGCCCTATGGTCTCATAGAGAGCCGCTGGCGCATAGACGGCGACACGATGCACTGGCAGTTTACCATCCCTGCCAATACCACCGCCGAAGTGTGCATCCCACAGCAGGGCGGAGGCTACGTCATCCAGCACTATGGTTCGGGCACCTATGAGGTGACCGCCCAAGTGCGGTGAGGTGGGATTTGGGAGGTAGATGTGTAGGGCGTATGAAAAAAAGTTCCCAACTTATTTTGTCGCATACGATAGTTTTCGTAACTTTGTCAGCAGAAGTAGATTAAGAAGATGAACCGACTAAGACCTATGTATGCCATACAGATGACACGGATGGCTACGGCTATTGTCTCCGAGCCAGTAGAGAATGTATATACACAGTTAATCCCCATATAGACAGCCTAATGATATGAAGAGACTACTCCCCATACTCTTCTGTGTCCTCCTTGCGATGGCCTGCTCCGATGACTTCACCGACATCGGCAGCAGGCCATCTGCCGTATCAGCCGAGGGTGAAGCCTATCGGGTGGTGCGCAAGGCACGCAGTTATTTCAAGCAAAACGAGAAGCGCCTGCCTTTTATGCAAGACCGTGCTTTGCGATTTACCGATTTTCGGTATGGGTTGAGCCGCCGTTTTGTTAACGAGGATGGCTTCTATATAGAGATACCTGTTATACGTGGACTGATAACGAGCAACCGACGGGCAGATTGGGTGCGAGGGCAGAAGTCACGTGTGGCTGTGCGTGTGCAGTTTGATGGCAGGGAGAATATCACTAAGATTAATTACGTCTGGTTGGAGCCTACCGAGGATTACTATGCTGCCCATACAGACAGCGTCTATTATAACCACTTTGTGGGAAAAGAGGATGTGTATAGCAAAGAGAACGTGCTTTTAGGTGTTTTCCGGCACCGCTCTCCCCTTACCCGTACTACGTGGGAACCTGATAGCAATGGCATCTATCCTGGTGATTCTATTCCAGAAGTAATCATCCCTGGTCATCAAGGCGGTGACGGCGAAATATTATTCCCAGACAATCCTGGTGGTGCAGAGGCAGATACCACCGCAGTAGAAGACGTTTGTAAGACTTGTCTTGCCGCATTAGAGTATGACAGCGAAACAGGAACATACTATTGTCCCAGGTGCGATAAAGGAGACGATTTGGGTGTAGGTGTAGGCGGTGGCGGTGGGACACATGGCGGCGGTAGTGGCAATTCTGGCTCTACTACGACTACGCCGCAGCCCAATCCTAACCTTAAGACCAATTTTAAGGTGAAGGGCTATCTTCCAGGCTACAAATCCTATGAGAAGATTAATCAACTGCCTAATGGGGCAAGGATACGCTTGTATAATCCTGAAACAAGCTTTGACAAAAGTCTAACAATGATTAAGCGTACCCCAGAAATGGTTATAGGCCAGTCTCGTACGGGTTGTGTGGTGGCGGATATCAATCATCTACTTTTAGCATTCGGTGGAAGGGTGACAGGAGAAGACGCAGTGTGGGATACTTACTGGAGAATTGCAGATTTTCCAAGTACGGTAAAAAAAGAAGAGGTTATGGACAATGGAGTATATGCCAGTGATTTGGATATGCTATTAACTCAATACTTCGATATAGCAGCAATTGAAAATTCGCTTCAGATAGTGGAAACTCTTGAAAGGGGAAATCCGATATTTGTGAATTATCTTAAAGAAGAAAGTGCAGAAACATTTCAGAGCCATGCGCAGGTTATTTATGGCTATGGACAAAACGGCCGCGCATTAGTCTTGTTTGATTCCAGCCTGCAAGACTATGTGGTGTGGGATGCCAATGATTTGAATAACCGAATAAGTTATATATACGAAATAAAAGGGAGGAAATAACTATGAACGTAAAAAGTATTATTATTGTAGCAATAAACCTGCTGATGTCTGAGTGTGTCTATTCACAGCAACCGAAGGAAACGACCATGGATTTGCTCACGCATACTGTGTGGGAGCATGGGAAGCCTATATATGGTGACTATCGCCAGATGGTCTATACAGATAGCACTGTTACTAAAATATATCCAAAATCGAATGGCGAAGTATCTACAATTACTTGGCGGTATTATCTGACCGATAAGGAGGAGTTCTCTTTTGATAAATCAAAAATAGGAAAACGAGTAAATGGTAGCTACTATATGGCTATGAATCCGTATGGTGCATTTACCAGTTTTAAGATAGTTGAATTAAGTAAGGATAAACTGGCAGTAGTAGCAATAAGAGTTAATGGTGGGGAAAGGACACCTTGCATCCCTTGGGATTATACACCTCTGAAGCGATAACTATGAACGTAAAAAGTATATGAGGGCAGAGGCTCTGGCTGCGCCTGCGCCGGGCTATGGCAGCCGCCACGCGGAGCGCGCTGCAGCCGCATCCGTCACTGCCGTCATGCCATCCGGCGCCGCCGGGGGCGACTTGGGTGGCTCGTATCGGAAGGAACGTGAGCTCGTGACATAAGATACGTGGGCTCGTGCCTTCCGTTACGAGGGCTCGTGTCAATAGGTACGAGCCAGCCAGATGGCCCCCGGCGGCTGTGAAGCTGCTGGGCGTCAGTGGGGATGAAGTCTCTGCGGGTGGTGCCGACGGCAAACAGAAAGCCCATGCTCTGTGGGAGGGCATGGGCTTGGGTGAATTATTGCGGGTTGTTGTCTTGCGCTGTTGCAGCGTCGCGCTTGCGTCTCAGCTCTTCGACCGAGTCGGTAAGGTTGACGATGCCCGTGGCGGGGTCGAGCCTCAGATTGTATTCCTCGTGGCTGCGCTTCCACCGGTTGTGGGTCCAGAGATAGCACTCGGGCTGCCGGCGTATCGACGCCTCAAGCAGCTGGAAGTAGCGGTCGGTGAGCTGCCACTCGGTGGTCTGCTCGGGATGGTCGGTGATGGGCACGAAGTGGGCCTCGTAGTATCCGCGTCGTATGCGTCGCACGTCGATGTAGAAGACTGCCTGCCGGGTGCCTCGCATAATCTTCTCGGTGCCCGTGAGCACTGGCGTATCGTGGTGGAGGAAGTCGAGCCAGTGGTGGATGTTGTTCCAGAAGGGTATCTGGTCGGATATATATCCCATGATGATAGGCTGGTGCTCGGCACGGTAGCGCGCGATGCGTCTCAGGGTCTCTGCCATGGGTATGCTCTCGGCGCCGAAGCGCGAGCGCAGATGCAGGAAGAGGCGGTCGAACTCCTTATTCTCCAGTACATGGTATATCTGTGTGCACTGTGCTGCCTGTGTCACCCACAAGGGTAGTGAGGTAATCCACTCCCAGTTGCAGAAATGTCCGAGATAGATGCCCACGGACTGTCCGCGCTCGATGGCCTCGTTGACCTTGTCTGTTCCGGTGAAGCGCATGTGGCGCATCATCCATCGGCGGTTGACGGAGAGGAGCTTGATGGTCTCGACCAGATAGTCGCAGAACCATGAGTAGAAGCCCCGTTCTATGGCGCGGCGCTGTGTCTCGGACTTCTCGGGGAACGACTCTGCCAGATGCCTGCGCACGAGTCGCTTGCGGTAGCCCACAACGTGGTAGACGAGCAGATAGAAGAAATCTGACACGATGTAGAGTACCCGTAGCGGGAGCAGCGAGAGCAGGTAGAGCAGTCCGAAGATGAACTTGTATAAGATACGCATCATAGTGGTAGTCGTGGGGTTAAACCTGCTGCATGTCGTGCAGCTTTTTGTAATAGCCGTCTATCTGGAGCAGCTCGTCGTGGGTACCCCGCTCTACGATACGGCCCTCGTGGAGCACGCAGATTTCGTCGCTGCTCTTGATGGTAGAGAGTCGGTGGGCTACGGCGATGGTTGTGCGCGTCTTCATGAGTCGCTCCAGCGCCTCCTGAACCAGTCGCTCGCTCTCGGTGTCGAGCGCCGAGGTGGCCTCGTCGAGGATGAGTATGGGCGGGTTCTTGAGTATGGCGCGGGCTATGCTGACGCGCTGTCGCTGTCCGCCGCTGAGTCGTCCGCCGCGGTCGCCGATGTTGGTATCGAAGCCGTGCTCAGACTCGGTGATGAACTCATAGGCATTGGCTATGCGTGCGGCGCGCTCTACCTCTTCCTTGGTGGCGTTGCTCACGCCGAAGGTGATGTTGTTGTAGAACGAGTCGTTGAAGAGGATGGCCTCCTGGTTGACATTGCCGATGAGCTGTCGCAGGTCGTGTATGCCCAGGTCCTTGACATTGATGCCGTCGATGAGCACCTCGCCCTCCTGCACATCGTAGTAACGGGGGATGAGGTCGAGCAGGGTAGACTTGCCCGAGCCGCTCTGTCCCACGATCGCGATGGTCTTGCCCTTGGGTATGACGAGGTTGATGTCGCGCAGCACCCACTGCTGGTCGTAGCGGAAGGACACGTGGCGGAACTCAATCTGGTGCTCCAGCCCGCTGATGTGTACGGGGTCGCTCTTCTCGCGGATGTCGATTTCGGCATTGAGTATGCGGTCGATGCGCTCCATGCTGGCCAGACCCTTGGGGATATTGTAGCTGGCGCGCGAGAACTCCTTGAGCGGATTGATGATGGAGTAGAGGATGACGAGGTAGTAGATGAATGTGGGGCCCGTCATGACGTGGCTGCGCAGTACCATGATGCCGCCAAACCACAGCACGATGACTATCATGAGTGTGCCCAGGAACTCGCTCATGGGGTGGGCGGCCTGCTGGCGCACCTGCACGCGGGCGAGGTTGTCACGGTAGCTGGAGTTGGTGCGGTCGAAACGCTGGTTCATCTTCTCCTCGGCGCAGAAGGCCTTGATGATGCGCAGTCCGCCGAGGGTCTCCTCGACCTGGCTCATGGTGTCGCTCCATAGCGCCTGGACTTTGATGCTGCTGGCCTTGAGCTTGCGTCCCACCACGCCCATAAACCATCCGAAGAGGGGCACGAAGCAGAGGGTGAAGAGGGTGAGCTTCCACGAGATGAAGAGCAGGGCGCAGAAGTAGAAGAGTATAAGGATAGGGTTCTTGATGAGCATGTCTATCCAGGCCATGATGCTGTTCTCAATCTCCTGCACGTCGCCGCTCATGCGGGCGATGATGTCGCCCTTGCGCTCTTCGCTGAAGAAGCCGAGCGACAGAGAGGTAATCTTCTTGTACAGCGAGTTGCGGATGTCGCGCACCACGCCTGTACGCATAGGGATGATGGCTGCCGAGGACAGGAAGTAGGCGGCCGTCTTGAGGAAGGTCATGAAGGTGAGAATCAGACCTATCAGCAGCAGAGTGGTCACGGGGTTGGTGATGCTGATCAGTTCGCGCACGTAGTAGTCGGCATTGTTGGACAGCACGTCCTTGATGTTGCCGCTGCCCCAATCCATGAGGTGGGTGGCTGTGGCATGTCCCTTGACGTCGAAGAGTATCTGCAGGATGGGGATGATGGCTGCAAACGAGAAGATGTTGAGTATGGCTGCCAGGATATTGAATATCACCGAGCCTACCAGATAACGCTTATAGGGCGGTACGAACCGTCTGATAATTTGTAAAAACTCTTTCATAATTACAAAGGTATGTCATTTATGAATATAAAACAACAAAAGGGGTAATGTTTTTTACGCCTCGGCGTGTATTTCTTCGCCGAAGAGTGTGGCGCTGGTGCTGCCGGTGATGCGCACGCGTATGGTTTCGCCCACGTGGTGGGTGCCCTTGTCCACAACTACCGCCTTGTTTTGCGGGGTGCGTCCCATGAGCTGTTCGCGGCTGCGCTTGCTCACGCTCTCGAGCAGCACGTCGAACTCGCGGCCCACATCCTTGCGGTTCTGCTCGGCGCTGACCTCGGTCTGGAGCTGTATGAGCTGGTTGAGTCGGGCAATTTTGACCTCCTCGGGCACATTGTCGGGCAGATGTTTGGAGGCGTAGGTGCCGGGTCGCTCGGAGTACTTGAACATGAAGGCGCTGTCGAAGCCCACCTCGCGCACGAGCGAGAGGGTGAGCTCATGATCTTCCTCGGTCTCGTCGTGGTAGCCCACAAAGAGGTCGGTAGATATGCCGCAGTCGGGTATGATGCGCCGTATGGCGGCTATGCGCTCCAGATAGTCCTCGCGGGTGTACTTGCGGTTCATCAGATGGAGTATCTTGTTGGAGCCGCTCTGTGCCGGGAAATGTATGTGGTGGCAGAGATTGGGCTCCTCGGCAATGGCGTAGAGTATGTCGTCGGTCATATCCTCGGGGTTGGAGGTGGTAAAGCGCACGCGCATATCGGGCACCGAGCGCGCCACAAGCCGCAGCAGCTGGGCGAAGGATGTGGAGCCCTCCTCGCGCTTGCCGGCGGGCGAGAGTCCATAGGAATTGACATTCTGGCCGAGCAGCGTCACCTCGCGGAAGCCCCGGTCGCGCAGGTCGGCAACCTCGCGCAGGATGCTGTCGACATCGCGTGAGCGCTCGCGGCCTCGGGTGTAGGGCACGATGCAGTAGTGGCAGAAGTTGTTGCATCCGCGCATGATGCTGACAAATCCGCTGATGTGGGCGAGGCCTATACGCTGTGGGATTACATCCCGGTAGGTCTCGGTCTTGCTCAGGGCGATGTCGATGGCATTGTGGCCGGTCTCGCACTGCGCCATCATGTCGGGCAGATTGAGATAGCTGTCGGGTCCGCATACCAGATTGGCGTGGTGGCGGCCTATGAGTTCGTCCTTGACGCGCTCTGCCATACATCCCAGTACACCCAGGATGAGATTGCGGCCCTTCTTCTGCTCGGCATGGAGGGTCTCGAGGCGGTTGTATATCTTGTTTTCGGCGTTCTCGCGTATGCTACAGGTGTTGAGGAAAATGGCGTCGGCGTCGGCCTCATTGTCACACAGGTCATAGCCCGCCATCTTCATGATGGAAGCCACCACCTCAGAGTCTGCCACGTTCATCTGGCATCCGTAGGTCTCTATATACAGTTGTTTCATTATCTTGAATATTCTATAGGTTTTCTATCTGTGTCTGCGTTCAATCATGCCGCGCGAAACGGCCATGAACAGGGCGAAGAAGAGGGCTCCCGTGGCCAGACCTGCCAGTGCGTCGATGGCGTAGTGGGCCTGGATGTAGACCGTGGCGAGGCAGAGGAACACGTAGAGCGGCAGCAGGCATATCAGGAGCTTGCGGCTGCGCACATGCCACAACAGGAGCATGCACACGGTGGATATGCCCACATGAGAGCTGGGGAAGGCTGCCGTGGGGCGTTCTCCGGCGGCTTTGGCGTCTTCGACCATCTGGTAGAAGATGCCGTCGGTATAGCCCGGAGTGGCGAGGCAGTCGGTGTGGGTGCTGAAGTAGTGGCCCAGGTTGGGGAACACGCCTTCGGCGATATGGCGCAGACCTACCGCCTTATAATAAAAGGTGGGGCCTACGACCGGCACCAGGTCGAAGATGACATAAAAGGCCATAAACGATGCCATGATGACGAATATGCAACGCTGGAACTCGGCATAGTGGCGGAGGAAATAGACCAGAGCCACGCAGGCTATCATGGGGTAATAGGCGGCGTAGCCCATGCTCATCAGCTCGGAGATGACGGGCGAGGAGAACTTCTCGGCAAACACCAGCGCGGGCTGGAAACCAAACAGCGCCTGCTCCCACTGGGCAAAGACGTGGTCCAGATTGGGCAGCACGCGGTTGAGCTCATAGGTATCGGGATACCACCATGCCAGCAGCGCCATCTGTCCCACAACTCGGGCAAACATAGTGGCACGGCAGGGCACGATGCGATAGACTGTCCACAGGGCAGCCATCATCGCCACCACGCGCATGCGGCCCCAAATCATCGAGTCGGGGTTGGCGAGCTTGGTATAGGTAAACAGGATAAAGAGCAGGGTAAACACCAGATAGCCCAGCACCACCCACTCCATCGCCAGGAGTCCGCGGCGCGGCTGTTTCTCTATGCGGAAATAATCTAACAGTTTTTTCACTTCTTGTATGTATTATGATATGCAAGCCGATGGCATCAGAGCCATCCCTCATTCTTGTACCAGTCTATGGTTTCGGCCACGCCACGGGCGAGGTCGTAGTGGGGGTGGTAGCCCAGTTCGTCCATAGTGGGCTCGATGTCACAACGCCAGTTGCGCTGGCGCAGGATGTTGAACTTGTCGTGGTTGAGGGCTGAGATGCGTCCGGTGGAACTCGCCACGAGTTCGCCTATGGATGTCACAATCCTCAGCACCCAAACCGGCGCAGTGATGCGTATCCACCAGGGGTTGCCCAATGCCTTACGGATAAGGTTGCTGAAATCGGACGAACGATAGACATTGCCGTCGCTGAGGAAGTATTTGCGACCGTTCATGCCGTGGTCGAGGGTGAGGAATATGGCTTGCACCACGTCTTTGACATAAACAAAGGTGATGTCCTGACGCTGGAAGCCTACGGCGAAGTCGATGTGGTTGCTGATGGATTTCGCCATCATGAAGTAGTCTTTCTCCCGAGGGCCATAGACGCCCGTGGGTCGGAGAATGACGTATGGAAAATTGTTGCCTACGGACTCGAGGAACTTTTCGGCCTTGAGCTTGCTCTTGCCGTAAGCAGTATTGGGGCGGGGGTAGTCGTGCTCGGTTATCTCCTGATAGGGCTGCTCTTCGCGTATGGCTCCCATCACGCTGAGCGAACTGAGATAAACAAAGCGGTGGATGGGCATCTGCAGGTTGAGTATCGCCTTGACCAGCCGCTTGGTTCCCTCGGTGTTGACCTCGTAGAACGTGTCCTCGTTGAGGCACTTCGTGGCTCCGGCGGCATGGATGATATAGTCGAAGGAATGGGTGCTTAACGCCTCTTCCAATCGCTCTTGCGACGAGAAGTCCAGCTCGATAAAGTGGATACGTGGGTCGGCGAGATACTTACGCGAACTCGATGGGCGCACGGCTGCCCAGGTCTCCATGCCTTGGCGCAATGCCTCCTCAACGATAAAGCTGCCTATAAAGCCGCTCGCACCCGTTATAAGTATGTTCATTAATGGTGAATTATGTAATCAGTATGCAAAATTACATGAAAATAAGCGTATTACAAAATAATTGCACCATTTTGTTGGTTTTTGCCCCATTCGCCACCACATTTGGGGGCTTGCGCTCCCTGTCTTCCATGCCTGTGGGTGGCGTCTTGGCGGTGGTGGCGATAGTGGCTACTTCTTGATATGACGATGGGGAATGTCCCACTTCTGGCACTGTTCGCACCAGGCGCGCTCGGTGCTGCCGGTATAGTTGGGATCGTCTACGCGTACGTCCATCTTCTTGTTGGCCGGCCGGCGGGTGCCGCTCTGGCTGCGCTGGCTGCTGCCCGAAGGACTGTTGCTACGCATCTCCTGCGCGCGACGGTTGTTGTACTCGGCTTCCTGTCGCTGGTAGTTCTTGTCGTGTTCGAACAGACCGTGCTGAGCGTTGTACCGGTTTACGTTGGCCTCGTGCTGGCGGTAAACAGCCTCGGCTATGGGACGGTCGTACACACTCTGCCTGCCCTGGAGGTCTATATAGATAATGTGGCTCCAGTCTTTGGCTATCTTGATGGTAGGGGCATCGATATAGGTGCCTTGGGTGTAGTTGAGGAAGCCCGGCTGGAAGAAGCGGCCGCCCACGACAATGTAGTCGGCCTCGTACTTGACGTTGTCGGGGCCGAAATTGTGAGCATAGATGCCAATGTTGTATGCTCGGAGCTGTATCCAGCAGCCGCCATTGGAGTGGCCGGTGATGTTGAGGCTCACCTCGCCCGCCTTGCCACCCGCCTTACCGTAGAAATAGGTACTGTTAGTCGAGGGCAGGGTGCCGTAGGCAGGGCGGGGGATATTAGCCGAAGCCTGCGAGGTGCTGCGCCGAGTCGGGGTCTGTGTGGCAGAGCGGCGGGAGGTCTGTGTGGAAGTAGAGCGACTGTTGGCCCGAGCCTGCGCCTGCTGACGCTGACGGGCGGCAGCCTCCTTGCGCTGCTGCTGTGCCAGCAGTCGGTCTTTCTGAGCCTGGTCGGCCCGGGCCATAGCCAGCAGGTTCTGCGTCTTGGCCGTCTTGGGCACCTCGGTGATAAAACACTTGTCTACACGGGCGATGAACTCATAGTAAGGAGCCGTTATCCGAGTCTTCCACAGCTTGTCGTTGTCGTTGGCACGTGCCAGATAGGGGCCCAGGTACTTGGCCATGTTCTTCTTCATGTGCTTGACCATGTGCGAGGGCCTCTTCTGCTCCGGGATGACCGTCTGCCCCATGGCATCGATTACCACGATGGTGCCCCGGTCGGTCTTGCAGGTGAAGAGAGCCGTCCGCTCAAGCTGCTCGGGCGTACACTGCGCGCCCTTGTACTTGGTTTGGGTGTAGATGTCATCATCCAGATACAGGTTGTCTATATCGGCGTATATGGGAGGTACTATGACCTCGCCAGCCAGGTTCATCAGACCGTAGTGGCGGTCCTTTACAAAGCGTATCAGCCCTATTATATTCTCGTTGTGACCGTCAGCGTTGTTGCGCAGAGGGTATGGCCATACGTCGTACATACGGTCGCCATACCGCCGGTCGCCGTCTACGGGGCCGTTGCCTATGCGCTTCATGTCGGCACCCAGTATGTCCCACTTGCCGTTGTCCTTGCGGCGGCAGAAGAGCAGTTCGCCATCCCAGTCAGAACCATAGTCCCATCTCTGTATCTCAGTATAAATGTCGCTGATGCGCTGGCCCCGGGCGTTGATGGCATAGCAGTTGGGGTGGTCATTGATGATAATGTAGTAGGGCGTGATATCGGCAAAGGGATAAGGACCGTTTCCCACAATGTTAAAGTCGCGGTCTATAATATAATAGTCGTTGCTCCCCTTGTACCGTGCCTCGCCTAAATAGCAGCGATAGGGGAAGAAGAGGAAATCGAAGTAAGGCTGGACAACCCATTGGCCAGAGCTGTCGACGATACCCTGCAGGCCATTGGGGCCTTTCTTGGTGGTGCAGGAAGGTAACTTCCATTTGTCGAACCGCGACTGTGCGCTGGAGACTACTGTCGACAGACCCAGGAGGGCAATGAGCAGGCTGCGTTGAATGGAGATTGTGGGCATAAGCTATATTTTATAGGGTTAGATATACTGCATCAGCACATCCCATACACAGATGATATGGCACACCGAACCGAGGAGCACGAAGAAGTGGAAGATGGTATGGTTGTACTGCCGCTTGTGCAGCGTATAGAAAAGCGCGCCGGTGATATAGGCCACTCCCTCGGCGATAAGCCATACCACTGCCGAGGTACTCACGGCGTCCATCAGCGGCTTGAAGGCTGCCAGCACCGACAAGCCCATCAGCACGAAGCACAGAGTTTCGAGGTTGCTGTGGGCCTTGAGCTTGCGAAACGCCATGACGGTGCCGGTGATGGCGCAGAGCCACACGAAGACAAACAATCCCCATCCCCAGTAGCCCTCATCGCGCAGAGCCACCAGGGTGATGGGCGAATAGGAGCCGGCTATGTGCCAGTAGATGGCGGCATGGTCCCATCGGCGCAGCCGCTCTTTCCATACAGACTTGGCGCTGAGGGCGTGGTAGACGGTGGATGCCGTATAGGAGCAGAGCATGCCAAAGAGGTAGAGTATCACGCCCGCCGTGGCCCAGCCGTTGTGGGCCTGGGCGCACCATACCAGAAAGATGGTGCCTATCACCACGCCGAGCATGATGCCGCCGGCGTGGCTCCACGAGTTCCAGAGTTCCTCTGTGTGCGTGTACTTTATCTTCATCTCCTATGGCGCATCTTGACCACGGGCTTGTCATTGCCGACAAGCGTGAAGTCGAGTTGTTTCTTTTCGAGATTGGTCTTGGCCACCTGGATGCGCACAGCGTCGCCCAGCTGGTACTTGTGGTGGCGACGACGGCCCACGAGGCAGAAGTTGCGCTCGTCAAACTCGTAGTAGTCGTCGTCCAGGTCGCGCATGGGTATCATGCCTTCACAGTGGTTCTCGTCTATCTCGGCATAGATGCCATAGGCTGTGATGCCGCTGATGTGGGCGTCGAACTGCTCGCCCAGGTGGTCGCCCATAAATTCCACCATCTTGTACTTGATGGAGTCGCGCTCGGCGTTCTGTGCCACCAGTTCCATGTCAGAGCAGTGCTCGCAGAGCTCCTCGTAGTGCTTGGCGTTGGCCGAACGGCCGCCCTCGGCGTAGCGGGTGAGCAGGCGGTGGACCATTGTGTCGGGATAGCGGCGGATGGGACTGGTGAAGTGGGTGTAGTATTCGAACGCCAGACCGAAGTGGCCTATGTTCTTGGTGGTGTATTTGGCCTTCATCATGGCTCTCAGCGCCACCTTCTGTATCAGGTTCTGCTCGGGATGTCCCTCACATTCCTCCATGAGTCGGTTGATGCTCTTTGCCATGGCTTTCTTGGTGCCGTCGGTCTTTACCCTGTATCCGAACTTGGCTATAAACTCACGCAGCGTCTCCATCTTTTGTGGATCGGGGTTGTCGTGTACGCGGTAAGGCAGCGTTTTGGCCTTCCTGCCTTTCGCGGTCTTGCCCACGCTCTCAGCCACAGTTCTGTTGGCGAGCAGCATGAATTCCTCTATCAGCTTGTTGGCGTCCTTTGAGCGCTTGAAGTAGCAGCGTATGGGTTTGCCCTTTTCGTCGATGTCGAAGCGCAGTTCCTCTGAGTCAAACTTCACTGCACCGTTCTTGAACCGGGCAGCGCGCAGCCTCTTGGCCAGTCTGTCGAGAGTCACTATCTGTTCGGCGTTCTCGCCTCGGTATTTCCCGTCCTTGGGCTTGGGAGCCGGTTCGCCGGTGCCATCCACCACTCCGTTGTCTTCCAGTATCTTCTGCGCGTCTTCATAAGCGTATCTGCGGTTAGACCGGATGATGGTATGCACGATGCGGTAGTCTCTTACCATGGCGTCTTCGTCGAGGTTGAAGACCACGCTGTAGCAGAGCTTGTCTTCGTCGGGGCGCAGCGAGCAGACGAAGTTGCACAGCCGCTCGGGCAGCATGGGGATGGTGCGGTCTACCAGATAGATAGACGTGGCGCGACGCTCGGCCTCGCGGTCTATGATGTCGCCCTCGTGCACATAGTGAGACACGTCGGCGATATGCACGCCTACCTCCCAGAGTCCGTTGTCGAGGCGCTTGATAGACAGCGCGTCGTCAAAGTCCTTGGCGTCCTTGGGGTCTATGGTACAGGTCCAGGTGTTGCGGAAGTCCTCGCGCTCGGCCTCGTCCTGCTTCGTGATTTCGCCCGTGATCTTGTCGGCGGCGTCTTCCACAGCCTTGGGGTAGCGGTAGGGCAGTCCGTACTGGGCGAGGATGGTGTTCATCTCCACATCGTTGTCGCCACACTTGCCCAGGATGTCCACCACTTCACCTATCATGTTGGTGTGCTCCTCGTCGGGCCAGCTCACAATCTTTACCACCGCCTTGTCGTCGGTCTGACCTTTCTTCAGCCTCTTCTTGGGGATGAGTATGTCGCGCGCCAGATTGTCGTTGGTCTTCAGGAAGGCGATGTCCTTGTCTACCACCAGCTTGCCCACGAAGGTGTCTTTCTTGCGCTCCAGTATCTCTATCACCTTGGCCTCCTTGATATGGTTCTGGCGACGCGCCATCACCGATACCCTCACCTTGTCGCCGTCGAGCGCGCCCATGGAGTTGCGCTCCGACACGAAGATGGGCTGCTCGCCGTCGGAGGGTACGAATGAGTTCTTGCCGTTAGACTTCCGTCTGAATACGCCTTCCTGTACCTGGCCCTTGGTGTTGAGCTGATACGAGTTGATGGACGTGCGCACGAGGAAGTCGTCCCACGCCATCTCTTCCATCGTGTCTACCGCCAGCATCTTGGCAGGATGGGTGTCCAGGTGTAGGGCTCTGAATATCTCTTTGAATGTATAGACTCGTTCCGGATTTGCGGAGAAGAAATTAACCAGCATCTCGGACAGCTGCCGTTTGGTGATGCGCTTCCCGCCTTTCTTTGCTTTTCCCATAATGGTAGTGTTTTAGAATTATATTGCAAATTAAGGGAAAAAAAATGATATAACGAAGAAAAAGTTGATAAATTTCGGTTACACCCTCGTCAGCCCCGCTGTTATGGCGACGACGATGCCGCCCTCCGCCATATATATTAATAAGGTGTAGGCAGTCTCCTTGCCCCTTGCCCTTGCCCCTACGGTGGCGGCAAGCCCCTCTGATGGCGTCGCCAGCCCCCCGACGCGCGCCGAAATCAGAAAAATGCACATAATCGTCACGCCCTCAGTCAATTTCTTGGCAGAAAGCATCGCGCAATTCAAGTTTTTTATCTAACTTTGTCCCATACGAATATTTATAACCACTTTTACAGAGCACAACTAATTCATGAAAAAAAGAGGAATTACCACATTGTGGCTTCTGATGGTGGCGCTGGTCATGATGGCCAAGAGCTATACCGTCACATCGCCCAACGGGCAGCTTACCGCCCAGGTAGAGGTAGGCACAGTCATCAAGTACAGTCTCAAGGACGCCAGCCTGCAGCTCGTGCTGCCCTCGGCCATAGCCCTCAAGACCGACAGAGGCACATGGGGCGAGAACTCCCATCTGCGCCGTGCTGTGAAGACAACCCACCGCGGCCAGATAGCCGCCTTTGCCTACAAGCGCAACGAGGTGAGCGACTGCTACAACCAGTTGCGCCTCCAGTTCAAGGAGGGATTTGACCTCATCTTCCGCCTCTACGACGAGGGCATGGCCTACCGTTTCGCCTCGACCCTCAAGAGCGAGGTTACCATCAACGACGAGCAGGCGCAGATGCGTTTTGCCCGCGACTGGAAAGCGCAGATACCCTATGTGCGCGACAGTGGCGACCGCGAAGACCAGCTCCACAACTCGTTTGAGAACAACTATACCCACACCGCGCTGTCACAGCTCATGGACACCCGCCTCATCTTCACCCCGCTCATCGTCGAGGCCGACAAGGGCGTGCGGCTCTGCGTGGCAGAGAGCGATGTCGAGCACTATCCCGGGCTCTTCTGGCTGGGCAACGGCAAGACGCCCGAGCTCACCGGCGTGTGTGCCCCCTATCCCAGCGGCATCAAGATTGGAGGCTACCGACTGCTCGAGCAGCTGCCCACAGGTCGCGAGAACTATCTCGTCAAGGCCCATGCACAGCAGCAGTTCCCCTGGCGCATCATCTGCTATGCCACTGCCGACGAGCAGTTGCTCGACAACGACATGGTATACCGCCTCGCCTCACCCTCTGTCTCTTATACACATCTCCGAGCCCACGAGACCGATCAGTATCTCGT
>ENA-OZFU01000158-OZFU01000158.1-human-gut-metagenome-genome-assembly--contig:-NODE-158-length-26726-cov-6.389299_pt1 | contig 26726 bp, 27 predicted proteins | sample MGYA00244650_ERZ653646 | MGnify/ENA primary metagenome ERZ653646 (study PRJEB26926, sample SAMN06164982) | human gut metagenome | biome: ENVO:00009003; feature: ENVO:2100002; material: ENVO:00002003...
CGAGATACTGATCGGTCTCGTGGGCTCGGAGATGTGTATAAGAGACAGTATCCATATAGGTAAACTGTTTATTGCCTTGCAAATGTAATAATAAATGACGAAAACGGCTTGCAATCTGCCTGTTTTTTATCTTCTTCGCGAAAAAAACAATCCCGACGGAGGCAAATGATAGAATGATGTGCTATATTTGCATGACAAAAACCATGTAAGCAATGAAAGACTTTGCAGCAATAGATTTTGAGACAGCCAACTCGGAGCCCACAAGCGTATGCTCGGTGGGTGTGGTCATCGTGCGCGACGGCGTGGTGGCAGACACCTTCTACTCGCTCATCAAGCCTGTGCCTGAGTACTACGACTTCTGGTGCAGCCAGGTGCACGGGCTCACGGAGAGCGACACGCGCAAGGCTCCCGTTTTCCCTGAAGTCTGGGCAGAGATAGCGCCACGCTTGGAGGGGCTCACGCTGGTGGCGCACAACAAGGCGTTTGACGAGAACTGTATGAAGGCGGTCTTCCGCTGCTATGGGATGGACTATCCCGACTACCCATTCTGCTGCACGCTCGTCAAGTCGCGACGCGTATGGCCCACAGGGCATCACAATCTTGATGTCATAGCCGAGAGGTGTGGCTACAACCTGTCGCGCCATCACCACGCACTGGCCGACGCCGAAGCCTGTGCTGCCATCGCCATCAAACTCTTCGGCGACGGCGACGACCCTTACTATATGGAAGCGGCAGATATAGTCTATGCCCGTATGCGCCAACTGGGCAGCCCCATCAAGGCTGCCGACCTGGCCCAGCTCATGGGCGAAGAGCGCAAGACGATAGACGCCGCGCTGCGACGACTGAAGGCCGAGGGAAGAGTGGCGTCGCCCAAGCGTGGATATTATCAGGCTGAATGAAGAGGGCTGGACGCGCAGGACGCACACCATCAGAACGGGGAGAAAAACACTGTCCGCAATGCCAAAGGTATCGGCACTGCGGACAGTATGGAATGGCTGTCGTGACAGACAGCGGTCTTATCAGATAAATGTGAACTCAATAGCCCGAGCGATACTTGCCATCGTCCTTGTCTTCAAGCATGGAGAGGTAGGACTGGTAGCGCGACGCGGCTATATAGTGATTTTCTACCGCATCAAGCACAGCACAACCGGGTTCGTGGGTGTGGGTGCAGTTGGAGAACCTGCAATCCTTGGAGAAGCGGAAGATTTCCTTGAAGTAGCTGGATATTTCTTCGGGCTCCATATCGAAGGTGCCAAAGCCGCGTATGCCGGGCGTGTCGATGATATATCCGCCATCGGCCAGCTGCAACATCTCGCTGAAGGTGGTGGTGTGCATGCCGGCGTCGTGGGCATCGGAAATCTCGGCGGTACGCAACTGAGCGCCAGGCACGAGAGTATTGATAAGCGTGGATTTGCCTACACCGCTGTTGCCGCTGAGCACGGTCACCTTGCCCTGAAGCAGGTCGACGAGCGGAGCCACTCCTTCGCCTGTGGCAGCCGAAATCTGGCGGCACTCATATCCCACCGTCTCATAGAGGCTCACCATCATCGCCTGATAGTGCAACTCTTCGGGAGAGAGCAGGTCGGTCTTGTTGAAGACCAGTACCACCGGCACACTGTAAGCCTCAGCTGAGGCAAGAAAGCGGTCGATGAAGGTGGTGGAGGTCTGCGGATGGCTCACGGTGACGATAAGGAACGCCTGGTCGACATTGGCGGCAATGATGTGGCTCTGCTTGGAGAGGTTCTGCGACTTGCGCACGATGTAGTTGCGTCGGTCTTCGATGGCGGTGATGAATGCCGTTCCCTCCTGATTGAGCGCTATCTCGACCCTGTCGCCCACAGCCACAGGATTGGTGCTGCGTATGCCCTTGAGACGGAAAATTCCCTTAATCTTGCTTTCGACCGTCTCGCCATTGTCGGTGCGCACGGTGTACCAGCTGCCGGTGTTCTTGATGACGAGTCCCTTCACTATACGGTCATTATCTCTTTCTGCTTGGCATCGAGCAGTTCGTCTATCTTCTTGATATACTTGTCGTGAACCTTCTGCAAATCGTTCTCAGCGTCCTTCTCAAGGTCTTCAGACAGACCGTCCTTGATGGCCTTCTTGAGCTTGTCCTTGATTTCTCCACGCACGTTGCGCACCTCTACCTTGGCGCGTTCACCTATCTTGTTACACTGCTTTACCAACTCTTGACGGCGCTCGCCTGTGGGCTGTGGAAGATTGAGGCGAACCACCTCGCCATTGTTCTCGGGAGTGATGCCTACATCGCTGTCCATGATACCCTTCTCGATATCCTTGATGGCCTTCTTGTCCCAGGGACGGATGGCTATGGTACGGGCGTCGGGCACGGTGACGGTAGCTACCTGGTTGAGGGGAACCATAGAGCCATAAGAGTTAACTCTCACTCCATCGAGGAGAGCCACATTGGCTCTGCCGGCACGGATGCGTACCAACTGCTCTTCGAGATACATCGCTGCCATCTCCATACGCTCTTCGGCGTCGCTTAAAGTCTGCTTTACGTCTATCATAATCTTAGTGTTTTTGTTCTTTACGACAAATTTAGGTATTTCCGCCTAATTACGCAATATTTTTACCAACAAATTTGCTGACAGGCAACAAAAAAGGGCCACACCCCTACTCGTCTGCAAGTAGGAGGTGTGGCCCTTCGGTCTCTTTCTATATATTGCTACTCGGTGTAGAGATAACGCTTGATACTCTTCTTGGGAGTCTTCTCAAACTCCTCTTCCTGGATGCGGACAGCCGAAAGACGGGCGTAGGCGGGCATCACTGCATTGAAGTCCTGACGGTTCTGCTCCATGATGCTCTCGATGTCTGATGGCTTGAGACCCATAACCTTGGCCTCATCATAGTCGGGATGGAGAAGGCCAATCAGCTTGTCGCCCTTCTGGATGACTACGCTCTCGGCGACAAGTGGCATCGAAGAGAGCTTGTCTTCGAGCTCCTCGGGATAGATGTTCTGTCCGTTGGAACCAAGCAGCATGTTCTTGGAGCGACCCTTGATGAACACGTTGCCCTCGGCATCCATCGTACCGAGGTCGCCGGTGTGGAACCAGCCGTCCTCATCGATAGCGGCGCGGGTGGCGTCCTCGTTCTTGTAGTAGCCCAGAAGCACATTGGGGCCCTTGGTCAGTATCTCGCCAGGCACATTCTCTGGGTCGGGGCTCACGATGCGCACCTCCTGGTGGAGGGCTGCACGGCCGCAACTGCCCTTGGCGAAAGACGCATAGTCGGAGTAGCAGATGATGGGTCCGCACTCGGTAGCGCCATAGCCCACCGTGTAGCGGAAGCCGATACGGTTGAGGAAGCTCTCGACCTCCTGACTGAAGGCGGCTCCACCTACGATAATCTCATAGAAATTGCCTCCAAAGGCAGCGGTAACCTGCTCGCAAATCTTCTCGTTGACCTTCTTGTTAATGACGGGCATATTGAGCAGCAGTCGCATCTTGTTGGTCTGCAGCTTGGGGAACACCTTCTTGCGGATAATCTTCTCGATGATGAGCGGCACGGCAATAATGATGCGTGGACGCACGTCGGCAAAGGCCTGGGCGATGATGGCGGGGCTGGGAATACGGGTGAGATAATAGACATGGCAGCCAGAGAGGAACTCGAAGAGGAACTCAAAAGCCATACCATACATATGGGCCATGGGCAGGATGCTTATCACCTTGTCGCCAACTGCAATGTGCTTGCCGATTACCGTGCGGGCAAAGTCGGCATTGCTCCAAAGCGAACGGTAAGGCAGCATCACTCCCTTGGAGAAGCCTGTGGTACCGCTGGTATAGTTGATCAGTGCCAACTCTTCGGGACTCTGCTCCTTGTAATAGGACACATGTTCCTTGCGGAAGTACTTGGGATACTTGTGACCGAACATCTCGTTGAGATGCTCACGTGCGTAGGTCAACTTGTCGGTACGCGAGAGCACCAGCGAATAGTCGGGGATATAGACGATGCCCTCAAGAGCGGGCATCTTGGTGCCATCTATCTGGGTGGCGACGACATCGCCCACGAAGAGCAGCTTGGCGTCGCTGTGATTGACAATGTTGTATATCTGGTCTGGGGTAAACTCGTGCAGGATGGGTACGGCTACGGCACCATAGGTGAGCGTGGCCAGGAAGGCACAGGCCCAAGCCGAACTGTTGCGGCCGCAAAGGGCTATCTTGTCACCCTTCTGCACGCCGCTGTTCTCAAACAGGATGTGCAGCTTCTCTATCTTGCGCGCCACGTCATGATACTGTAGCGTTATGCCCTTGTAATCGGTCAGTGCATCACTGTCCCAATGGTCGATGATGCTCTTCTCAATGAGAGCATTGAAGCTTGGAATTTCCATCATAATGCTTCTTATTAATTGGTTATATAGATTGTTGGTATTTATATCTCTTGATACTCTTCTTGGGTGTCTTCTCAAATTCGGTAGCATGGAGCTGTATGGCTGCAATCTTGCAGAAATGGGGCAGCTTGCTGTTGAGCTCGATGCGGTTCTGCTCCATGACGCCACGCAGGTCGGCATCGTCGAAGCCCATGCTCTTGACCTCCTCGACATCGGGGTGGACCAAAGCCACGAGCTGGTCGCCACGCTGCACCACAAGGCTCTCGCCGACGAGGGCCATAGAGTTGAGTTTGTCTTCTATCTCTTCGGGATAGACATTCTGGCCGTTAGCTCCGAGCAGCATGTTCTTGATGCGGCCGCGGATGAAGACATGGCCGTCGGCACTCATGGTGGCGAGGTCGCCGGTATGGAACCATCCGTCGGCGTCGATGACAGCGCGGGTGGCTTCCTCGTTCTTATAATAGCCGAGCATCACGTTCAAGCCGCGGGTAATGATTTCTCCGGGCACATGCTCGGGGTCTTCGCTGGCGATGCGCACCTCCATGTGGGTGGCAGGGGTACCGCAAGAGCCGGGCACGAAGTCGTCCCAGTTGCTCATGGTAATCATCGGGGCGGTCTCGGTGGTGCCATAGCCCACAGTGATGGGGAACCCGATGCTGACAAAGAACTCTTCGACCTCACGGCTAAGACTGGCGCCACCAACCATAATCTGGTAGAGATTGCCGCCGAATACCTCGCGTACACGCTCGCAGATACGCTCCTTGACCTTGTCGCGCAGGAGGGGCATATTCATGAGCAGGCGCACCATGCTGGTCTGGAATTCGGGGAAGATCTTCTTGCGCACAATCTTCTCGACCACAAGGGGAACCGAGCAGATGAGGCGCGGACGTATCTCGGCCAAAGCCTCGGCCACGAGCGTGGGAGTGGGCATGCGGGTAAGGAAGAAGATATGGCTGCCCAAACAGAACTGGAAAAGCACATCGTCCATGAGTCCATACATATGGGCCATGGGCAGGATGCACACGCAGTTGCTGCCACGGGGGATATGCTTGCCCATCATCCCATTGAGGAAGTCGAAGTTGCTCCACAGCGCACGATAAGGCAGCACCACGCCCTTGGAGAAGCCGGTGGTACCGCTGGTATAGTTGATGAGCGCCACGTCTTCGGCATCGCCGTGGTGATAGGCCACATGCTCGCGACGGAAGAACTTGGGGAACTTGCTGCCAAACATCTCGTTGAGATGCTCACGTGCATAGGTGAGCTGCTCGGAACGCGAGAGCGTGAGCGAGAAGTCGGGCAGATAGAACACGCCTTCCAATGCGGGCATCTGCGAAGCGTCTATCTGCGTAGCCACCACGTCGCCCACAAAGAGCAGTCTGGCTTCGCTATGATTGACGATGTTGTAAATCTGGTCGGGAGTAAATTCATTCTGTATAGGAACGGCTACAGCGCCATAGGCAAGTGTAGCCAAAAACGCCACAGCCCAATTGGAACTGTTGCGACCACACAGGGCTATCTTGTCGCCCTTCTCTATACCGCTATTGGCAAAGAGGATGTGCAGTTTTTCAATTTTGCGGGCTACATCGTGGTACTGTAAAGTGGTTCCTTTATAGTCTGTGAGGGCGTCTCTATCCCAGTTCTCCACGACAGCCTTTTCAATATATTCAATAAAGCTCGGTGTCAAATCCATTGCACATAAGAGTAATTTATGTGCAAAGATACTATCTTATTTGCACACTGCAAAACATATTGTGCAGTATTTTACACAAATCACGATAATTTGTGCTTTTCTCTACCTTATTACGGGTGGATTGGTGGCTATTTCGGGCACGCTACTCGTAACGCATGCTCTTGGCGGGATGGATGTGGGAGACAAAGTAGCTGGGGGCGATGAGCACGAAGACGCTCACCACGAGGGTTACCACATTGAGGGCGATGATGATGGGAACATTGATTTCGACGGGAGCCGTCTCGACATAATAGGTCGTGGGGTCGAGCTTGACCACGCCGGTATAGCGCTGCAGCAGAAGCAGCCCCAGGGCGATGGCGTCGCCCAACAGCAGTCCGCGACCGATGATGAACACCGCAAACCAAAGGAACATGTGGCGGATGGTCTTGTTGCGCGCACCGAGGGCTTTGAGCACGCCTATCATGGTGGTGCGCTCCAATATTATAATAAGGAGGCCCGACACCATGGTGACTCCTGCCACCGCCAGCATCAGCGCGAGGATAATCCAGACATTGAGGTCGAGCAGATTGAGCCACTGGAAAATCTGCGGATTAATCTCCTGGATGGTCTTGGAGGAATAGGTGGCTCCATAGCTGTCCATGGAGCGGTTGATGCGGTCGATGAAGAGCGACTCGGTATCATCGATGCGACTGAAATCGGCGACGGTGACCTCGGCACCCGATGCCTGATCGGGCTCCCAGCCGTTGAGCTTCACGGCGGTATAAAGGTCTATGAAGCAGGTGGTGCGGTCGTATTGGGTGAGATTGGTCTGGTAGATACCCTGGATGGTAAACCGGCGGGCGCGCACCCCTTGCTGGTCGATGAAATAGGCAAAAATCTTGTCGCCACACTTGACCTGAAGCATATCGGCCATCTTGCGCGAGACGAGGATGTGGTTGCTGCTCTTCTGGTCGGAGAAGCGGGGAATGGTGCCTTCCACGAGGTTCTTGTGGAGGAAGGTGGTATCGTAGTCGGGACCTACGCCCTTGAACATGACGCCCAGGAAGTCCTTGTCGGTCTTGAGTATGCCCTGCTTCATGGCATAGCGCTGTACGTGGGCCACTCCGGGGATGTCGCGGATGACGCGCACCATGGAGTCGTTCATCTGGATGGGATACTGTTCCTGGTTCTGCAGCGTCATGAAGTCGGCCACCTGGATGTGGGAGCCGAAGCCGATGACCTTGTCCTGGATGGTATGCTTGAAGCCGAAGACTACACTCACGGAGATAATCATGACCGCCAGACCAATGGCCACACCGGCTATGGCTATACGCACGGCGGGCTTGGAGACCTTCTGTCTGTCGCCGGTATAGCTGTATATCTTGCGGGCTATGTAGAGTGGGAAATTCATGGGCGTAAGTGTGGCGCGTGGGGTTATTCGTCGCTGTCGTCGCGACCGGGATAGAGTTCAAGGGCCTTGCGCAGCACCACGAGGGCACGCTCCAGGTCGTCCTTCTTCAGCACGTAGGCGATACGCACCTGGTTGCGGCCGGCACCGGGGGTGGTATAGAAGCCCTGGGCAGGAGCCATCATCACGGTCTCACCCTCGTAGCTGAACTCTTCGAGGCACCAGCGGCAGAACTTCTCGCTGTCGTCGACAGGGAGCTTGGCCACAGTGTAGAAGGCACCCATAGGGATGGGCGAATAGACGCCGGGGATGCGGTTGAGGCCGTCGATGAGACACTTGCGGCGCTCCACATACTCGTCGTAGACATCGCGGTAATACTCCTCGGGAGCATCGAGCGACGCCTCGGCCACAATCTGTCCGATAAGGGGTGGAGAGAGGCGGGCCTGACAGAACTTCATCACCGCGCGACGCACCTCGGCGTTCTTGGTGACCAGGGCTCCGATGCGTATTCCGCATTCGCTGTAGCGCTTGGACACCGAGTCGATGAGGATAGTGTTCTGCTCGATACCCTCGAGGTGCATGGCGCTGATGTAGGGCGAACCGGTGTAGATGTACTCACGATAGACCTCGTCGGAGAAGAGGTAGAGGTCATACTTCTTGACCAGGTCGCGTATCTGGTGCATCTCGCGGCGGGTATAGAGATAACCTGTGGGGTTGTTGGGATTGCAGATGAGTATGGCGCGGGTGCGCTCGTTGATGAGTTCCTCGAACCGCTCGACACGGGGCAGTGCAAATCCTTCCTCTATGGTGGTGGCGATGGTGCGGATGGTGGCACCTGCCGACACAGCAAAGGCCATATAGTTGGCATAGGCGGGCTCGGGGATGATAATCTCGTCGCCGGGATTGAGGGTACTCATAAAGGCAAAGAGCACGGCCTCAGAACCGCCGGAGGTAATGATGATATCGTCGGCAGTAACCTCGATGTCATACTTGTGATAATACTCTGTAAGTTTCTGTCGATAGCTGAGATAACCCTGCGAAGGAGAATACTCGAGCACCTGACGGTGAACATTCTTGAGGGCATCAAGTCCACACTGAGGGGTGGGCAGGTCGGGCTGACCGATATTGAGGTGATAAACTTTGGTGCCACGGGCCTTGGCTGCAGCTGCCAACGGTGCCAACTTACGGATTGGCGATTCGGGCATTTCAAGTCCGCGAATAGAAATTTCTGGCATAACTCTAATTGCTAATACGGATGCAAAGTTACTTATTTTTTTGTAATAGCCTTACATCCTGTCACAAAAAACTTACAGACGCAGCCATTATCCACCACCAAACGGCCACGCTCATCGTCTTCTCCAAGGGGCAGCCACCTGCCCATCATAGTTCTTAGCATAGGTACTATCGTTGCTATCCGCAGGCTTTATGGTTAACTGTGTGTCATACCATCCGTTGTATATCTTGATGGCATGCACCAGTTGCCCTGCTTCGGTGTAAGTGTCCTGCCGCCCCGTGAAGTGGCGATAAAGGAAGGCGGTGCGGTTGGCTTTATGAAATTCTCTGGTGGGTTCTTGCTCCACAAACCACAGCCGTGGCCGAGCACTGTCTCGGGTTATCAAGGAGAGGGCAAAGAGCCGACGGGGAGCGAAATAGAGGCTATCGGCTGTGGCCATAGAGTCGCGCAAAGTGCGCACGATGGGTATAAGCAACCATGTCGTGTCTTTCGACTGCCGATACATAGCCTGCCGAACTTTCATATCCTTGCTCGAAAAATTGCGCTCGGTGAGAAAATCCATCTGCTGCTCGTGAGCTTGCACATAAGCCATCACCCGAGCGAGTATCTGGGCTGAGGGCTTGGTTTGCAAGTCCGATTGTCCAATCGCCCCTTCACTTTCATAGCAACTGCTAACCAGCAGAGACGTGGTGGCAAGCAACAGGTACATCCAAAGAATTATACGTCGCATAGTGTTTTTTATCATATATGGTTTATTGGACTCTAAGATGCGTATATAACTACCATCCTCTCCTTCGGTCTATTGTAGATACCCAGAATTCTTCTATTACATAATTGCATAGCAACTTTATGCAAGTGTCAACGGTGACATCGTATGGCAGCGGCGAGAAAAAGTTTGTATAGACAGACTATATAAGGAGGCTTAAAACTTTACCAGCACATAGACAGCCTGTACCAGACAACTATCTTATCGACTGCGCCTGCGATCAACGACAAACACCCATATATCGTCTATAACAAAATCAGCCAAATATTTGGCCCGACCATCAACAGTCATATTTTCTGGGAGTTTATAAAACAGCCTATCTGCATTGACCTTAAATGGCGGCTTAAAATACATTCTGATATGAGCAGCTGGTGTCCTAACCGTATCGGGCGACACACCACTAAGATCCATACACGCCACATACGCACCACACACATAGCGCACACCATGGGGATCCACGAAAGGAGATGTATCTTTAATATTAAGAAGTTTTGGTGTGATATCGCGCCTTATTATCTGCCAGAACTCATCGAAGGTGCGCCCCACGAAATAATCTGCCTGCTTGTCAAAATTGAGTTTCAGATACTCTATCGTGTCTCCCACCTCCTTTAAGGGGTAATAATGAAAACTCTGCGCCCGCGCTATAATTGCGGCAAAGGAAACAACAGTTAACAGAATAATTCTTTTCATAATCATGGACAATATTTTATAGTTATATATTGATATGATACATAGTATGCCGAACATTCATGTCCTTGCCCGAAAAATTGCGCTCGGTGAGAAAATCTATCTGCTGCTCGTGGGCTTGCACATAAGCCATCACCCGAGCGAGTATCTGGGCAGAGGGCATAGTCTGCAAGTCTGCATGACTCCGCGTCCCTTCACTTTCATGGCAACTGGTAGCCAACAGGACGATGGCTAACACAAATACGCTTTTCAGAGATATTAATGCCTTCATACTGTGGTATTATGCTTGGTGGCCATAAAGTTACAAATATTTTTTACCAATGCAATATTTTTTCAATTTTTTTTTGCGATGGCACATCTAAGTCCACACTGAGGGGTGGGCAGGTCGTGCTGGCCGATATTGAGGTGATAAACTTTGGTGCCAAGGGCCTTGGCTGCAGCAGCCAACTGTGCCAATTTACGGATTGGAGATTCGGGCATTTCAAGTCTGCGAATGGAAAAAGAGGGCATAATACTAATTGCTATTATGCATGCATCAGGTAGCTATTTTTACTAATAAACTTCCACTCACCGCAAAGGCTTGTGCGCCAAACCTTCAAAACGAGTTGCAGACCAGTCTGGACGACAGGCAGACCTGTCTCAAATTCATCACACAGGTGTTGGCATCAGAGGCACATAGGATGACGACCGCCGCAAGCGCCGACAACATCATTCCAAAGCGTGAATCAATCAACCAGAGGGCTGAAACGGTGATACCAGACCCTGCAACCAAGAAATCAAAACCTGCAACCAATATCAACGTCATCATCACCGAAATGAAGCCACACACAGCGCATAAGCTGATAAAGAGACGCATATAAGATAAAGATATAAGGCGTGACAGGGCTGACAGCCGTCGCAGGAATCAAAGCCCTCCAACAGCCGAAGACAAGCGTCAACCGACCAGGGGGTATTCACATTTTTTTACCCGCAACTGGCTGCGTATAGAAAAAAAGTAACTACCTTTGCATGACAACAACAGAAATAAAGAATATGAGAAGTAGAACAGCCAACTGGTATGAAACCACCGTCCGCTATGAGAAGACTATGGAGGACGGAATGCAGAAAAAAATAAGTGAACTCTATGTGGTAGACGCTGTCAGCTTCGGCGACGCCGAGAAGTCCATCGCGAGCGAGATGTCGGCATACGTAAGCGGCGAACTCGAAATCAAGAACATCAACCCTGCTGCCTATGGCGAGATATTCTTCAGCGAGAACGGCAACGACGACCGCTGGTACAAGGCCAAGCTGCAGTTTATCACCCTCGACGAAAAGAGCGGCAAGGAGAAGCGTAGCAACGTAAACTATCTGGTACAGGCTGCCAACATGAACGGCGCCATCAAGAACATCGACACAGTGATGGGCGGAACCATGATAGACTATGTCATCGCCAACATCAGCGAAACACGCATCATGGATGTCTACGAGCACAACGCTCCCAAGAAGCAGGAACGCGACGACAAGCCCGAATACGAGGAGGAGAAATAATGGTGGACGTGGCAAAAAACCTGCTGGCCATCAAGGCCCAGTTGCCCGAAGGAGTGGAGCTGACGGCTGTCAGCAAGTTCCACCCCGACGAGTATATCACCGCTGCCTACAATGTGGGGCAGCGCATATTTGGCGAAAGCCATGAGCAGGAACTTGCCCGTAAGGCCGCCTCGCTGCCCAAAGACATCCATTGGCACTTTATCGGACACCTACAGACCAACAAGGTGAAGTATATAGCTCCCTATATCAGCATGATAGAGTCGGTAGATTCGATCCGACTGCTCCGCGAGATAGAGAAACAGGGAGCCCGATGCGGTCGCCGCATCCGCGTATTGCTGGAACTGCACATCGCAGAGGAAGCCACCAAGTACGGACTTACCCCCGACGACTGCCGCAGTCTGCTCGCCGACGGCGAATGGCAGCAGATGGAGCATGTGGAGATATGCGGACTCATGATGATGGCATCCCACACCGATGACCACGACCAGATAGCCCGCGAGATGGACACCGCCCACAGCTTCTTCGACGAGGTCCGGGGCAAGTACTTTGCCGACCAGCCCTCGTTCCGCTACCGCTCGTGGGGCATGAGCGACGACTACCCCATCGCCATCCACCACGGCTCCAACATGGTGCGCGTAGGTACCGCCATCTTTGGCGAGCGGGTCTATTGACATCCCCAACAAAGCCAACAGCCCGGCACGCATGATGATAGCGTGTCGGGCTGTTGGCATTATAAGGAATAGCGGTTTTTACTTCTTCAGCGCTGCGGTGCGCACACGGCTCAGCGTCTCGGGAGTCATCTGCAGATAGCTGGCGATATAGGTGAGCGGCGCGCGGAGTATCACTTGGGGCATAATCTTGCACAACTTCTGATAGCGGTTCTGCGATGTCTCGAAGCGCACCAAGTCGGCATGAATCTGGGAGGTGATAAGACTCTCTTCCAGTATCTTGCGATAGAGTATCTGGATATTCACATTGTGCAGAGCCACCTCCTCGAGGCGTGCCTTGGGCATGGCGTAGACCCATGTGGGCTCCAGCGCCTCTATCTGCAGTTGTGTGGGTTCCTCTTTGAACAGGCTCTCTATACACATGACGATTCCGCCCTCGACGGCGATATGCTCGGTGAGCTCCTTGCCGTTCTTGAAATAGAACTGGCGCGTCATACCCTTGGATATATACAGGAATTCTCTGCATATATCGCCCTCGGACAGTATCATCTGTCCCTTCAGGTATTTGCGAGGTACCAGAATACTCTCCAGAATATCCAGTTCTCCATGGGTCATTGTACTGTATTTACGTGCCAACTCACGGGCTACGTCACGTGTTGAATTAAACTTTTCCATAATAAGGAGTTAACTTAATTGTTGATAAGTATAGTAGTACAGAAAGATTTTCCGTTAACATCAGAAGGTTAAGACGAAAATTTCATTCACGAACCCTGGGGTTGCCAAGAACTACATTCTTTCGGTGCATATTACACTCTTCAATGCAAAGATAATAAAAAAAACTAATACTCAACGCATTTTAATATATTTTTATACTCTTGCAATAGTTTTGTATTGTCAATACAGAAACGAAAACCCACACCATGGGATGGCTGACAGTATGGCCACGCGACATGATGTGGGTGAATATTGCGTTCTTTGCCTGTATCGTATCAATCGAGCTTCAGGACGGCGAGGAAAGCCTTCTGGGGCACTTCCACGTTACCTATCTGCTTCATGCGCTTCTTTCCTTTCTTCTGCTTTTCGAGCAGCTTGCGCTTACGGCTCACGTCGCCGCCATAGCACTTGGCTGTAACGTCCTTGCGCACCTGCTTCACCGTCTCGCGGGCCACAATCTTGGCACCGATAGCTGCCTGAATGGCAATGTCGAACTGCTGGCGGGGAATGAGTTCCTTAAGTTTCTCACACATCTTGCGACCCAGAGTCACGGCATTGCTTTCATGGGTAAGCGTGGAGAGGGCATCGACCGACTCACCATTGAGCAGAATGTCGAGTTTGGCCAACTTGGACGGGCGGAAGCTGTCGATATGGTAGTCGAACGAGGCATAACCCTTGCTGATAGACTTGAGCTTGTCGTAGAAGTCTATCACTATCTCGCCCAGAGGTATCATGAAATGGAGTTCCACACGGTTGCCGCTCACATACTCCTGCTTGAGCAGTTCGCCACGCTTGTCGAGGCAGAGTTTCATGATGGGGCCGATATAGTTGGCATCGGTGATGATGGTGGCGCGTATGTAGGGTTCCTCTATATGCTCTATCAGCGTCTGCTCGGGCAGACCAGATGGGTTGTGCACTTCCTTGGCATTGCCATGCTTGTCATAGACCATATACGACACGTTGGGCACGGTGGTGATGACGTCCATATTGAACTCGCGGTCGAGGCGCTCCTGCACTATCTCCATGTGGAGCAGGCCCAGAAAGCCGCAGCGGAAACCGAAGCCGAGGGCTACCGACGACTCGGGCATGAAAGTGAGCGAGGCATCATTGAGCTGGAGCTTTTCCAGCGAGGTGCGCAGGTTCTCATAGTCAGACGGATCGATGGGATAGACACCGGCAAACACCATAGGCTTGACTTCCTGGAAACCGGCGATAGCCTTATCGCAGGGCTCATCGACGTGGGTAATGGTATCGCCCACCTTGACTTCCTTGGCGTTCTTGATGCCGCTGATGATATAGCCCACCTCGCCGGTAGAGAGCTGCTGCGTGGGAATCATGTCCATCTTGAGCACACCCACCTCGTCGGCGGTATATTCCATGCCGGTATTGAAGAACTTCACCTTGTCGCCCTTGCGTATAGAGCCGTTCTCCACCTTACAGAGGGTGATGATGCCGCGGAAGGAGTTGAACAGCGAGTCGAATATCAGAGCCTGGAGGGGAGCATGGGTATCGCCCGTAGGACTGGGGATGCGCTGGACCACGGCCTCGAGAATCTCGTCGACACCCTCTCCGGTCTTGCCCGACGCACGCAGGATGTCCTCGCGCTTACATCCCAAGAGCTCCACTATCTCGTCTTCCACCTCGTCGGGCATGGCACTGGGCATATCTATCTTGTTGATGACGGGTATGATTTCGAGGTCGTGCTCGATAGCCATATAGAGGTTGGAGATGGTCTGCGCCTGCACGCCCTGAGTGGCATCGACCACCAGCAGAGCGCCTTCACAGGCGGCAATACTGCGCGACACCTCGTAAGAGAAGTCGACGTGTCCGGGAGTATCAATAAGGTTGAGGATATATTTTTCGCCACCCGACAGATATTCCATCTGTATGGCGTGGCTCTTGATGGTGATACCGCGCTCGCGCTCGAGGTCCATATTGTCGAGCATCTGTCCTTCGGTAATCTGTATGGTCTGCGTACGCTCCAGCAGTCTGTCGGCGAGGGTAGATTTGCCATGGTCGATGTGGGCGATGATGCAGAAGTTGCGTATATGCTTCATTGTGATAATTCCTGATTAGAGTGCAAAGTTACTGAAAATCGGTGATATATTGTCGGTTTGCCACAAAAAAAATATCAGCCTCACGAATAAGTTTTTCACTTTCCTGACGATTATAATGATAATATTCGTAACTTTGCACACCTATTTATATATTATATATAGTGTCATGAAGAGAGTATTGATTGTCATAATGCTTGCTATGACGCTCGCGGCATGCCACGAGTCGATAGAAGACAGGGCCGAGCGCGAGGCTCGCGAGTTTACCCGCCGCTTCTGCCCCACCCCGACCAAGGACTATATACGCACAGACAGCATCGTGTTCCGTCGGGCCACGCGCGAGTACATATATTATTGTACCATCACCGACGAGATGGACAATGTAGAGGTGATAGACCGCAACCGCCAGTATATCCATAACCATCTACTGGAGGGCCTGCGCCAATCGACCGACATCATGGCTTACAAGCAGGCTGGCTTTATCTTCGTCTACGAATGTAAGTCTGACCAGAACCCCGACCTCACCCTCTACCACGACAGCTTCGGTCCCGACGACTACCGGGAGCCCAAACCGGAACAATGATAGCTGCATTAATAACAAAAAAGCGAACGCCTAATCATCAGCGTTCGCTTTTTCCGTTTCCGTTATCAGGGTCTCCGTGTCAGAATCCCATCTCTTCCAGAGCCGTAGCCAACTGGTCAGGACAACTGGTGGGCTTGGCGCCGCAGCGGATGCCCTGCAGACGGGCCTTGACATCCTCGGCTTTCATACCGCGGATGAGGGCGCAGATGCCTTGCAGGTTGCCGTGGCAACCACCCATAAAACTGACATTCTGCACACAGTCGTTGTCATCGACATCGATGTCTATCTGGCGGCTACAGGTGCCCTGGGTGATATAGCTATAATGCTTCATCGTCTATTAATCCTCAGCGGGTTTCATATTGGTGTACACGTTCTGCACATCATCAAACTCCTCAAGCTTCTCTACCATCTTGTCGATGGTCTCACGCTGTTCGGGAGTGACGTCCTTGAGGTCGTTGGGGATACGGGTAAACTCGGCGCTGGTAATCTCGTAGCCATTCTGCTCGAGATAGTGCTGGATGTCGCCAAAGCTCTTGGGGTCGCCATAGATGGTAACCTCGCCCTCTTCGTCGTCCTCGTCAAACTCGTCATCCACTCCGAAGTCAATCAGTTCGAGTATCAGGTCGTCCATACTCATGCCCTCTTTCATCTTGAAAGTAAAGACTGCCTTGTGGTCGAAGAGGAAGCTGAGCGAGCCCTGGGTACCCAGGTTGCCGTTGAACTTGTTGAACACCGAACGCACATCGGCCACGGTGCGGGTGGTGTTGTCGGTGAGTGAGTCTACGAAGACTGCGATACCGTGGGGGCCATATCCCTCATAGGGCACCTCCTTGTAGTCGCTCTGGTCTTTACCCATAGCGTTCTTGATGGCGCGCTCGATGTTTTCCTTGGGCATGTTCTCACGTCTACAGGTAGCTATGATAGCACGCAGTGTAGGGTTGTTTTCGGGCTCTGGGCCACCGGCCTTTACGGCAATGGCAATCTGCTTGCCCAGTTTGGTAAACGTACGGGCCATGTGACCCCATCTCTTCAATTTCGTAGCTTTACGATATTCAAATGCTCTTCCCATTGGGTTTAGTGTTTTATCGGAGCTCGGCTCCAAGTTTATTTTTAATGTTATTAATCAGTTTGGTCATGATGGCGTCTATGGCCTTGTCATTGAGGGTGCGGGTGGCATCCTGGATGATGAAGTTTACGGCATAGCTCTTCTTGCCTTCGGGCAGGTTCTTGCCCTGATACACGTCGAAGAGTTCCACGCGCTTGAGCAGCTTCTTCTCTGTCTGGAAGGCGATTTCCTCTATCTGGGCAAACTTCACACTGTTGTCGATGAGCAGTGCCAGGTCGCGGCTTACGGCAGGATACTTGGAGATTTCCTGATACTCGAGCTTGTTCTTGCGCACTGCCTTCATCAGCGTATTCCAGTGGATGTCGGCATAGTATACGGGGTTGGCGATGTCGGCAGCCCGCTGCAGCTTGTGGGAGAGTATTCCCAGCTCGGCTACGGTCTTGCCGCCGCGTGTCATCACCTTCAGGCCGGAGGCGAAGATATTGTTGTCGCTCGTTTCGACCACCATCATGTTCTTGGTGAGGCCCACACGGGCAAATATATTCTGCACATAGGCATTGAGTTCACAGAACGAACTGTCCTCGTCGGCATGGGCCCACGAGCCACACACGCGCTTGCCGGTAACCCACAGTCCGAGGTGAGCCTCTTCGACGTATGCCTTGCTGGGGTCTTCATAGCTCCAACGGTCCTGATGGTAATGGTAGCAGTTGCCCACCTCGAAGAAGCGCAGGTTGGCGTTCTTGCGGTTGGCATTGCGCACGATGCTCTCCAGACCACCGAAGAGCAGCGTCTGGCGCATCACGCCGAGGTCGGCGCTCAGCGGGTTGACCACCTTGACGGTCTGTTCCCAGGGATAGGCGTTGAGACCAGCCTGCTCGTAGTAGCTCACCTTGGTGAGCGAGTTGTTCATAATCTCATAGAAGCCACAGCCCACGAGCTGCTCGCCGACAAGGTTCTGCAGACGATACTCGGCATCCTGCTCGGTCTGCACGGTGAGCGAAGACTTGAGCTGGGTGGGAATCTCGACATTGTTGTAGCCGTAGATACGCAGGATGTCCTCGACCACGTCACAGGGGCGCTGCACGTCGGTACGGTAGGCGGGCACGTCGAGCACGAGGCCTTCGGCGTCTTCAGCCACCACCTTCATCTCCAGGCTTTCGGCTATCTGGCGTATCAAGTCGTGACCGATGGCCTTGCCTATCAGACGGTCGCAGTATTCATAGTCGAGACGCACCTGGGCGTCGGCGATGGGGGCGGGATAGACATCGTTGATTTGCATGGACACCTTGCCGCCAGCCAACTGGCAGCAGAGGATGGCGGCCTGCTTGAGGGCATAGATGGTGCCGTTGGGGTCGATGCCGCGCTCGAAGCGGTAAGAGGCATCGGTAGAGAGACCGTGGCGACGGGCGCTCTTGCGAATCCAGGTGGGGTGGAAGTAGGCGCTCTCGAGCACCACATTGGTGGTGGTGTCATAGGTACCAGAGCCCTTGCCACCAAAGACGCCGGCGATACACATGGGCTCTTCGGCATTGCAGATGCTGAGGTCGTGCTCGCCCAGCAGGTGCTCTTCGCCATCGAGGGTGACGAATGGGGTACCCTCGGGCTGGGTGCGCACTACTATGCGGTGACCCTTGACCATATCAGCGTCGAAGCAGTGGAGCGGCTGGCCGTAGGCCATCATCACGTAGTTGGTGATATCGACAATGTTGTTGATAGGACGCAGACCGATGGTACTGAGCTTGTCCTTGAGCCACTGGGGGCTTTCCTTGACCTCGCAGCCGGTGATGCTCACACAGGCATAGCGCTTGCAGGCTTCGGTATTATCAATCTCTACCTCGATGGGCAGCGACTCGTTGTCTACCTTGAAGTCATCGCAGGTGGGGCGGTGGAGCGATGTCTCGTAGCCGTTGCGGCGCAACCAGGCATAGAGGTCGCGCGCCACACCATAGTGTGACAGGGCGTCAGAACGGTTGGCGGTGATATCCACCTCGATGAGCCAGTCGCTCTCCAGGTGGTAATATTCGGCAGCAGGCTGACCCACAGGGGCGTCCTCGGGCAGCACGATGATACCGTCGTGGCTGTTGCCTACTCCTATCTCGTCTTCGGCACAAATCATACCGAGCGACTCTACACCACGCAGCTTGCTGCGCTTGATGGTAAATTCCTTGTCGCCATCATAGAGCACACAGCCCAGGTCGGCAACGATTACCTTCTGGCCGGCAGCCACATTGGGGGCGCCGCAGACGATTTGCTGGGGAGCTTCCTTGCCCAGGTCTACGGTGGTCACATGCAGGTGGTCCGAGTTGGGATGGGCCTCGCAGGTAAGCACTTTACCCACATAGAGACCCTTCAGACCACCACGGATAGACTGTACCTCTTCGAGGGCGTCCACTTCGAGGCCGGTAGAGGTGAGGGCTGCTGCGGTTTCCTGCGGAGTAAGACTGAAGTCAACATACTCCTTCAGCCACTTATAAGAAATATTCATTGTCTGTTATCTTTATTGTATTGTGTTCGCTAAATGCTATTTGGGCGCAAAAGTAATATTTTTCCGCCACTTACGCAACTTTTTTGCGTGTAATATTCATTTTCTTCCGCCTTTTTACACCTTATTATATATATAAGGGGTGGCACATCAGACTGAGCGCCGGGGACTTTGGAGCGGCGCAGACCACCTCTACCCCGCTCTATGGGCACGAGCGAAGCACCGGGGTGCCCCCGGCAAAGGCAATGTCTCGCCAGGCAAGGCGCAGAGCATCTTCCCGTCACCGCAGAGACCACAGACGGTGATCTGCCGATGCCCTCTGCCGGCACGTAACATCTGTCACGAAGGCTCGTGCCTATTGTTACGTGCCCACGTATCTTACGGCACGGGAGCGCGTAACTTACGACACGAGCCGCCAACGCCGGTCAGGAGAGGCGTAATGGTGTCAGCCACGGGTCCATCGTGGGTCTCCCGCCCCGTCGGGACGAAGCTGACGGCAGCCATGGTGCTGAAACTGCATTTCAACATGGTTGTAACACGGCTGAAACAACCATGTCGTAACTTTGCGCAAAATTCTAAAACGCTTATGACAAAGCAATTTCTCATATTTACGCTATGCACGGCGGTATGTGGCATGGCTGCCACCGCAGAAGCCGTGGCTCAAGACAACCAGAAAAGAAGTATGAAGATTGGCGGTACCCTGCGCTCCAAGTATGAATATCAGACCAGCGAGGGGGAGGGCCGTTTCCAGGTGCGCACGGCACGTGTAAATGTGTCGGGCACGCTCTCGCCGGTGGTGTCGTACAAGGCGGAGATAGACCTCTGCGACGAGGGAAAAATCAAGATGCTCGACGCCTATACCACCATCACTCCCTCAGACCGGTGGGCACTGACGATAGGCCAGATGCGCGTGCCGTTCACGATAGACGCCCACCGCTCGCCCCACCAGCAGTACTTCGCCAACAGGTCGTTTATCGCCAAGCAGGTGGGCAACATCCGCGATGTGGGTGCCAAGGCTGGCTACAACTTCAGGATGGGCTTCCCTGTCGTCATCGAGGCAGGTCTGTACAACGGCTCGGGACTTACCGACCAGAAAGACTACTGGACCAAGGGCATCAACTTCTCTGCCAAGATGCAGGCGATGCTCCCCGTGGGGCTCAACGTGGTGCTGAGCGCACAGAAAATCAAGCCCGAGGCGACGGGCATCATGATGTATGACGCCGGACTCAACTTCCACCGCCGCGGATGGGTGGTGGAGGCCGAATATCTCTACAAGCACTATGACGACGGGGCCTTCAAACCGGTACACGCCGTAGATGCTTTCGTCAACTACGACATCGCGATGAAGAAAGGATGTTTTACCAAGATTTCGCCGCTGCTGCGCTACGACTACATGACCGACCACAGCGATGGACACCGGTATCTTGACGGCAAAAAGGACGAGGGCGGCAGCCTGATCGTCAATGACTACCGCCGCAGCCGTGTCACGGGTGGCGTGACGCTGAGCCTCGACAAGCCCTTCGTCAGCGACATCCGCATCAACTATGAGAAGTATTTCTACGCCACAGGCGCCATCGCCAAGCCTTCCGAGCGCGACAAGATAGTCATCGAGGTGGTCACCCACTTCTAACGGCTGGCGCCTGGGACTGATGGCTGGCGCGGGGTGTTAACGGTCGCTCGCTCGGGCCATACGCTCCTCGAGCGCCTCACGCAGGTTGTCGGTCGTGGCGAGCCCCAGCTTGCGGCGGATGTGGGCTCGCTGGGTATTGACGTTGCTCTCGTCTTGCCGAGGAGACTGCAGATGTCGCCCAACTTCTTGCCGCGCAGGATGAGCTGGCAGATGGATTTCTCGGAGGTAGTAAGCTCGGGGAAGATTTCGTCGATGCGCGACTTCTCGGTATCGCTTATGCGCATGAACTCAGCCACGTTGGCAAGGAGGTTCTTCTGCGAAGTCTCGCCCAGGATGTCGAGCAGATTGCGGGTATGCTCGGCGCCATAGCGGTCTGACGCCAGTCGCACATAGGCCCTAATCTGCTTCTTGTTCAGGCGCAGTATCTGCATCAGTTCGGCTTCGTCGCGCCGCAGTTCGGTGTTCTCGACCTGGAGGCGACGGGCGTTTTTGGCGATATGGAAGCCCAGAAAACTGAAGAACACCAGCACCACAAAGAGCATGAAGTAATAGTCGATGAGCGTGGAGTTATTGGTCGTAATGATGCACACGGTGTAGGTCACAAACATGATGGCGGTATTGACCTGGGTGATGCGGGTGAGATAGGTGGAGAGCCCCACGATGGTATTGCCCGAGAGCAGCAGCATGTTGATGATGATGACCATATACTTGTGGTCCATCGCCGGCTCGAAGGCGCTGTAGAGCGTATCGGCCGACAGCGAGAGCTGGGTGGCAACGGTCATCAGCGACAGGGTGGTGACTATCTCTATCCTGCGCCATAGATAGGCTGCCATCACCACACTTGCCGTGACGAGCAGCAGCATATTGCTCACGCTGAAGAAATGATGGAAGGCGCCCGAGATGCCCAGGATGTTGGACGAGAGCAGCAGGACGAGGGCAATGTAATAGACTGAGAGGATAACCAGGCGGTGGTGACCGATATAGGAAGGCTCGCGTCGATGCATAAGCCCGCTGATGCCGCTACGGATAGTGGCAGACTCTCGGTCGTCGGTTGAGAAGGGTTTCATTGTGACTGCGATTGTTTTTTGCGTCCCCAAAATTAAACATTTTTACGGACATTGACTGTTTTTAAGGCACTTTTTTTGACCTCAACTATCATTTTGACCATTTTTAAGGGTATCATGGTTTTCTTTTTAACCACCGTTTGATTAATTTTGCAGCACTCCAAGACATCAGACATACAGAACAAACCAGTATAAACGACCATAAAAAACTTGAAACACTTGAGAATTGCACAGACTACTCGCTTGGCTCGCGCCGTATACTTCATACAATTTGCTTTCACTTCATGACGCGGCGACAATGAGCCAAGCGAGGGAGACAGACAGCATCTCTCCTACTCCGGTTTTAGACTTTGTCATCATGGTTGCCACCTCACTCGGGGCGGAGATGACCTCCTTCGGCCTGCAGAATAACTTATCATACAGCAAGTCGGACACAAAAAATAGGGAATTTTATTTTGTATTTCTCTCAGCTTGCACTACCTTTGCAATAAAAATAACGAGGTTTTGAAGAAGACAAGTAGTGATATATTGAAGATACTGTTCTCGCTCATCTTGGGCGGGGCCATACTTTACTGGATGTACCGCGGCTTCGACTTTGCCCAGTTGGGCGACGTGATGCTGCATCAGATGGACTGGACATGGATGCTGCTGTCGCTACCCTTTGGCATACTGGCACAGGCATTCCGTGGCTGGCGATGGAAGCTGGCTCTCGACCCCTTGGGCGAGCATCCGCGCAACTCCACGAGCGTCAACTCGGTCTTCCTGTCCTACGCGCTGAGCCTGCTCATACCCCGCATCGGCGAGTTTACCCGCTGCGGCGTGCTGAAGCGCTACGACGGCGTGTCGTTTGCCAAAGCCTTGGGCACGGTGCTGACCGAGCGCGTCATCGACACGCTCTTTATCGGTCTGCTGATACTCGCCACCTTCCTCTATCAGTTCCCCATCTTCCATACCTTCTTCAACCAGACCGGTACAAGGCTCGACACCATGCTCTGCCAGTTTTCGACCACGGGCTACATCGTCACCGCCATCTGCGGCGTGGTGGCGATAATCTCCACGTTGGCACTGCTGCGTCAGTATACTATATATAATAAGGTGAAGAATACCATCAGCGACATGTGGGCAGGCATCACGTCGCTGCGCATGATGGACCGCCGCGTGCTCTTCATCGTCTACACGCTGGCGATATGGGGCTGCTATTTCCTGCATTACTACCTGACGTTTTTCTGCTTCGACGCCACCTCACACCTGGGCATCTCGTGTGCGCTGGTGACCTTCGTGGTCGGCTCGGTGGCAGTAATCGTGCCCACGCCCAACGGCGCCGGCCCCTGGCATTTCGCCGTCAAGACCATGCTCATCCTCTATGGCGTAACCGATACCGACGCACTCTACTTCGTGCTCATCGTCCACTCGGTGCAGACCCTGCTCGTCGTGCTGATAGGAGTTTACGCCTGGATAGCGCTGATGTTTACCCGGCGACGTATCATTGTACAATCAACTTAACACTAAAATATCATGAGTGAGATTAAGAATTTGACACCCGAGTGCGTTTGGAAGCATTTCGACGCCCTCACCAAGGTTCCCCGTCCATCTGGTCATCTGGAACGAGTACAGCAGTTTCTCCTGGACTTCGCCGCACAAGCCGGAGTTGAAGCCTTCAAGGACAAAGGCAACAACATCGTCATGCGCAAGCCCGCTACACCAGGAATGGAGACACGCAAGACAGTAGTGTTACAGGCCCACATGGACATGGTGCCCCAGAAGGCACCCGACAGCCAGCACTGCTTTGAGACCGACCCCATTGAGACCTATATAGACGGCGACTGGATTAAGGCCAAAGGCACCACGCTGGGCGCAGACAACGGTCTGGGCATCGCAGCCATCATGGCTGTGATGGAAGCCAAAGACCTGAAGCACGGCCCCATCGAGGCGCTCATCACCGCCGACGAAGAGACGGGCATGTATGGCGCTAACGACCTGGAAGAGGGCATCCTCAACGCCGATATCCTGCTTAACCTCGACTCTGAAGCCTGGGGCAAGTTAGTCATCGGCTCGGCTGGCGGCGTAGACATCGACGCTTCTCTTGCCTACAAGGAGGTGGAGACCGACCCCGAAGACGTGGCGGTAAAAATTACCCTCAAGGGTCTGCGTGGCGGACACTCCGGACTGGAGATTCACGAGGGCCGCGCCAATGCCAACAAGCTGATGGTGCGCCTGGTGCGTGAAGCCATCGAGGAATGTGAAGCACGCCTGGCAACATGGCATGGCGGCAACATGCGCAACGCCATCCCCTTCAAGGCCGAGACCGTGCTCACCCTCCCCAAGGAGAACGTAGAGGCACTCAAGGAACTGGTAGCCGAGTGGAAAGCTGACTTCGAAGACGAGTACAAGACCATCGAAAACAGTATCGAGCTCTACACCGAGGATGTAGAGACACCCAAGACCGAGGTACCTGTAGAAATCCAGGACAACCTGATAGATGTCATCTACGCCTGCCACGACGGCGTGGTGCGCATGATACCCGTCTACCCCACCGTGGTAGAGACCTCGAGCAACCTCGCCATCATCGACATCGAGGGAGGCAAGGCTTCGTTCAAGATTTTGGTTCGCAGTTCGCGCGAGGACATGAAGGAGTATACCGTCAACATGCTGCAGAGTTGCTTCAACATGGCCGGCATCAAGGTAGAGACCAGCGGCGACTACGGCGGCTGGGACCCCAACCCCGACAGCGAAATCCTGAACCTGCTGCGCAAGATTTACAAGGAGCAGAACGGCAAGGATGCACTGGTACAGGTAGACCACGCAGGTCTGGAGTGCTCTGTCATCCTGGGCAAATATCCCAATATGGACGTTGTGAGCCTTGGCCCAACCCTCTGCTCACCCCATACTACCGGTGAGCGCTGCCAGATATCAACCATGCTTCCTTTCTGGAAGCTGCTGACAGCAACTCTGGAGCAGATAGCCGAGAAATAACAAGCCCCAACAGGCATACAACCACTGAAGTGTGGCAGGAGCAGACCGTTCCTGTCACACTTTTTTTGATGGCGACAGTGAAAAAAATCGAGAAACGCCGTTCCATTACGGAGAATTTTAGTACTTTTGCAGACAACAAATCAATTATTAACATTATATGGACGATTATCACGCGGAAAATTCTAATCTGTAAGCCGGAGTAAGCTTCATGTGCCTATGCTCCGACCCATTACCCATTTATTAACACGGAGACGAACGACATGAAGACATTTTGGAATATAGACAAGAATCTGACTGCCATCAAGGAGTGGCAGCCCAACTGCTGGATACAAGTAACCTGTCCCACCGATGAAGACCAGCAAGAGCTGGAACAGCGGTTTAATATCCCCGATTATTTCCTTTCCGACATCAGCGATACCGACGAGCGTGCCCGCTATGAGTACGACGACGGATGGATGCTCATTATCCTGCGTATTCCCTATGTCAAGGAGGTGCGCTCACGCACTCCCTACACCACCGTGCCACTGGGTATCATCCACAAGCGCGATGTGACCATCACCGTGTGCTATTACGAGACCAACATGATGATTGACTTTGTCTCCTACCAGCAGAAGCGCGGACAGGGTTTCACCGACTATGTCGACCTTATCTTCCGTCTCTTCCTCTCCAGTGCCGTCTGGTATCTGAAGCGGCTTAAGCAGATAAGTCTGCTCATTGAGAAGGCCAAGCACAACCTGGACCATGGCGTCAACAATGAAAGCCTCATCGGCCTGTCGCGTCTCCAGGACTCACTTACATACTTCATCACATCCATCCGAGGCAACGAGACGCTGCTGTCCAAGCTGAAATTCAAGCTGCAGGTCGACGAGCTCGACGCCGACCTCATCGAAGATGTCAACATCGAGATATCGCAGGCACGCGAGACCACCAACATCTACTCCGACATCCTCGAGTCGACCATGGACACCTATTCGAGCATCATCAACAACAACATGAACACCACCATGCGTACGCTGACCTCCATCAGTATCGTCATGATGTTGCCCACGCTGATATCTTCACTCTTCGGAATGAACCTCATCAACGGTATGGAAAGCTACCCCTATGGCTTCATCATCGCCATCATCATTTCCATACTCGTTTCGGGCTTCACGTGGTGGATATTGCGCTTCAAACGACTATTATAACCCCAAAACGATAAGAAATATTAATATTTGTTAGGTCATTAGGAACTTTTTCATTAAGTTTGCAACCTACATAATAACAAATATAGTGGAAACCGATAATCATAAACTAAACAGTGATATGATGGACTCTCAAGACAACGTCCTGAAACAGGACATTACTGAAGAAGCAGTGGCAGCCCAGCCTGCCAACGTAGACAACGACACCGTGGCCGAAGCCGGCAATGCCCCCGCGACAACGGCAGTGGACAGCGAGCCCGATACCGAGGCTGCACCGATGAAGATGTATGCCTCCAAGCACGAGGTACTCGAACGTGTCAAGGAGCTGGCCCACAGCGACGAGACTCCCGCCAAGGACGAGGTAGACCATCTTAAGACGGCGTTCTACAAGCTGCTCTTTGCCGAGCGCGAGGCCGACCAGAAGACATTCATCGAGAACGGTGGCGACCCCGAAGCCTACGTGATGAAGACCGACGACAGCGAGGAGCAGTTCAAGGCCGAGATGGGACTCATCAAAGAGAAGAGAGCCAAGGCTTTCCAGCAACAGGAAGAGGAAAAGAAGGCAAATCTGCAGCGCAAACAGCAGATCATAGAAAAGATAAAGATGATGTCTACATCACCCTGTCTCTTATACACATCTCCGAGCCCACGAGACCGATCAGTATCTCG
>ENA-OZFU01000160-OZFU01000160.1-human-gut-metagenome-genome-assembly--contig:-NODE-160-length-26546-cov-6.568759_pt1 | contig 26546 bp, 26 predicted proteins | sample MGYA00244650_ERZ653646 | MGnify/ENA primary metagenome ERZ653646 (study PRJEB26926, sample SAMN06164982) | human gut metagenome | biome: ENVO:00009003; feature: ENVO:2100002; material: ENVO:00002003...
GTTTGCAGCTGGAGAGGATGGGCTTGCTGTCAAGGACATCTCCCGCTATGTCTTCAATGCAAACAATTCCTTTTTTGAGCCTCTCGATTATAATCTCGTCCACAAACAGGTTTCCTCTTATCTCATACGCAACTCCAAAAAGACCGATTCTGTCATCAGAAAAGGTACGCAAAGAGGCACGTATTGTCTGAATCTCAATTCTGAAGTGTTCCGGCAGTTGCAATTGCAGTTTGACGAACTCCAACAAGAAGAAACCTCACCTGCATCCGAAGAAGACACGTCGCTGTCTCTATTTTAGAAAATATTCACCCTTTTCTTTTTCCATTTGAAATTATTTTCATACATTTGTAAAGTTATACTAAATATGAAAATAATGAGTAAGAGTAGCAATCACCTTGTGATTATGGCTGGTGGCGTGGGTAGCAGATTCTGGCCAATGAGTACATCCGAGAGACCTAAACAGTTTATCGACGTGTTAGGTGTTGGCAAATCATTGCTTCAACTCACTTACGAACGTTTCAGTGGTTTCTCCCCAGAGAACATTTGGGTGGTTACCAATCAGAAATATGTAGAGCTGGTGCATCAGCAGCTTCCTGAAATCCCCTATGGGAATATCCTGCAAGAGCCATGTAGGCGAAATACAGCTCCGTGTATAGCCTATGTGAGCTGGCGCATCAAGTCAAAGGACCCCAAGGCCAATGTGGTGGTTACTCCCAGTGATCATATCGTGACCGATGTCGAAGAGTTCCGCCGCATCATCAAGCTCTGCATGGACTTCACCCAGGATTCTGATGCCATCGTAACCTTGGGCATGAAGCCCAATCGTCCGGAGACGGGTTATGGCTATATCAAGGCCGACCTGAGTGTCAGTTCTTTGCGTCAGAAGAAAATTTTCCGTGTTGACAAGTTCAAGGAGAAACCCAATCTTGAAACCGCTCAGGAATATATCAAAGAGAGCGACTACTTCTGGAATGCCGGTATCTTTATCTGGAGTGTCAGCACTATCGTCAACGCATTCAGAGTGTATCAGCCCGCAATAGCCAAGATATTTGAGAACCTGATGCCAGTCTACGGAACCGTAGATGAGCAGCAGATGATTAATGCAGTCTATCCAGAGTGCGAGAACATCTCTGTAGACTACGCCATCATGGAGCGTGTGGAGGAAATCTTCGTCTGCCCGGCCGACTTCGGTTGGAGTGACTTGGGCACGTGGGGAAGTCTGCAGATGCAGACCAAGCACGACCTCTATGGAAATACGCTCATTGGCGAGAAGATTGAGATGTATGAAAGTCACAACTGTGTGGTGCATACCTTGCAGCAGAAGCAAGTGGTTATCCAGGGGTTGGACAACTATATCGTAGCAGAGAAAGATGGTGTGCTGTTGATTTGTAAATTGTCAGAAGAACAGCGCATCCGCCAGTTTAGCGGCGAAGGATAATCAGGGCAGATACAGAGGCTTGATAAAATAGAAAAAGCATCAATCCAAGCGGGATTGATGCTTTTTCTATAGTTGATAGTGCTTATTTTCTTTTCTTAAGAAGCCATTTGGCGACGAAGTATACGATGGCAATGCCCACAAGGGCTATAATGCCCAACTTGATATACTCTCCATATTCCATAATCTTGTCGTTGAGTTCCTGCTCGGGAACCACTGAGTGCAGATACCATCCCAGCACTGCCAGGATGCAGTTCCACAGACCGGCACCGATGGTGGTGTAAAGGAAGAATTTCCAGAATTTCATCTTGGAAAGACCGGCGGGGATAGAGATAAGGTGTCGTATGCCAGGGAGCAGTCTGCCGGTAAGTGTGGCGATGACTCCGTGGTCGTAGAAAAACTTCTCGCTCTTCTCTACCTTTTGCTGATTGAGCAGGCACATGCGTCCCCACTTGCTGTTGGCAAAGCGATAGATGATTGGACGTCCTAAGTAATAACCTGCAAAGTAATTGATAGTAGCACCGCAGTCGGCACCTATCGTTGCAAACAGTATGACAAGAAATACATTGAGGTTTCCTCCGGCTGCATGATAAGCTGCGGGCGATACGACCAGCTCTGACGGTACGGGGATAACGGTGCTCTCCAGCAACATCAGGAAGAATATCGTTCCGTAATTCAGGTTGCCTAATAGTGATGATAACCAGTTCATTTTATAAATTTGTTTTTGATGAATTCGTATAAATCAGTAAATGGTATATTGGGGTGCAGTATGTTGGAAAATACGATAGAGACTTCAGCAGGATTGACCTCGCATCCCTTGCGGAGGGCGTAGAGGAATTCATCCGCGCGTCCCATCTTGGCACAGCAGGCTGCGTAGTAAGCCCAGCCGTCGATGGGGTTGTCATCCTGGTTTTCTATCGTGATGCGCCTGAGGGCATCGTAGGCCAGGTCATACTCCCCATTGTCATAGCAGGCTGTACCTATCTGATAGATGATGAATGGGTCATTGTCGGACAGGGTAATGGCGGTCTCAAATTGCCGTAATCCTTCATCGGTTTCTCCAGCGTCCATATAGATATACCCCTTGATGACATGGAGGTCGGCGATATTGTTTTTGGCAGTGTTGATGCAGTCCTCAATGACCAAGAGAGCCTTGTCTCTTTGCCCCATAGAAGACAGGAGAAGTGCTTTCTGCTTGGAAATATCTATAAACAGCGAACGGTCGCTGTTTGCGAGAAGGATAGCCTTGTTGTAATGAGTCAAAGCCTCTTCGAGATTGTTCATCTTGACGTAAGTTGAACCGATAAGTGACTCTACATATCCGTCATTGGGACGCAAAGCGCTGTAGCGATGATAGAAATCAAGCGCATCAGCAAGTTGGCCTAACGTGAATTGGCAGTTGGCCTTTGCCAACAAGGCATCTTCGCACTGGGAGTCAATCGCAAGGGCGAATTCGCTGCTTTGCAGGGCTTCAGAGATTTTTCCATTAAGATACTGGGAAGCCGTAAGCTGCGTCCAGTAATAAGTGGAGTAGGGGTCTTGGTCCACCAGCTGCATGTATAGCTCCTCTGCTTGGCTGTACTCTTGGTTGAGTAGGTAGCAACGCGCCGATGTTTCGCGATAGTCTTTACCTGATTTGTCGTCGATAAGCTCTATCCATTTCCGGGCACAGTCAAGAGCGTCGTAGTCCAAGAACAAATTGACCACGTCATAAACATAATCGGCTCTTTCGCGAGGAGATAAGTCGTCAACGCCCATGCGGAGATACTCGTCTGCCTCTTCGGGTTTGCCTTCATGGATAAGGATTTCGGCATGTAGATATTTGTAATCATAGTCAGACGTGTCTATGATTTGTTGGGCGTAATACTTAGCCTTTTCTACGTCGTTTTCTCTCAGAAGAGCGTATCGGGAACGGAAAAGGAGCGGCTCTACAGCGCTGGGGAAAGTGTAGATTGCCCTGTCAATGGTGCTGAGCGCCTTCTCGTCACATTCGTGGTACTGGTAGTACTCGGCAATGTCCGTCAGGTCTTCTGGGTCAAGATAGAAAGGTTCTCCCTGACTCGTAGATTTCTCATAACGGTCAAGGAGAACCTTGAATTTGTCGGTTTTAAAATAAAGCTCTTTATTAAAATCGATCATTTACTTCTTGTTCTGTTTTGCCCAAGCATCCTTCAAGCCCACGGTCTTGTTGAATACAGGATGCTCTGCTGTCGTGTCGGCATCGGCCATGAAATAACCTATGCGCTGGAATTGCAGATACTCTCCCGGCTGCTTGTTGGCTGCATATTCCTCTACGTAGCAATTGGTGCGTACGCGCAGAGAGTCTGGGTTGAGCAGCTCGTGGAAGTCGCGCTCGTCGGCAGAGGGGTTCTCTACAAAGAAGAGGCGGTCGTACTCTCTTACCTCTGCCTGGATGCAGTGGTCGGCGCTAACCCAGTGTAGTGTACCCTTAACCTTGCGGTTGGCACCTTCCAATCCGCTCTTGCTAAGTGGGTCGTACTCTGCAAAGATTTCTGTGATATTACCCTCTGCGTCCTTCTCACAGCCGGTGCATTTGACGATATATGCGTTCTTGAGACGTACCTCCTTGCCAGGAGTCATTCTGAAGAACTTCTTGGGAGCATCCTCCATGAAGTCTTCACGCTCAATCCACAGGTGCTTGGAGAAAGTGATGTTGTGTGTACCTTCCTCGATGTTCTCGGGATTGTTGACTGCTTCCATCTCTTCCTGCATGTCGTCAGGATAGTTGGTAATGGTCAGCTTGACGGGATCCAATACGGCAGAGACACGAGTGGACTTCTTGTTGAGGTCATCGCGAACAGCTGCCTCAAGCAAAGCGACGTCATTAAGGGCATCAAACTTGGTGTAACCGATTGAGTCTATGAAGTTGCGTATACTCTCAGGAGAGTAACCGCGACGGCGCATACCACAGACAGTAGGCATACGAGGGTCATCCCAACCATTTACGAGATGCTCGTCAACCAGGGTGTGCAGCTTGCGCTTGCTCATTACGGTATAGGTAAGGTTGAGACGGTTGAACTCAATCTGGCGTGGACGGTTGTCCTGCAGGTTGTCGTCGCTGCCGTCTTTCTCTTTGAGGAAGTCGATAAACTTGTCGTACAGAGGGCGATGGGGAACAAACTCAAGTGTACAGATGGAGTGGGTAACGCCCTCAAAGTAGTCGCTCTGACCATGAGCAAAGTCATACATGGGGTAGCAATACCACTTGGTGCCAGTGCGGTGGTGGGGAGTATGGATGATGCGATACATAATGGGGTCGCGGAAGTGCATATTGGGATTGGCCATGTCTAGTTTGGCACGCAATACCATGCTGCCTTCAGTGGCTTCTGGCGTATTCATGAACTCGAACAGACGGAGGTTTTCCTCTACGGGACGGTCGCGATATGGGCTGGCGATACCTGGGGTTGTAGGAGTGCCTTTCTGCTGGGCAATCTGCTCAGAGGACTGCTCGTCAACGTATGCCAAGCCTTTCTTTATCATCCAAACAGCAAATTCCCACAGCTTCTCAAAATAGTCGGAAGCGTAATAGATGTTGCCCCAATGGAAACCTAACCATTCAATGTCGTGGAGGATATTCTCAACGTATTCATTGTTCTCTTTGCTGGGGTTGGTGTCATCAAAACGGAGGTTGCAGACACCATTGTACTTCTCGGCGACACCAAAGTCCATGCAGATGGCTTTGGCGTGACCTATATGCAGATATCCGTTAGGCTCAGGGGGGAAACGAGTCTGGATACGGCCTCCGTTTTTACCTTCAGCCAAGTCCTGCTCGACGAGTTGTTCAACGAAACTTAAGCTCTTCTTCTCTTCAACTATATTTTCTTCTTTAGTTGTCATAGTGATAATTGTTTAATTTAATGCAAAGATACTGCAATTCAAGCATAATACAAAGGGTTCGACTTATTTTTTCATCCCTGCGGCTATACATATTTATATATATGTGGCTGCGAACCTTTCTTTCTGGCGTCTGATGCATCTATGGCTTGTCAGCGCAGCCTGGGCGCGTCCCTTTATGCTCATTCATGTAATATATATCCCTGCCTGAAAGGTATTCCTTATTCAGACAGGGATATGAGAGGAAACTTCTGACATGATAATGTCTGCGTTTCGATTGGATTTAGTCTGTTTTTAATAGCTTCGGGCAATCAGCACACGACACTTGCTGGGCTTGCCGGTAACCATATCCACGCCCGGAGTCTGCTCGTAATCGAAGGGCACGCAGCGTATGGTTGCCTGGGTGTCTTCCTTGATTTTGGCCTCGGTCTCGGCTGTGCCGTCCCAGTGGCAGAGGAAGAAGCCGCCATCTTTCACGCGGGTCTTGAACTCCTCATAGTCGTCACATACATATACGTGGGCGTCGCGGAATGTCTTGGCCTTGAGGAAGATGTGCTCCTGAATGTCCTCGAGCAACTGCATCACGTGTTCTACGATGCCGTCAAAGCTGACGGTCGCCTTTTCAAGTGTGTCGCGACGCATAACCTCGATAGTATTCTCTTCGTAGTCGCGTCCACCCATAACCAGACGCACGGGCACACCCTTCAATTCGTAGTCGGCAAACTTGAAGCCAGGGCGCTTGTTGTCGGAGTCATCATACTTGACGCTGACACCGAGTTCTCTCAGCTTGTTGATCACGGGGCTCAGCTTATCACTGATGGCCTGCAGCTGTTCGCCGCCTTTGCTGATAGGTATGATAACCACCTGGATAGGAGCGAGCTTCGGAGGAAGTACCAATCCGTTGTCGTCGCTGTGGGTCATGATGAGCGCACCGATAAGGCGGGTAGACACACCCCAGGAGGTAGCCCATACATACTCAGGCTTGTTATCCTTGTTCAGGAAGGTAACGTCAAACGACTTGGCGAAGTTCTGACCCAGGAAGTGGCTGGTTCCGCTCTGCAAAGCCTTGCCGTCCTGCATCATTGCTTCGATGGTATAGGTGTCCAATGCGCCTGCAAAGCGCTCGGTTTCGCTCTTTACGCCTTGGAATACAGGTACGCCCATCCACTTTTCTGCGAAATCGGCATATACATGCAGCATCTTCTGAGCCTCTTCTTCAGCCTCTTGGCGAGTGGCGTGGGCAGTATGTCCTTCTTGCCACAAGAATTCCGATGTGCGCAGGAATGGACGCGTGCGCATTTCCCATCTCATCACGTTACACCATTGGTTGCACATCAATGGTAAGTCACGGTAAGAGTGAATCCAGTTCTTGTAAGTATTCCAGATGATGGTCTCAGAGGTAGGACGGATGATGAGCTCTTCCTCCAACTTGGCGTTGGGGTCCAATACTACGCTGTTTCCGTCGTCGCTTGACTTGAGTCGATAGTGAGTAACAACCGCACACTCTTTGGCGAATCCCTTTACGTGTTCAGCCTCACGAGAGAGGAATGATTTGGGGATAAGCAGAGGGAAGTAGGCATTCTGGGCACCAGTCTCTTTGAACATTTTATCGAGCTGGGCCTGCATCTTCTCCCATATAGCATAGCCATATGGCTTGATAACCATACATCCGCGTACCGCTGATTGTTCTGCCAAATCGGCTTTTACCACTAAGTCATTGTACCACTGACTGTAATTGTCTGCTCTCTTGGTGAGCTCCTTCAGTTCTTTAGCCATTTTATATCTTTTGTTTGTTTCTTTGTGCTTGGGGTGCATCAGGTCAGACTTGTGCTGATTACCTTGATGCGCCTGATTATTGCCTCAAATGTATTTATATTCAACAATATTGTGCAAAATTACGAAAAAAACTCCTCAAAACGCATAGAAATTTAGAAAATCATTATATCTTTGCAGTAAATAATATAAGGTGGAAGGTCGCAGTGCGACTTTTTGATACCAGAAGTGATAAACAAATGTGTGGTCCATAAGGACTGATATGCTAAGACAAGGATAATAATTAAAATTGATGACAAGATGAGACTCAAGATTACAGCACTATTATTGTGTGTACTTACTGTGCTTGGATGTGAGACCAAGCAGGGAACCGGAACTCTCGTTGGAACAGGTGGTGGTGCCGTGTTGGGTGCCATTATCGGTAAGATAGCTGGCAATACTGCCGTTGGTGCTGCCATTGGTGGCATTGTAGGAGCGGGAACCGGTGCAATCATTGGCCGACATATGGACAAGGTGGCCGAGCAGGCCAAGGCTCAGGTGGAAAATGCCAAGGTTGAGCAGGTGACCGACAAGAATGGTCTTTCTGCCGTCAAGGTGACTTTTGACAGTGGCATTTTGTTTGCTACCAATAAGTCTGACCTCAACGCCACATCCAAGAACGAGTTGGCAAAGTTCTCTAATGTGCTGAAGCAGAACACCGACTGCTATGTAGATATCTATGGACACACCGACTCTACAGGCAACGACGGAATCAATATCCCTCTTTCCAATTCTCGTGCACAGAGTGTGGCCACTTATCTGAGACAGTGCGGAATCAGCGATGTCCAGATGAAGAAGGTTGAAGGCTACGGCAGTTCTCAGCCCGTTGCCGACAACTCTACAGCCAGCGGACGCCAGCTCAATCGCCGTGTAGAGATTTATCTGTATGCTTCACAGGCAATGGTAGATTCTGCCAATGCCGGTAAACTCAATTAAATCAACATTATTATTAAGATAAGGGCACACCGGTTATGGTTTGTGCCCTTTATTTTACTCACCAATGAAAATTCTGTTTAAGTACATCCGATGGATTTCCGGTCTGTTCTTCGCCTCCACCATCCTTGCGGTCGTTTTCTACCGTTTCGTTCCCGTCTATCTTACACCTCTAATGATAATAAGGTGCGTTGAAACCGGAACATTGACGATACACCATCACTGGGTGCCGTTAGACGAAATGTCTCCCCATATGCCTGTGGCGGTTATGGCCAGCGAAGACGGTCGTTTTCTGCTGCATCATGGCTTCGATTTCGATGCCATCGAGAAGGCTGCCGTCCATAATATGACCAACAAGCACGGTCGCAAGCACGGAGCAAGCACTATCACTCAGCAGACGGCCAAGAACGTCTTTTTATGGCCGGGAAGAAGTTGGGTGAGAAAAGGTTTCGAGGTCTATTTCACGGCTTTGATAGAATTGCTGTGGAGCAAGCAGCGCATTATGGAGGTCTACCTCAACTCCATAGAGATGGGCAGCTCCATCTATGGTCTGGATGCGTGTGCCGAGTACAACTTTGGCAAGACCGCGAGCGAGTTGACACGCTCCGAATGTGCCCTCATCGCAGCCACATTGCCCAATCCGCGCAAGTTTAGTTCCAAATACCCCAGTGCATATATGCGTAAACGGCAATCCCGGATTAAGCACGAGATGCGGTATATACCCTCGTTTCCCAAAGAGGGCGAAGACTACAATCCGCAGACAAGTTCGGGTGGAATCTATTCTACCAAATAACTGAATTACATCATACTTATGGAGAATCTTCTTGACAGTCTCAATGACAGCCAGCGCGAAGCGGTGGTTTACAGCGATGGTCCCTCATTGGTAATAGCTGGTGCAGGTTCGGGCAAGACACGTGTGCTCACCTACAAGATAGCGTATCTCCTGCAGCAGGGCTACGAGCCGTGGAGCATATTGGCTCTGACTTTTACCAATAAGGCTGCGCGTGAGATGAAAGAACGCATCGGCACCTTGGTGGGTGCCGATAGAGCAAGGTATCTGAATATGGGAACTTTCCACTCTGTCTTTGCCCATATTCTGCGCCGCGAGGCCGAAGCCATCGGTTTTCAGCCCAATTTTACCATCTATGATAACAAGGACTCGCAGAGCCTGGTGAAAGCCATAGTCAAGGAAATGAAGCTGGATGATAAGCAATATGCCCCTGCGACCATCTTTTCCGCAATTTCAAGGGCCAAGAACCGCTTGATATTGCCCAAGCAGTATGCCGACGATATCGAGTTGCGCGACAGGGACAGGTTCGCCAAAGTAGACCAGACTTATCAGATTTACGCTGCATATCAGGACCGTTTGCGCCAGGCCAACGCCATGGATTTCGACGATTTGCTCATCCATACCTACCTCTTGTTCAAAAACAACGGGGATATCTGCCGACGCTACGCCGACAGGTTCAGGTACGTGCTGGTCGACGAGTATCAGGATACCAATTCGGTGCAACAGCAGATAGTGCTGCTGCTCACCAGCGAGAACCAGAAGATATGCGTAGTGGGCGACGACTACCAGAGTATCTATGCCTTCCGAGGTGCACAGATTGACAATATCCTCAATTTCCAGCGTATTTACAAAGACGTGCATATCTTCAAGTTGGAGCGCAACTACCGTTCAACGCCCGAGATAGTGAATGCCGCCAACAGTCTGATGAAGCACAATCAGTATCAGATTGACAAGGATGTCTTCAGCAGCAACGACAATGGCGACAAGGTCACTTATCGCCAGCTCTACAGCGATAGGGAAGAGGCTGCCGTGGTGGCTAAGACCATACGCAGCATTATGCGTGACGAGGGGTGCGACTACCGTGATTTTGCCATCCTGTATCGCACCAATTCGCAGAGCCGCATCTTCGAGGAGGAATTCCGTAACGACAATATGCCTTATCGTGTCGTGGGTAGTACCGAGTTTTTCCAACGCAAGGAAATCAAGGACGTCATCGCCTATTACCGTGTGGTAGTCAACCCTGCCGACGAAGAAGCCGTCAAGCGTATCATCAATTATCCGACTCGCGGCATAGGCAACACCACGCTGCAGAAGATTATCTCTTGTGCCCAGAGTTGTGGTGTGAGTCTTTGGACTGTACTGGGCAATCCGTTCGCTTATCAACTTGATATCAACCGGGGCACAATGGCCAAGCTCGGCGCTTTTGTCCAGCTTATCGAGGGCTTTATGGAACACCTCGCCGATAAGGATGCCTATGAGTTGGGCGATATGATTGTAAGGCAGAGCGGCGTGTTCGACGACCTCTACCGTTCTACCGACATAGAAAGCCGCTCGCGTCAGGAGAATCTTGAAGAGTTGCTTGGCAGCATCAATGAGTTTGTCGAGTCGAGAAAGGAGGAAGGCCAGGACGACCGCGTGTCTTTGCCTGATTTCCTACAGCAGGTGTCGCTACAGACCGATGCCGATACCGACGACAACGATGATGACCGCATCAGTCTGATGACCATCCATGCCGCCAAGGGCTTGGAGTTTGCCACCGTCTTTGTTGTGGGCCTTGAGGAGAAGCTGTTTCCCAGTCTGCGCTCGTCCAACTCGTTGAAGGAACTGGAGGAAGAGCGACGGTTGCTCTATGTCGCCATCACCCGTGCGCGGAAGCATTGCTATCTTTCCAGTGCCAAGAACCGCTGGATGTATTCACAGATGGAGATGACAACGCCCAGCCGCTTCATCCGCGACATATCGAGCGAGTTTCTTGATGTGGTCTCGTCGAGCCGAGGTGACTCTGGTGGCGGCGCTGCCTATCAGGGTCATGCCCGTAGTGGCTATGGTCGTAGGGATGATGACTCCTGGCAGAACTCCCGTCCGGTGGGAGGGCAGTTTGTGGCAGACCGGAAACCCAAGATAACCCGTCCGCATCAGCCCGAGACAGCTGTAGACCCATTCTCCGAGGGCTTCAAGCAGAGGTATGTGGCACGTGGGGGCAATCTGCGTCGACTCTCGTCGGCTCTGTCCAATGGCGGCCGAACCATGGCCCCATCGGGTACTCCCCAGTCTGCCTCCGCGGCTCCCGATTGCGCTCTCAGCGTGGGCACTGTCATAGAGCATCAGCGTTTTGGCGTTGGTCGTGTCGTCCAGATTGATGGCACTGGCGAGAATACCAAGGCCACAGTAGATTTTGAGAACACGGGGCGCAAGCAGCTTCTGCTCAAGTTTGCCCGATATACCATCAAGTCATAATATGTATAATAACCAAATAAGCCTAAAGACTTTCGTCTTCAGGCTTATTTGGTTTATTGCTTAGCATGGGCAAGTGCTTCTTCTTGCGAAGCCATGCTTGTTTTCTTTTCTCGTATTCCTCTCGATGACGTTCCAGGAAGTTGTCAGCCATTCTTATTTGAATTTAGAGTAGATGATGCTTATCTTGACTGGCGAGTCTGCACCGTCTGTACCCTTGACCAGTCGTGTGCTGGTCAGCGACATGTCGTGTACCACGCTGGCTATCGTCTGTCCGCCTGTGGTGGCATCTGTTCTGTACGCAATCGACACCGGTATCAGCACCACCTTGTTCCAGTCGGCATTGTTGCGGTTCTGGTTGAGATGATTGATGAGGCCCGAGATGTTGTTGAACGTATAAGAGTTGGTAGACGATGTATAAGTGGCCAGGAACGTCGACTTGTAGTCTACAATCTTGTTGTTCTCAAAGAAGGAGCGCATCTCCGACTTAGGAATGATGAGCAGTGTGGTCGGAGCACCAAGCGCATACTTGCTGGTGGTGGTGTTGTTGATGCGCTTCAGCGTAATCTTGGCAGAAGAGATATACTCTTTGTCGTGACCGGCGAATATCTGGTCTATGGGCAGGGTCATCTCGGTGAAGATTCCGGCGGGCGACTTCAGATAGGTGCAGCTGTTGTCGTTGGCCAGCTGTGCGATGTTCTGGCTGTTGGTGATGGTCGAAGTCTGCAGCACCTCTTCAGTACCGGCAAACGATACGACGCCTTTCATTACACTGTCGTTGTATACGTATTGGAAATATAGATTGAGCTGACTGCTGCCGATATAGGCCATCGAACCGAGACCACCGGTATTCTCAAAGAAGAAGCCAGGCACCACATTGTGGATGAACGTATAGTCGTTCTTGAAGTCGGCGGGATTGGCAAAGTACTTTCTCAGGATATAGGTACCATAATTCTTGTATTGGTTGCCGTTGCGGTCGGTGTATTTGTCGTTGAGCAATACACGGATGTTGGTCTGGTAGTACTTGTTGTTTCTGATGCTGTCTACCTCACTCTGGTCGTAGATGGTATAGGGTCTGCTTACCGAATAGGCATTGGACGCGATGAGACCTTCGTTGTGGGGATTATAGTCAGAGTAGTAGTTCTTACCCTCGTTCATAGGCTTGTCCATTTCGTAGACACGCATCTTCATCGGTGTGATGGAGTCGCCGTAATAGCCTGAAGGGAACAGTCGGATTTCACAAGAGTCGGCAATGATTTCACCGTTCTCAAGACTGCGGATGCTGTCTTTCTTGGGGAAGGAGAAGCCTTCGAGGCAGTTGAACTGTATCATGCAGTCGCCGGTAACGTAGGAGCCGGTTTCGGGGTCTCTTACTTTTCCCAGGTATGCAGTGACGTTGCGCGAAAGTACCGAGCCGGCAAGTACCGAGCGGGTAGAAACAGAGAAGGTATCGGTCTTGATTGCGATGTCGGCGCCGCCGATGATGGTTTGGCCGATGTCGTCGGTGGTGTTGTCACAAGCGACGAATGTAATCAGCGAAATGAGCAGACCGAGAGTATATCCAATTTTCTTCATTGATTGTTACATGTAATTAGATGAGTGTGTCGAAGAAGTCAGTATATGCCTTGGCATAGTCTTCTCCGGGATAGCGGAGCAGGGGACGCTGCTTGTCCTCTGCATATTTGATGAGCGACTCGGTGATAGGTGTCTGGCCCTCGATTACTCCGTCGGAATAGTCGATGGCAAGTTTGCCTAACTCAATCAGGTCAAAGTGGTCATCGTATGGCTTCAGCAGTTCTTCGTTGGCCTCCTTGAACTCGAGGGTCTTCTTGAAGTTCTCGCCGAGTATGTTTTTGAGCTCGTTGGGATACAAAGCCATGGCAACCTTGGTATTGGCGAAGGTGGGCTCGTCGTGGTAGGCGGTTTTCACATAGAAAGGAATGACGGCCGACATCCATCCCTGACAAACGATGAGGTCGGGCGACCAGCGGAGCTTCTTGACAGTCTCCAGCACACCGCGGGCAAAGAAGATGGCACGCTGACCATTGTCGGTGTATTCATTGCCGCTTTCGTCCATGGCCATCTGGCGCTTGGCGAAATAGTCTTCGTTGTCAATGAAGTATACCTGTATTCTTGAAGTGGGTATTGACGCAACCTTTATAATCAGTGGATGGTCGGTGTCGTCGATGACCAAATTCATTCCAGACAGTCTGATAACATCGTGGAGCTGGCCACGGCGCTCATTGATGACGCCCCACTTGGGCATAAATGTGCGTATCTCAAAGCCGGCGTCTTGAGTCATGCGAGGTAAGTCGCGGCCATTGACTGACATTGCGGACTCGGGGAGGTAAGGATTGATTTCCTGGTTGACGAATAGTACTTTCTTTGCCATAATATGTGTATTAATGCATTTTATGTGTTTCCACATTTGGCTGCAAAGGTACGAAAAAAAAACGGGAATAGACCCTTTTTCTTCTAAAATCAAACAAAAGCAACCCTAAAATTGGTTAATTTTCAGTTAATTGCTTGCTTTGGGCCGTTTTTGGCCGTTTCTGGAACTTCAATTATAGTCGTGCGCTCCGCCTTTGCTTTCGACATGGGAATTGTGTCCGGCAGTGCAAGCAGAGGCATCGTTTCTGTGCCGGAATCCGGCGATTTTAGCATCGTGTAGGCAGAGTGCTACTCCGACGAACATAGTGTCGCGTCGTCAGCGGATGGCAGCTCTGTGCAAGGTCGTAAAGGCAACATGCTCCTGATGGCTTTATAGTTTATTTCAAACTGTGATACGGTCATTTCGCGCTTTGCAATCATTGTTTCCAATCACAATTTCTCTATTTCCAACTTCGCTTCTTCTTTATACTTGGTCGCTGTCATGATAGACTTTTCCGCCAGGCTTTCATCGTCGTCCTTCTCTGCCTCGTCTGTTATGGCGAAATCTGCCGAACGCCTCATTGCGATGCCGTCTTTCCCGTCGTAGTCTTTGGTTGTCGTGACGGTTTAGAGAAATGGCTGTATAGCTCTTATAGCCAATGATATTGCTATTGCCAAGATAAACGAGGAGTTCCCGAAGATAAATGAAAAAAGGCATGGATAGTCTGCTGACTCTCCATGCCTTTTGGCGGTAATATTGTTGTACTATTATTCTACGACAACCAGTGCGTCTTCTTCCAGTACGACCTGTCCGGGCTTCACGCAGATGGCAGTAACCTTACCGTCGGCCTCGGCCTCGATATTGTTGGCCATCTTCATAGCCTCAAGCACTACCAGAGTGTCACCGGCCTTTACTTCCTGACCCACCTCTACACAAATCTGAGTGATGGTGCCAGGCAGTGGGGCCTTGATAGCATTGGAAGTGTTCACGTTGGTAGCTGCGGGTGCGTCGTCGGCAGCTGCCTCTACGGGCTGTCCCAGCACTACCTTCTTCTTCTCAGGCTCGGCTTCCTTTTCTATCTGTACCTTGTAGCTCTCGCCGTTTACGGTGATGTCAGCCACATTGTTCTCGTCTATAGCGGCAATGGTAACTTCGTACTCTTTGCCTTCTATGGTATATTTGAATTCTTTCATTTTGTCTGTTATGGTTTTGGTGTTACACCTAAGAACTTCGCATTCCACAAAGTGTGACGTGGCTTGATGGTAATGATACCTGGCTCCTTGTCATGCACGTTGTTGCCGCTGTATTCATAGAGTGCCATGGCGATGGCAGCATAAACATTTTTGTCCATATTCGTTTCTCCTTTGATTACATTGGCATACAGCCATGTTTCTTTGCTGGTAATGACTGCTTCTTGGTAGCCAGCTGAGCCAGACCGCGACATACGCGGAAGCGGGTGTTACGAGGCTCAATCACATCATCAATGTAACCATACTGGGCTGCCTGATAAGGATTGGCAAACATCTCTGTGTATTCCTCTTCCTTCTCGGCCAGGAATGCGTTTACATCCTCGCCTGCCTCCTTCTTGGCTTTGGCCTCGCGAGCGCACAATACGGCTACTGCACCGCTGGCACCCATTACGGCTATCTCTGATGAAGGCCATGCGAAATTGAGGTCAGCACGCAGCTGCTTGCAACCCATTACGATGTGCGAACCACCATAGCTCTTGCGCAGTGTGATGGTAATCTTTGGCACTGTAGCTTCGCCGTAAGCGTAGAGCAACTGTGCTCCGTGCAGAATTACTGCATTATACTCCTGTCCTGTACCAGGAAGGAAACCGGGTACGTCTACCAGTGATACGATTGGAATGTTGAATGCGTCGCAGAAACGTACAAAGCGTGCACCCTTACGAGAAGCGTTTACATCGAGCACGCCAGCGTATGCAGAAGGCTGGTTGGCTACGATACCCACGCTCTGGCCGTTGAAGCGAGCAAAGCCGGTGATGATGTTCTTGGCGAACTTGGGCTGAACCTCAAAGAAATCTCCGTTGTCGGTAATGGCTGTGATGACCTTGTACATGTCGTAGGCCTGGTTGGGGTCCTCGGGGATAATCTCGTTGAGCAGGTCGGCCTTGCGGTCAATGGGGTCGTCGCACTCGCATCTAGGTGCTTCTTCCATGTTATTGGAAGGAATGTAAGATAGCAGTGTCTTAATCATATCCATGCACTCCTCCTCGGTCTTTGCGGTAAAGGTGGTCACACCGCTCTTGGTGGCATGTACGCTGGCACCTCCCAGATGCTCGGCGTCAATGTCCTCGCCTGTAACGGTCTTTACTACCTTCGGGCCGGTAAGGAACATATAGCTGGTCTGCTCCTTCATGATGATGAAGTCGGTAAGAGCGGGTGAATATACGGCTCCACCGGCGCAGGGACCAAGGATGGCGCTAATCTGGGGAACTACTCCTGATGCAAGGATGTTGCGCTCGAAAATCTCGCCATATCCGGCAAGCGCGCAGATACCCTCCTGGATGCGGGCGCCACCAGAGTCGTTCATGCAGATAACGGGGGCTCCCATAGTCATAGCCATATCCATCACCTTGCAAATCTTCTGTGCCATGGTCTCAGAGAGAGAACCGCCATTTACAGTGAAGTCCTGTGCATATACATACACCAAGCGACCGTCGATGGTTCCGCTTCCCGCAACCACACCATCGCCCATATACTGCTTCTTGTCCATGCCGAAGTTGTGGCATCTGTGGAGCTTGAACATATCGTACTCCTCGAAGCTGTCTTCGTCCAAGAGCATGTCTATACGCTCACGAGCTGTATATTTGCCACGTGCATGCTGCTTTTCGATTGCCTTTTCGCCACCTCCAAGACGTGCTTGCTCGCGCTTCGCAATCAGCTCTTTGATCTTTTCTACTTGTTTACTCATAATCGAATATCTTATGTTTTCTATTGTCTAAACTCGTGCAAAGTTACTAATAAACATTCAAATCAGAGAAAAAAAACATATTTTAATTCATTCCGTGGTTATTTTCTCTTATGATGAACGAGGTAAGGTTGGAGATAAGTGACGTATTCGCTTTCAAAGTTAGGAGTCAAGATGCCGTTACCGATGGCTTGCTCTATCTCATGGATGCTCCAGTATCTACCTCCGTCGAGCTCGTCGCGGTCAGGGACAATCGTGCCGCGATAATGGCACAAATAGACGTTGACCAACTCGTATTCGGTCGTGCTTTCGTATGCGTAGCGGGTGACGAACTCCGGCACAAAGTCGCTTATACCTATCTCTTCTTTTACCTCTCTGCGTAGGGCGTCTTCGATGTGTTCGCCCAAGTCAACATGACCTCCGCATGCGGTGTCCCATTTTCCAGGCTGGATATCCTTCCATTCGGGACGGCGCTGGAGGTATATGTCCCCGTTGTCATTGATTACGTGCAGATGGACCACTGGGTGGAGTATCTTGCAGCCATCGTGGGCGTGGCCTCTGGATATGGTGCCGAGGAAGTGGCCTTCTTCGTCAACGATGGGGAACAGTTCGTATCGATTGTCTTTCATTGTCGTGTCTCAGAGCTTGTCAAAGAAAGTGAACATGCCATCGAACGCACGACCGATGTCAACCTTGCGGTCGAAGATGCCAAAGAACGCACTGCCGCTGCCACTCATCTGTGCATAGATGGCTCCCTCCTGATACAGGCGCTGCTTGATGTCGGCAAGTTCGGGATGCAGGGCAAATAGCGGTTTCTCAAAATCGTTTGTGAGTTCGTCGCGCCAAGTCTCGATGGGCTGTCTGACAATGTCGCGACAACACTTGGCTGGCATTTGTGGGACAATGTGGGCAAAGGCTTCCTTCGTAGAGATGGCAATGTCTGGTTTGACGATACCTATGTAGTAGGTTTCAAGCGCATCCCATGGCCCGTCGGTCGGTTCGAGTATCTCTCCGATACCCGTGGCATACGACGGCTCGGCTGTGATGAAGAATGCGCAGTCGGCACCCAATCTGGCTGCATAGCGCTCCATCTCTGCGTTGCCCATATTCAACCTGAACCGCTCGTCCAGCAGACGTATCATGTAAGCAGCATCGCTCGAGCCACCTCCAAGTCCTGCCTGAGATGGTATCTGTTTGAAGAGGTGGGCGTGGATGCGTGGAAGGTCGTAGTCCTGGGCAATCAGATTGTATGCCTTGACCACCAGATTGTCTTGCTCGTTACAGGCAACGGGGATACCATAGATTTTGAGGTCGCATGCAGTGCCTACGGGAAATTCGTCATCCATGCGTTTGATTTCCAAGGTATCGGTGAGCTTAGTGGGATAGAACACCGTCTGGAGCTCATGATACCCGTCGCTCCGCTTGTTTACAATATTGAGGCCAAGATTAATCTTGGCGCAGGGGAATGTAATCATATCGCAATCATAATTATTAGCGTTGCAAATTTAGTTAAAAATAATTATTCGTACGCTTGATATGAGGAAAAAAGTGTTGATGGATACTCTAAAAAGTCATTTCTCCACATCTTGCCCAGCATCCTCTGCGGATGTTATAGTGCTTATGGGGCGGGGGGATATCAAAGAAAATCCGCAATGTATGACCAGGGTACATTGCGGACATAATCTTGCGGCAGCCGAGGATAGCCCCCGAACTATAGAGTGGTCAACGCTCGCAGTCGGGGCTATAAATCGCTACTTTTATCACGCCCTCTTCCTTGTTTTCGAATATCCGGTACGCCTCTTCTATCTCGCCGAGGGGGAAGCGATGAGTGATAAGCGGCGTGGTGTCAATCTTGCCTTGCTCGATGAGACGGAGTATCTCTTCGCAGTCGCATCCGTCTACGCCACCGGTCTTGAAGGTGAGGTTTTTGCCATACATATCGGGTAGGGGCAGGGTCTGAGGTTCGTCGTAGAGTGCCACGATAGTGACAATGGCATTGGGACGAGCGCATTTCCAAGCCAGCGCGAAGGTATTCTTGCCTCCAGCCACTTCCAACACTCTGTCGGCACCACCGTTGTCGCTATGGGATCTGACGAAGTCCTCGCAGTCTTCGGGAACGGTAAGCAGCACGTCAGGGTAATGCTCCTTAACAAAGGCGAGGCGCTCTTCCGACTTGTCGCACACGATGATGCGCTTGGGGCGCTTGAGCATGACGCAGAGCAGTGTGCAGATACCGGTTGGGCCGGCTCCGATGATGAGCACGGTATCGTCTTCGGATATTTCGCTGATACGTGCTGCCCAGAAGCCAGTGGCAAGTATGTCGCCAGTGAATAATGCCTGTTCGTCTGATACGCCTTCCGGAATGCGGTTTAGCCCTTGGTCGGCCAGCGGAACGCGTACATATTCGGTCTGTCCGCCATCTATCCTGCATCCCAAGGCCCAACCGCCATTGGGTGAGGTGCAGTTGTTCACGTAGCCATGCTTGCAGTAGAAACACTCACCGCAGAACGTCTCTACGTTGACCGTGACGCGGTCGCCGACCTTTACTTTGTTCACATCCTTGCCCACATCCTCGACCACTCCCACCATCTCGTGGCCTACGGTGATGCCCGGAACGGCTCTCGGCACGCTACCGTGCTTGATGTGGAGGTCGCTGGTGCAGATGCTGCTCAGCGTTACTCTCACCAGAGCGTCGGTAGACTCCTGTATCGATGGTTTCGGTTTCTCGGTCAGGGCAAATCTGCCTTTTTCGATATATGTATATGCTTTCATTATTTAGTAGATGTTTGAGTTATCTGTTCTTCTATGTTGGTGGCATGGGTCTACAGCTCTCTGCTATACCTATTCATATATAGTAGCCACAATCCGCCGCGGCCCACCATAGTCTCTGAACTCGCAGAGATAGATGCCCTGCCACGTACCGAGGTTGAGCCTTCCGTCGGTGATGGGGATGCTGAGGCTGACGCCAAAGAGCGAACTCTTGGCATGGGCCGGCATGTCGTCGGCACCCTCCAGTACATGGTCGTAGTAAGGCTCGTTCTCCCTGACGATGTGGTTCATGATTTTCTCCATATCCGAGCGCACGTCGGGGTCGGCATTCTCGTTGATACTTAGTGCGCAGGAGGTGTGCTTGACAAAGAGATTGAGCAGCCCAGCCTTGGGGAGCGGCTTGGGCAGCCTGTCGATGATTTCGCGGGTCACGAGGTGACATCCGCGGTGCTTGGCGGCGAGCGCAAATTCCACTTGTTGTATCATTACTCTTCGCCCTCCACTTTGCATGATACGAAGTGCATGTCTCTTTCAGCCTTCTCACGAGGGAAGGAGAAGTAGGTGCAAGTGGCTTCGGTGCAGATGTTGCCGGCCGAGTCGGTGAGCGTTGCGTCGATGACGACGATGTTGCGCCTCTGCTCGCGTATGTGAGCCCTGATGGTAAGCTCCGTGTCGTCTGTCGATATCGGCCGCTTGTAGCGGGTTTCCATTTTCGATGTCACACCGGTGGTCTGCAGCTTGCGCATGACTACCCAGCCGCATACTTCGTCGAGCAGCAGCGCCTGTATGCCTCCATGCAGGGTGTTGAGCCACCCCTGATAGTTGGCTGATGGCTTCCACTTGCTTATGATGTCCTCTCCGTCCTCATAGAAACAGAGGTGTACGCCGAAGGGATTGTCTGGGGCACAGCCGATGCAGTTGTAGCCTTCCATACCCGTCCATGGGTTTATAATCTTCTTGATGTCCATAATGTTTTTTGTTAGAGTTGGTGACGGCGCCATTGTCTCAGCCGCTCGCATGGCATGCAATAAGCCCTCAAGGGTTTCGTTTGCCTTTCCGCAGCGCACGTTTTCGTTTGTCGAGATGGCTGCTCTCCCGTTTCCAATCGCTTATGCTGCCACGGCGACGGACTTGGTCATGATGAAGGCTACCTCGCCATGCCCATTCAGGCAGACGATGACAGAAGCCACCACCGACCGCCATCGCCGGACGATGCTACTCGGCGGCATTGATAGCGTCAAGTATCTGCTCGGCGTGTATCTTGGTCTTGATTTCCTTGGGAGTGAAAATCTTTTCGATGATGCCTTCTTCGTTTACGAGATACGTAGTACGCAGGATGCCGATGGTGTGGCGGCCACAAGCTACCTTCTCGCCCCAACAGCCGAGCTGCTGCAGCAGGGTGGTCTCAGTGTCGGCAATGAGAGGGAAGTGCAGGCCGTGGGCATCGGCAAACTTCTTCTGGAGAGCTTGCTTGTCCTTGCTTACGCCGATAATCTCGTAGCCGGCGGCAGCCAGCTCTTCCTTGTGCGCTTGCAGCGAACAGGCTTCGGCTGTGCATCCGCTGGTGTTGGCTTTGGGATAGCTGTAAAGCACTATCTTGCGACCGCGATAGTCGCTCGCTTTGATTTCGTGTCCGTCTTGGTCTATGCCAAGAATCTCTGGAATTTTATCTCCTATAGTCATGGTTGTGGTGTATTGGGTTATAGTTCTCTGACGAAATGGGGGAAGGCCTCGTCGCCCATGTGGGGCGCGTATTCGAATCCTTCGTAACTGAATGTGGTCAATTCTGCAGGGCTGCCCAGTTGGTTGTTCGCTATGTATCTTACCATTGCTCCACGGCACGACTTGGCCCACACGGCCTGCATCTTGAGACGGCCGTCTCGCTGTCGCACATAGAACAAGGGATGGATGACTCTCACCTCCTGGCAGACTCTCTTCCAGTCGAACAGATGCTCGTATTCTTCGGTTGAGAGGTGTATCAGAATACCGTCGTCCATCTTCACGCTGTCTATGATCACCTCTGTCAGCCTGTCTTTCCAAAACTGATTGACCGGCTTGTCATTGGTGGCATCTAATGATACACAATGCTCCATGCGATAGGGCACGATACCATCCATGGGACGAAGTATGCCATAGAGAAAGCATGTTATCCAGAGGTGTTTCTGCGCATATATCAGCGCTTCTTCGCCCAGTGAGGCAGCTCTGAGGTGCTTGTATGCCTGCCCGTTGTAGGCAAGTATCGCTGGGAGCTTGGTCGCCGTGGCATAGGCATGATATCGCTTCAGGTTTTCGGCGGCTATCTTGTGGCTGCAGTCCAGTTGGCGTGCCAGTTCGTCCACGTCCATTCTCGCCATTTCGGCAGCCAGAGTGTCGGCGGTCGATTGGAAGAGTGGGGTAGTGAGAGGTGGTCTCTCCGCCTTGTCAAACATGATTTTTGCATTGGCCAATAGTATCTGCATATTCTCTCGCGTGTTCTTTGGATTTTATTTGGGTATGTCCGAGGTCAGCCATACAGGGCTGCAAGTCATCGGTGCATGCACCGAAACTTTGTTCGGCAATACCTTTTTACAAAATTCTAAAAAATCCTTGAAATATGCAAGCAATATGGCCAAAAACTTGAACTATACCATGAAAGATGTCTTCTGCGCCGTAAGGCAATTCCAGTCACAGCGCCGCCAATTCTATAGTATAGTCATCGTAAAATCAGTTTCATGATGCGAAACAATGAATTCAGACCCGGAACAGATTATTTCCCTATCGGAAAGAAATAATTCCAACCCCCATTTCCCCACAAAAGCCATCGCGGTAAGTTTGGTTTAGTTTGGCAATAATTTATGGGTGATAAAAGACAATATGAGTTGGCATTTGCTTGGCGTCACAAGTATGGCTGCGTGAATGACTCTCGACGCTCCAACTCCAGTAGTTTCTTCTTGGCATCCAGTCCGCCGGCATAACCGGTCAGAGTATGGTTGCATCCGATTACTCTATGGCAAGGAACGAGGATGGAGATGGCATTGGCTCCGATGGCCTGTGCCACCGCTCTCACGGCATTCGGTTGACCGATGCCTACAGCAATGTCCTTGTAGCTTCTGGTCTCTCCGTAAGGAATGTAGGGCAGTGACAGCCACACTCGCTTCTGAAACTCGGTTCCGCAGAGATGCAATGGGATGTCAAAGGTCATGCGGCTTCCTGTGAAGTATTCATCCAGTTGCCCCATGGCCCGTTGTATAACATCCGAACTGCGTCTTGTAAATTCTACACGCATCATCCGCATGACTCGTCTCATATTGCGCTCAGAACAAGGCATGTCGTTCCAGTCGCATAGGCACAATTCATCATCAACAGAAGCCAATACCATCTCTCCGCAAGGCGACTTATAATACTGTAAACAGGCTACGCCTTTTTTCATATTAGTCATTTTATAGTTGTAGTTGGCTGCTAATAGTCTCAATGTACTCAAATAACGGAAAATATCAGCTAATCTTGATTTTATCATGTTAAAAAATGTTGGTATTCTAATCTGGCGATTAGCGATAAGCTGTAACGTTTACTTTGCTAAAAATCAAAAGTTGACGTACGATAATTGTAGTAATCAGCAACGAAAACATGCGTATAGCCATCATATTGACTCCACACGCAAGCTGCAGCAACGCAGAACAGATGGTCACCAGTGTTTCGCGGAAAGCCAAGCAGTCGCGTTTTATTAGTCATAGAAACGGCTTTGGTGGAAACCAGACACTTTTCGTGTAGATTTAACTACTGTTTATTTTAACTCCAGTATACGATAGAGTGAAGGCGGGCTTCTGGTTTACTACACAGATCGGTACTGCGTTTCTACTGCTCTGGGCTGTGGTCCTTGTCATCTTCATCGAAGGCTTGTCTGTTTATAATGTAGGCTTGATGACATTCGGTCTTTCTTCTTCTTGCAAGGCATAGTTGAATAAACCATATTCGGCTCTTGTTACGTGTGTCGGCAGGGTAATCTATAGCCTTAGCCATATTACCTCAAGAAATATGGCTCCACATAGGTATGTGCATATACGCTATCAGGGCAATCTGTATCAAAAGAATGACAGGAATGCCATATTTGAATTTCTTGTGCATCGTCTTATGGCGCCAAACTCGCATGGCGATCCATGCTCCGATGCTTCCACCGAGGACAGCCAGCATCAAAAGTGTGGCTTCCGAAATGCGCCACATCGCTTTCTTGGCCTCGTATTTGTCAATGCCGTATACTATGAACGTAACAGCATTGATGGCAAGAAGATAGTAGGAGAGGCAACTATGCAAAGTGTTCATTATAGTATTCAGAAAACTCTATGAGTATTTTGGTGGCAAGAGGAGCGTACCAGGTCTTCACTTCCTGTTCTGTAGGAGTGTGGCCGCCAGGAAAGTGGAAGGCGTTGCTGTAGTGCTCCAGAAAAAGAGGCGAGAAGTTAGCCAGTGTGTCCTTCTCACCAAAAAGTCCCCACACACGATTCTTGTAATATGGGTTGCAATGGGCAAACTGTATGGCTTCCAGCTCAGCAAACTCCGCAATTAGCGCCTCGTCAATCACCAGTCGCTGATTGCCGTCTCTTCGTGGCGCCTTGTATTCATGCTCGCCGATGCGCTCTTTCAGAAACTCCGTCATCTTGAAATGTGGGTTGCCGAGTAGGGCAGGGATGTCCACCACAGGTGCAAGCATCTGCGCAAGAAAAGCTCCGCAGCTGTTGCCCAAAAGCAAGTCGGGCTGCTCCCGGTCGATAATGGTGCTGATCGCTTTCAATGCCTCCCTGGGATGGAGTGGCAAGTCGGGAGTCAGCACCACCGCCTTCCCCACGAAAGCCTCTTGCAGGGCTTTCGCCATCGGGCAACTGCCTGTGGCAAAGAAACCGTGTAAGAATAGTATTTTCTTCATGCCCAAATCTTTAATTCCGACCATCTATAAATGCTTGAAAATGCAAATGCTGTGTGACTCTACTTGCCGATGCAGAACGACTATTTTCCAATACAACACGACTTTTGTTTGTCTATGTATCTGATTATCAGATATTATAGATTTTTGGGAAATCCTCGGGGGACAAACGGGGGACAAAAATTTTCGATAGATTTACACATTACCCTGTGTTGTGCGTGAACAACTTGTGTCATGATTTGCTCAAATTGAATTTTTTTTCCATTGCAGCCGTCTTATGTCCCTTGCCTTACATTCTGCCCCAAATTCTATATACATCTGCAAGTTTAGTTTAGTCATTGTATATATCATCCAAGTTCCAAACTAAACTGCCTTACCGACCAAAAGAGAAAGCTTGCAGGAGGCGTTGCTCCATGGAATTTCTCTTTTGGTAGGTGGTTAAGTATATTTGTTCAACTCTTCGACCAACAAGTGAACTGTTGTAGATGACTCTTCCATCGCCGGATTATCCCCGGAGAAGTCTTTGAGTACAGACTTTGCGTTGCGGATTGCAACTTGCTGCAAACCGAGAAGTCTATTGTACATTACCGCACCGAAACCTTCTGTCTTGGCATACGTGATACCTGTGAGTTTCGTCAGCATATTGGCGTAAGTGTTTCGATGGAGAGGCCCTTTATAAAGATTGAAGTGCAGTAAAAACCAGTATTCGAAAGCCTGATTGCTGTAGGCTACTCTGAATCCGTTCTTTTCTGCCATCTTTATCGCTGCATTGAAATCGCTTGAAGGGAAGTCATCTTTGTCGAACACTACCCAACATTGGTCGTATGTGCGTTTCTTCTTTTCGTCAGCCTCACGGATACTGATGGCTTTGGCTACAAGGCTTGTGGTGTTCATGGCCTGACCTACAGCTTTAACAGTTGCCGTAGTCATACGGAATGCCTTAAAATAGTCCGGCTCTGTACGAACTCCTTCACACACGATGAGGAAAGACTGCTTCACCATCCTTGTGCCTTGCCTACGAGTGAGTGAACTCTTTCGGTGATCTGCTTTAGGTTTTGCCATAACTATCTTCCTCCATTAAATATCATTTCCATGTCACCGATGATAGGAGTGGCTCCATATCGTCCCTGAAGATAGTCGCGCTCGAAAGGAGAACTGCTGCGCACCTTGTACTCAGCCAATGAGTATGCCTCGGTAGCACCGAAGTTGTCCTTCTGCGTAAACCACACCTGATCGCGACGGAACAAACCTGCACTGAGCAGAAATGTGTCATGAGTGCTGAACAGCAACTGTGCACCTTTGGGATTCGTCTCTGCAGAATTGAACAATGTAACAATCTTACGTACCAACAATGGATGTAGCTTGGAATCCAGTTCATCAATCACCAAACGTTTACCGTTGTCCAGTGCATCAATTATAGGATAGGCCAAAGAGAAGTACTTGATCGTACCTTCCGACTCATTACCGGTAAATGAGAACGACACAGAGTTGACTTCCTGTCCGTCATCATCAAACTGCCGGTGATTGCTTACAATATGATTATCTATCTTGCTGATGCTTTCAATGCCAAGGTCTGCATATTTGGCAAAAGCTGTGATTCGCTGTCTTACGTTCTCGTCATCGAGATGGCGGATAGCCTGTTGCCATAGTTTATCGTCCTCTGAGCAGAAAAGCACGGAAGTATCATTGAGCCAGCCAAGGATGCTTACAGCTTTTGTTTCGTTAAACTGTGCTGCCGTAGAAAGCACAAGAGCATTCTCACGGATCATCTTTTTGTTGACCAGTTCCTGAATAAGGTCGCTCTTGGGATGAACCGTTATGGAGCTGTCTTCACGATAGAAAATCTCCACCTCCTTGCCACGTTTCTTTTTGGCACGTTGGAAAAGCCATTCAGCGTGTACCGCTTTGCTGCTTACTTCAAAACCATAGCGATATATAAAATCGCCATCGGTGAATGTTGCTTCCATCGTTGTCGGTTCATTGACGGTAGTAGCATTCAAACGGAAGTTCTCCACATCAATGCTTTCACCTGCCTGACTGCTCTTAAAAGAATCGGTGATAAACCGCTTGTAAAACGCAAAGGCTTTCAATACGTTGGATTTACCGGAAGCATTGGCTCCGTAAATCACAGCACTCCGAAGAACCGATAGATTTGTATCAGCCAATGTTACAGTATCATTGGCTTCAGTGAGCGATTCTTTGAGCGTTGTTGCTATAAAAGAGAGCTTCAGCTCATTCTTTATAGACATATAATTACCTGTCTCTTATACACATCTGACGCTGCCGACGAAGCTAGAAG